>Ga0157379_10002701_pt1 | contig 14951 bp, 18 predicted proteins | sample S25metaG_FD_121802 | JGI IMG/M metagenome (GOLD analysis project Ga0157379, IMG submission 121802) | Switchgrass rhizosphere microbial communities from Kellogg Biological Station, Michigan, USA - S2-5 metaG | ecosystem: Host-associated > Plants > Roots > Rhizosphere > Soil | place: USA... | reverse complement strand
TAGGTTTTTCGACATAAATGGAGCAAGGTGGGCATCTTTAAAACGTTTTTCGGCGGATTTGGCTAAAGTGGCAATCCTGACTCCTTAAATAGGAATATGGGAAGAAGACGAAGACGAAGAATACCTGAGGATATTCAAAGAGAACTTTAAAAGACCCAAATGGAGACGCCAACCTCCCCGTGATGCCTTCGAAATGGATCCTAGGCCAATGCTTCAATCAACAATTAGATTCCTCTCTGATGACGAACTCGGGGTTATTCTTGTCGGCCGTCTCGCTCAAGCAACAAGGCCGCTCTCTGCACCGCTATACCTCACTTATGATTGTATCTCGGGCTTACACGACTTTTTTCGACCCATAAAGTCTGTAGCACACTGCACTCGAACAAATTCGAATTCCTTCAGGTTCAACTTCGAACGAAGCGGAAGCCTCCGTATCTACATCTACGCCAACACTGCCTTTTCAAAATCTTACATTCACAAACAGAGATGTCAAGACTTATCCCAATATTGCTATTGAAAATCCCGAACAACTCCCAGCATGGGTTCGGGCCAAAACCCGATCTGAAAAGGCTAGCAAACTCCTTGTCTCGCGCGCAAATCTATTCTCGTATCTTGAACCTCATCAATTACGAACGCTAGTCTCGGATCGTATCCAATAATCACAAGAGCCCTACAAAGAACTCTCTTGCTTTCTCGAATTTCTTAAGAGTGGTGGCGACGGTGTACCTCGGGGAAAGATCGTCTTCCATATTCTCCAGGAGAGAAAATTGCAGAACATCTTATCTAAGAGAAGGAAAGGAGCGGCAAAAGCAATTGCCAAAGCAGCTTCACAACCGTTGTTTCGCATTTACACTGGTTTCGTTGATGATACGCCAGTAGAAACCCCACAAAGTCACCTTTCGGAACCTTCGGCCCTGGGGTCTACAATAGAGGACATAATAAGTGGTATGCAGGTGGAAGATTTGGAATTAGAAGAAGGCGATTTGCCTCCCAGTCCGTCTGGCGCCGCCAACATCACAACAGCAACTGACCCTAAACCGAAGAAGAAGAAGAAAAGGAAGAAAAAAGGAAACCTGGTAAGCCTTTTCTGCCATACACAGGGTTCATAAAAATGCTAACAAACTATTCTTTAATTTTCAGGGAGCAGAGTCAGTATTATAAACATCTTCGAAAAGCAGAGTACTTGATCGACTTACCAATTTATAGGGAGTCCGTTCTAGTCCAGGCTACCACTCAAGTTGAGGGGACGGGTAGACTTTTGTCTTCTTCATGAAATTTCAGCCATGGTTTGACCAGCACTTTTTCCCTACTGGACCATTTTGGTCATATATTTTCTGATAGGCCTTACCTGCTTAGGATTGATTTCTGTAATAATACGTCCTTGGGCATGATAAACTACAATGATTTCAATGAACTATAGTTTCTGCATCGTGTGTCCCTGAGACGCGGTAAGCATCCGACAGAATGGATGAACCAACACTGGGGGACACCGTAACCTAGGACGCTGTTTCACTGGAAATCTAAGAACCCGGGCTCATAAGTGTGGACAGTCATGATCGCTATTATCAAAGTACTCAGTTTAGTATTCGTAAGCTGGGGACGAGAGGATATCCCCTCGATTTGCGGTATTCCGGATCTGGGACCGAAATGTGAATGCCAAGGGCCATAATTTATTTTCTGAACACGTGAAGGGGGAAGGAACACCCTGAACGAAACAGACGAAAAACCCTCGGATCCATTGAGGAAGATTTATGACGCATTCTTTTCACCGGTCTGATCTGGCAGCTTCTTCGCGGATCCAGATACCAAGTAGTGATTATGGTGCGTCAATGTGGCTAGATGGTGATAGTGGCGTAATCTGATAATCGATAAACTCAACTTTTATCTGATATGATACCGTCACATTATTTGATCGACCGGGTGGCAATCCAGACTTCAAATAGGGATCTGCACTGCCTTGAACTCCCATAAGAAGCCAAACGATTTTTTTCTATTTGTAAGAGTTCCCCAATATGGGGCAATACTACCCTTGCAATATGAATCAATGGCAACTGCCAACTGTGTACGGCTACCAAAAGCTCCGTCGAGATAAAGATGGTTTCAATCATGCGCTGGGAGACGTTGCGACTTAGAGGGTAATCTTGGCATTTGGGGACCGGCCGTCGAGCTGAGTGGTGTTTCTTTTCACACATTCGATAGTTTTCATATGAGGTCAGATTTTCACTGGGACCATTTAGTACTTTTATGGCTCCTCTTCTCCGTCCACAAAGATTGACGCATTATAAATGTCTTGGACATTTATATCTGCATATCTTCGGGCCATATTCGAGAATGGTAAGAAGACACTAGAAGTGAGCAGAAGTGTATGCTCTCTAGATTGCCTCTCGTTTAAGCGGTGACGTTATTGATTTATGCCGACAAAACAAGAGAAAATAGATTTTCTCGCCCCAGCGCATATGATGACATCTTGGTCAATGGATGCTCGTCAATTTGACTGGCCACAGCCTGGGAGTCTACAGGGAACCAGCCCAGCGGCCCGCTCGGTTTCAGAAATATGGCGCAATATTTTGAAAAATATTAGTCGAATAAAATTTCCTGATATGTTAACGTAAGAACAGTGTGGGCGACATGTTGAATGTAACATAGAACCTATATTGAATAATTGACCACGCTTAGTCCCAAGAGTGAGCGTCTATTTGCGTATATGGTATCGGACGCTTGCCAGTGTTTCATCAAAACATTTCTATCATCTCCAAGGAACCCTGCAAACTGGAAAACTGCGCTCCCAACAGCATCCACCGTGTCCATCGTAATCGAAATGTAGGGTAATAGTAGGCACCTCATTCGAAGCTCCCCATCATTTTCTTTTCCAAGGAGACCGAGGTGGAGACTTGGGTGTCCACGAGACTTTTTCTCTTGATGACATCGACGCTTCTCGTGGATTTGAGGGGATATGGCCGGCCGAGAGTATAGCGTGAGTCAATAGAAGTATTTAAGGTTGCCCCCATAATCATCATACAGTGATACAGTCGCTTTCAGAAGACGCCAGATCGTACTGAACGAAGGGTTATGGAGGTATTGATTTCGTTGATAAGCTAATTTGACGCATCTAACTTCGTAACAATTCTTACTTTTAAATTAGGCCACGGAATTCCGCGACCTCCCTATCCCCTTAATAGCTGGTATTTCTGCATTCTAGGCGCCATCACGTTTTAACAGTGTGACCCGGAAAGACCTAATTACTCCCCCGATTTCGCTTGGAGTACAGAACTTTCTCAAGAACTTTCCGAAGGATCTCGGCATTATCCTTTGATAGGTGACGCTCACATCGGTTTAAATGTTATGTAAATCCACTCCTGCAAGCACTAAGCCACTATTCGATCCTTCGCCTGTATGAAATGCCGGTCACCGCGGTGAAGCTACAGCAATTCGACCAGGGAGAATATGGAATGAGACTAAGGGAGAAGTGGTGGCAGTTGTGGTAAGCACTGATTTACTTGAGTATGTAGCCCATCCGTGACCTGCTTCAAGGCGACCAAAGGACCCCCCGCCCCCAGCCCCTGCCTCTTTAGAGGATGCAGCTATTATGCCCCTCCATAATGCTTCGTTATGGAGTATCTTTACCTTCTCTTGGATCACTCCTCTGATGACTCTGGGATATCAACGTCCTCTTCAGGCCACAGATCTATGGAAGATGGATCCCAGTCGCGAAATCGCAAGTTTGACACAAAAACTCGATGAGTGTTGGGTTAGGCGGATCGATGAAGCCAACGAGTGGAATACGAAAGTAAGGAACGGTGATCTTAAACCCTCTTCTGCCAGAAAGGTTCTTTGGACTATTAAAGCCTTCTCTCGACTTCCGAAAGTAACTTGGAATGAAAGCTACGATTCGTACTTTAGGAGCTGGGCCAATAAGGAACCAAGCCTGGCATGGGCATTGAACGATACGCTCGGTTGGCAATTTTGGGCCAGCGGTATGATTTGATTTCTTTTAATTTGGTGGTATCTGATGATATCTTTGCAGGCGCAGTCAAGATCATAGGCGATACTTCACAACTGATGGGGCCACTTCTTGTCAAGGTATACAGTTATATCCCATCTAGAAACGAGACCATTAAGAAATATATCTGTCTCCAAGGCCATAATCAATTTTGGGAAACGATATTACGCGGCCAAGAACGCCAGAGAACAGCTTCCATCCCTAGGTCCAGGAATAGGCATGGCATTTGGACTTTTCTTCGTGACCCTCCTTGCCGTCACCATGCAGCAACAGGTAATTGACATTCGTCACTCACAACTGGGCTCTGGACCTCTAACCCTCCTGTAGTTTTTCTGGCGTTCCATGAGCACTGGTGTGCTGGCCAGAGGTGCCATTATTGCATCAATATACAAGCGCGGTGTTTTCCTCGATCCAAGTGTTAGACCCAAGTTTCCAAATTCGGTCCTCGTCAATCATATTAGCACAGATATCTCTAGGCTCGACGACTGTGCCCAATGGTTTCGTACGTCTCCTTTCGCCGAAATATCTTCGTGGTCTTATTGTGTTTTTAGATGCTTTCTGGACGGCTCCTGTGCAAGTAACAATATGTTTAATTATTCTCCTCGTACAAGTATATCGGTTTGTCACTTGGTTTTCCAAATTACTTACTTCAACCTTCAAAGCTGGGTCCTTCGGCATTAGCGGGATTCTGCCTTTTCTTTATCATGACGCCAGTTCAACAACAAGCCATGGCCTATCAGTTCACGATTCGTCAAAAGTCCATGCGATGGACTGATCAAAGGGCGAATCTTGTTCAAGAACTTCTGGGAGGCATGCGTGTGGTTAAATGGTTTACCTACGAACAACCTCTCCTGAAACGTCAGTTTTCTGGTGTAATTTCTCCTCAAAAGCTTAAGTCTTCGCAGGTCTCATGGAATTGCGAAATCAAGAGCTCAAGGGGATTTGGAAGATTCTTATGATTCGAGCTGCAAAGTATGTCATTATTTTTCCGCTTAACTCGTCCCAACTTTGATTTTCCTTAGTCAATCAGTGGCATATACTATCCCGACTCTTGCTGCAATTTTGGCGTTCCTCGCTTACAGTCTTTCTGGTCATGATCTTGATCCCGCCATTATTTTCAGCAGTCTTAGTCTTTTCCAACTCCTTCGGCAGCCATTAATGTTCTTGCCACGGTACGTTACGAAATCTTCAAAGGCCAACTCCCTAGCTGACCTACATACCTGACCCTGTTAGTTCGCTTTCCTCGATCGCCGACGCACAAAGTGCACTGATCCGCCTGACGGGTGTATTTATGGCACCTGTGATGGATGTGTCACCCTTCGACCTCGATCCAAATCTTGATGTAGCATTACGGGTCAAAGAGGCGAGTTTCCAATGGGAAGAAAGCGTACCTCCCAAAGAGACCCTCGAGAAATTCAAGCACAAAAGTTCAAAGAAACTGTCAAAAGCTGACTTTGAAAAAGAATTCAAAGGTATTCCTCAAGAACCGTTTTCCATCAAATCGTTAGACCTCGAAATTCCCCGTGGTCAACTTTGCGCTATGGTCGGCCCGGTCGGTTGTGGGAAGAGTTCCATCCTTCTTGGTAAATAAAATTTTCTCCGTCTTGCCTGGCTTATATTCATCCATTTTAGGATTGATTGGTGAAATGAGACGAACCAGTGGTACCTGTATATTCGGAGGGTCAATCGCGTATTGTGCTCAGACAGCTTGGATACAAAATGCGACTCTGGTAGGCATACTTTATACATCACAAGAACAGAATGTCTTTTAATGCCAATACAGCGCGACAACATTCTTTTCGGGAAAGATTTCGATGATGAGCGATATTGGAGGGTTATTCGTGATTCATGTTTGCTTCCAGATTTGGAAACGCTTCCAAACGCAGACTTGACAGAGGCAAGCTATCTTTATTAAACATTTTCTGAAATTGAAGATTAACTATCCATGAAAGATTGGTGAAAAAGGAATAAGTGAGTAGTGACGAACCTTCAGCAAAAACAACCGTAATCTGACGTTGAGCCGCTCAGATCTCAGTGGCGGACAAAGGCAACGAGTCAACATTGCCAGAGCTCTGTATCATAATGCTGATATTTTTATACTCGATGATCCACTCTCAGCCGGTGCGTAGGCATTATACCTCCCTGCTTCGCCCTTCTGAATGAAAAATACAGTGGATGCTCATGTTGGAAAGGCCCTATTCAATAACGCTATTCTCGGTTCTCTAAAAGCACAAGGAAAGACTGTGATTTTGGTGACCCATGCCCTCCACTTCCTTTCCCAAGTCGACTTCATCTATACCGTTGTAAATGGGAGCGTCACGGAATCAGGAACCTTCCAAGAACTTACTGAACGTAATGGCACCTTCTCAAAATTGATCTCAGAATTTGGTGGTCATGATAATGAAGAGACCCCGGAAACTGACGTGGGGGAACCCGAAGGCCATGTCCAACCACTGGAAAATATCGAGATCGCAGCAAAGGAAAATCCGTCGACGGAGAAGATGGGAAAATTGATCAATGCAGAGAAACGATCAATTGGTTCGGTTCCAATGAAAGGTATTGGGTGTTTTCGAGTCGTTTGATTGTCATTAACACAGTCAAAATCCCTAGTATATTTGGCGTATTTGAAGGCTGGGAATGGCGAATGGACCATGCCACTGATTTTCCTTTCCGCTCTGTTAATGCAAGGTACGTTCCATTGGACATCCAACTTCGTAATATAAATGACACCTTTTTCTCACAGCCAGCTCTGTTATGAACACATACACTCTTGTTTGGTGGCAAAATGAGTGAGTCTATCCGTACGGAACCATCCCACGAAGCTTATCCGGGGATCCAAGTATCTTCCATAAACCCCAAGCACTTTATATGTCGGTACGTAGTGTCTGACGTTGTCAGATGCGGACCTATTCTCAGAATATTTACAGTTATATGGGGTCCTCGGTATTTCCCAAGCCCTATTCACTTTCGCATTGTGAGCCCCTTTCTACACTTTTGTTATTTTCTCTCACCTCCAGTATAGAGGAACCACAATGAGCTGGTTATCGATATTTGCTTCTCGGAAATTATATCAGAAGACGATAAAGCGAATCTTGCACGCGCCAATGTCGACCTTTGACACAACGGTGACTTCATTTCACCAAAATATTTTCGGTAGTCGTTCACACAAGTCCAGCCCCTAGGAAGACTGCTTTCTGTGCTCGGAAAGGACATCGATGTGCTCGGTAAGTTTGATTCAAGTATCTTGAGATATTTTGTAGGCTAATATATTTTGTTTAGACAATCAACTTTCTGGTGAACCTTCCTGAATGGTCGGTTTTGAGGACTACACTAACCACTTCGCTGTTAAAGTTTCGGTCCGGATGTTTATCGTCACAATCACGAACGTATTGGGCGCTGTTCTTATCGTAACAATTCTCACCCATTACTTTGTCGTCGCCGCTGCGCTCTTGTTTATTGGCTATATTTATTTCGCTTCTTTTTACAGGAATAGCGCGAGGGAATTAAAACGCTTAGGTAAATCAAATAACTGTTTCTTTACGCTAACCTGACGAAATTCCCCCAGATGCAAGCCTGAGATCTCTCATGTACTCCCACTTTTCCGAATCTCTCAGTGGACTTCCAACCATTCGTGCTTATGGGGAAGTTCCGCGATTCCTGAACGAAAATCACTACTATGTGGACTTGCAGAGTCGCGCCCTTTATCCCATCGTTACCAATCAACGATGGCTGGCCGTACGACTTGGATTTCTGGGATCTATTCTTGTCTTCACGGTGGGGTGTGTACACCAATAATTCGCTCACAAAGTGCATGATTGACCCCTCCCTCCCCCCCTCTTCTCTCGATAGGTTACTAGCTGTGATCGGTGTAAATGGTATCAATCCTGCTCAAATCGGTTTGGCTTTGACATATACCAGTGGGTGTTGACATCCATTCTTGTTAACGTCATAAAACTGACGATTTGGTATGCAGCAAGTTTGACGCAATTCTTAAATATGGTGACACGTCAAAGTGCTGAAGTGGAGGTAAGAAACCTTGAAATAATTGCACGCTCTTTCTGATACCTGATTTCAGAACTACATGAACAGCGTGGAACGTGTTGTCCAATATAGTTCAGATGCTGTCGAACAAGAGGCTCCTCACGAGAAAAAAGATACGAAACCTCCTGAACAGTGGCCCGAGGGCGGAGGAATTGAATTCAAAGATGTAGTTATGAGTTATCGCGTAGGCCTCCCGCCAGTCCTGAAAGGTATCTCATTGGATATTCGCGCTGGCGAGAAGATAGGCGTTGTCGGAAGGTGTGTTATCCATTTGTTCTCGTCATTTACAAAACATTCATGAGATCCCAGAACCGGTGCTGGAAAGGTAGGCTTTTTATTTATTTATTTGGCTTTTTGGGGGACGACTCTCATCGATTATACCAACAGAGCTCTTTGATGGTTTCTCTATTTCGTCTTGTCGAACTGGACTCAGGAAGCATCACGATCGATGGCATTGATCTTTCCACTCTTGGTTTACGAGATTTACGAACGAAAATCGCGATCATTCCCCAAGAACCACTGTTATTCTCCGGGACTATTCGCTCTAACTTGGACCCATTTTCACTCCATGATGATGCTCACCTCTGGGGTGCATTACGCCGTGCATACCTTGTGGAATCCCCCGCGTACATCTTGGACGAGAAATATTTGGGAGTCACTGGCAGTGACGTCGCTGAAGAAACAACTGTGTCTGGTTCCAGCACTCCTAGTCGCCGATTCACTCTTGACACCATTATCGAAACTGAGGGAGCGAATCTCTCCGTGGGTGAACGGTCGTTGCTTAGCTTGGCGAGAGCTCTTGTGAGACTATCCCATGCTTAATCGGATATGATACTAAATTCCCGGCAGGTCAAGAATTCGCGGATCATTGTCTTGGACGAAGCGACGTAGGTGGATACACTTAGTTTTTTCTCTCTCTGTTGCTGAACTCAGAATAGGGCCTCTGTCGATCTCGAGACTGATGCCAAGATCCAAGCTACCATTCACGAAGAGTTTAAAGATAGAACCCTTCTTTGTATTGCACACAGGTTGCGAACAATCCTGCATTACGACAGAATTCTGGTCATGGATAAGGGCGTAATAGCCGTGAGTTCCTTGAATATTACAAGCTCCTATTCGCGACTCACACATTCTGTAGGAATTCGATCGACCGGTGGACCTATTTATGAAAGAGGATGGCATCTTCCACAGCATGTGCATCCAGTCGAACATAACGCACTCGGACTTCGAGAGTAAGCAATAGAGTCAGTATAGAAACGATAGAAGGAAATCCGTGCAGAGCTGTATGACGATGTATTGTACCTAGTGTTCTGTGAGACATATTTGACAAGCTTGAATATTTTTATATTTTCATCAGACGTGAGAGATAAACCATTCAAATTCAGGTATCTTGGAATAAACGGTTGTACATATCCATGTTCCAATGTTATTCCTAAAAATAAAATCCATTATGAAATTCGTTAACACTTGCTGGTAAGGATGCTAGAAAGTGCAGTCTTCTCGGCGGAGTCGATCGTGAGGGTGTAGAAGGACTTGACTTGGATCCAAGCCAAAGCGTAGGTGCAGTGGTAGGAAGTCAAGGGGGGAAGCCAGTTGGCGGGATCCTTATCACCTGTAAGATGGTGGGGTCAAAATAGATTCCAAAGTTCATTTATACATATTCTTACTCTTTGCGTTGTTAACGGAGCCGGTGACGGCAGCGAGTTGAGGGCGGGTCAACTAGGAATTTGGGATTGCTTTAGAGGATATCCGTTGTGCATATTAAATTGGACCTACGTCATTTGCAAACGCTCTCCGGGCAGTGGTGGTCCAGTCCTTAGCACCAGAGATCCATGCCTCTTTGAGGGGGACAATGTGATCCTATCAATAAGAATTTAGTTGGCATATCGCAGCCTTATAAACATCGAGTACGTACAATCTGGATATCGGCCGCATCCGTCCAGACGGCGCCGTCATAGGGGGAGACCCATCTGCCGGAGGTGGAGCGACACTCGGAGTCAACGACCACGCTTGTGCCATCGCGCTTCAAAACAGCTTAAAACAATGTATATCACTAGAGAAACGGAAGTCAGAAACCAGACCTACTCTCCCTGGTGTTGCAAGTACCAGAAACTATAAACGAACGTTGAACATGAAATCTCCAATGTTAAAATGGAACGATATACTCACTAGTACTCCATGTAGGGAACAAATCACGGTCGTAAGCTGGCGAGTTGGAGGTGGGAGCCACCATCACTGTGGGACGTAATATTTCGTCCAAAGGTCATACGAGATAATACTAACAGCCTTCGAGAAGTGTCTTAGCCGTTGCCACACTGACGGACACAGGGAGTGCGCGGCCTTGAAGCTCTTCAACTGGAAGAGGAATGGCGAAAGCCAAGCAAACCAGAGTGGCCTTAACAAGTCCAAGAGAGAAGAGCATCTCGTTAGCTCACGTCTCGAGCAAGAGAATGGGAGTGGCCAGCAACGAAAAATGAGACGACCTTCTTATATCGAGAGCTAGAGATAGAGAGTTCGTCATCATGACATTCAAGCCAGAATCATAACTGCTCTGTCGATGGAGTGACAGATTAGGATGCCCATGAGAGATATACCAAATAAGGGAATTGATTATCCTCACTTGGTGCGATAAATATTCAGTATGTGGTTGCTTGAATGCCATTTAGAAGTCCGACCAGAGAGAGGGTGCAACTTGAGGACATAAATTGATAGACCATATGGATGATAAAGGTGACTGTGAATTAGAGTGGAAAATCCTAGCTATAAATCGCAAGATAGCTCAAGAAGAAGAGGGAAGAGAATTTGCCAAGAGCAGAGATAAATAGTTGAACGTCATTTGGGCAGACTTCCCTAAAATTTCCCAAAATCGGCAGACGTTGATCAGTTATTTACCAATAGAATGGCAATATAAACTTTGAATAAATACCGGAGAGTCCCAGAGAACGTTGCAACCGGGACAGAACGCCTGCATAAAGAACGCCTGCATAAAGAACGTGCGTAATACTCCGAAATTGAGCACCGTCGCTCTTATCCCCAGTTACACAGGTAAGATATAGGAGGAAAGTTGGAGGAAAGGATTCCGCTTTCTTTGAGGCCCTTATCGATGCCTAATCCATGGAGGAACTGTGGTTTCGTGAGATAGCTTGCAGCACACGGTGGGAGATATCGAAGAGATATCAATTCCTATCAAATCCCTTTCCAGATTTTCTCATATGAGGTGGACATTCAGGAACTCCTTCATATGTGCTTGTGGTGTAAAGAGCTTAATTCGGATGTAAACTTCTAGGTCAGTCACCGCTTCGGAGGACGACATAAACGAACCTATCAGCCTCCATCAGATAGTGTGGTCTCTGGGTGCGAGGATTGCTACTTTCCATATTGTGGTTTAAAATTGGTTTTGAAGGTAAAAGGGTCAGGAAATTGCTGTTCCTTGCCGTGGAAGGCGTAGAACTGAAGAAATAATGTTGCTTATGTAATACACACGGTGGTTTCCCCTTCTGGTTCCCCTGTAGCTCGAAGTCAACGATGGCAACTCCAGCGCAGACATATTCTCCTAATGAAAGGGTTCTGTGCTACCATGGACCTCTTGTATATGAAGCCAAAGTATGTGATAAGCTGTCAAAAGTGCCGTATCAAAGACCCCTAGACCGATTGGATTCGTACGCTTTAGATTCTGAAATCAGAGAACTTCGACGCGAAAGATTCGAAAACAGGAAGAGCAGGACAGCATTATCTTGTTCATTATAAAGGATGGAAGCAAACGTACGTATCTCTTTGCTGGTTGTCGGGTTTTCTTGTCGGGGACACTCATAGAGGGTTGTGCTTGCAGATGGGATGAATGGGTTCCACCAGAGCGTATTCTAAAATATAATGAAACAAATCTTGCCCACCAAAAGAAACTTTCATTGGAAGCCCAAAAATCTGCGCCTTCAGCGACATCCAAGACAGCCCCGCCGAAGGAAGGTTTGGCGAGTGCGGTCAGTGCTAGAGGCGAAGGGTCGACAAGAGAGAGTGGGCGGATGAGAAAGGAGCCCAGGGGGCACAAAAGAGGAAGAGAAGAGGTTGTAGTCTATGCTTATTGTTCAATTTTCTTTTGTGCTGACGATCCTACTCACTGTTCTCCTCTCATCGTGTCTCCACTTTCCTTATTTAACTTCAACTCACTCTTACAATGCAACGCCATCGCTTCCGATGGGCACAGGATGAAGCTGTTCGAAAACCAGACTTGAGGCTTAACGTTCCTGAAGCACTTAAGACGATGTTGGTGGATGATTGGGAGGCAGTTACTAAGAACCATCAGGTGAGGCATTGTTTACCCAAGATTGTTACCGGAGATATCTGGTCACCTTTCCAATCTCGAACAACCTTTGTGACTGTACCTGCAGCTCGTTACTTTACCACGAGAACCTAATGTGCAAGACTTATTGCACCAGTGGAAGGTGTACGTTGAGTCGATGGACCCCAAACCAGCGTGCGTTTCTTTTTGGCTTTTATTCGACTTCTTCGTGATACTGACCGTTACCTTAGTCATCCAGAGGCCGTTTCAACCATCGTATCCGGCTTACAACTATATTTCGACAGGTCGTTAGGTGCCAGCATGTTATACAAGTATGTGCATCCATTCGTTGGCAGAAGCAAGCTTGTACTCATTCTATGGAATCTAGATTCGAGCGACCACAATACGCCGATATTCGAAAGCGTTATATCTCAGGTCCCAAAGTGAAAGTAGGAGAAGAAAAAGAGATGAGCGCTATTTATGGGGCTGAGCACTTCTTGCGGATGCTTGGTTTGTATTCATATTCTGGCATAATGGATATAAAGCTAACGGGTTCTGTCCCAGTGAGCTTACCAGCAATGATTGCAGCTTCGACCATGGACCCAGAATCCGTGATTGTCTTGCGTGACTACGTGCATCTTCTTATGGAGTATGTCTCGCCTTTCTTGCTCAAATGATCTTCTAAACTCATCATTCTGCAACAGTTGGATGGCACAGGAACGGGGTCGGATATTCCAACGAGAGTACGATAGCACAAGTGGCCAGTATCAGGCAGTGGCGAGAACGTAGCGTAACCTTCCGCATCTTTACTTCTCTAGCGTTGGTTTAGTATGTGTATCCCTCGAGTCGAGATCACTGTTTTATCATCTCATCTTGTACATTAATATTCATTTTTCCCTTTTCCCTCTCTCTCTTTCGTTTCTCCCTTTGTTCGCTCTTACGGTCACGGATGTTAAAAGAATCCGAAATTTGCATGTCTTGGAATCGGTTCTTAGGAGGAACTTTGGTTTGTCATGCAAGCTGTATATGAGGATCATGAAACGATCTTTCTATTCAACATCTTGGCCATTCAACTTGGAAAAGACCTCCTTGACGTCTCCTTAGATGTCCAAGCTGTACGAAGTTGGGACGCTGGTCTGCTTGAGGCCATTGACGGGGATCGGAATGAGTTCACTATCATTTAGAGTAGTGAGTTCCTGTCCCTTGACCGCAGCTTGAGAGAAACTCACATCAGAACAACATCATTGGTAAGGTCAAGCAGTCCAATGGGAATGATACCCAAACTGTTTAAGGCACCCTATAAAACCAGACAGTAAGTACGGGATAAAATACGACACGAGGAGTTTGGGAAACACACCTGTGTGAGGAGGACATTGGCGATATTCCCAGAATTGACTGTTTTTCCAGGGGGGATTACGAAAAGTGGGCTGAAGGTATGGGTGAACTCGGCATAAGTTGTCCCATTCAAACCGGACTTGGAGGAGATCTTCTTAATAGCTAAGGGGATCAAAAGCGTGTTCTTGACTAGAAAGCGAACAATAAATAAGCATGAAGTGGATATTTTTAGAAAGCGAGGCTCATTGTCGAAGTTAACCCTAAAATCAAAGAGTTAAATGATGACGGCCCATTGGATGAGAAGGGAAGAGACTCGCGTAATAAGATTAGTCGTAAGAGAGTCCAAAGTCAAGATGGCGTTAATCTGCGTCACCAAATTCAACTGGAAGAGACTTCCAAGGTCGAGACGACGCTCGAGCTCAGCAGGAGCTGAAGAAACTGAAACGAAGAAGCTAAAGAAGAGGGTAAACCATGCTTGAACGAGCATTCTCAACTTGAACGTTTCGAACTTCGAAGGGGTTCACAAGGATGCCCTGGACATTACGATGCACGGTGAGAGCATTATATAAGGGTTCTGTGGTATAATCTTCTTGAGAACACTAACATTGCATGTGATTTCAGAGGCATATGCTGCAAGTTGATGTTGACGGTCATGTGGGGCGCTAGTTGGAAGATGATCCTCTGAGGTTATTTCCACCACCTGAAAGAAATAAGCACCGCATCCAAAGGATGCACACAAGGACGCCGTTACGCCGAATGCACTCCCCAATACACGAGCAGAGGGAAGGTAGGAAAGGAGCTATTCATAGTTATTCAGTGATAAAATATCTTCGAGGGTCATCTTTGAATATGCGTTTAGACAGAATATGATGTCATTGGACACTAAGTCGTCAAGGGAGGTGTCTCTTAAATGACCGATGCGGGACCCCAGAAAGCGGATGCAATGATTTGCAGTAAATTGCTTGGGAGGAAAATGAGGGACTGATGAAAGTGACTCTTCCGGCTCAGAAGACTAGTGGCAAATCAACGAAAATCAAGACAAACTAAATGTAAAATGGATGATGAGCTATTGGACGAAGGTAAGGCACGTACATGGGAATAATGCTCACAGATGCAGTGGCCTTATGCCGAATTCACACCAATCCAAAAGAAAGCAAAGAATTTCCATAGCACGTCTTGTGCGAGCCTTATGACCTATTAAGAATAATAAATATTTGGATACGAGATGTGACACAATTTCGACCAGGGTACAACAGTCAAGTGCCAAAGTCTTTGTCTAGACATGCAGAATTCCTCAAC
>Ga0157379_10002700_pt1 | contig 14955 bp, 20 predicted proteins | sample S25metaG_FD_121802 | JGI IMG/M metagenome (GOLD analysis project Ga0157379, IMG submission 121802) | Switchgrass rhizosphere microbial communities from Kellogg Biological Station, Michigan, USA - S2-5 metaG | ecosystem: Host-associated > Plants > Roots > Rhizosphere > Soil | place: USA... | reverse complement strand
TCTTCGCGTGAATCCCAGCGCAAACTGCACAACTAGGGTTGGCTCCCATCAGAAATGTGCATGACCTACCTTACAGGTGGCTACGACAGTTGATTGATTTGGTTCGCCACCCACTTTTGAAATTACAAGAAAGGAAACTATAACATATCATAACATTCTCTTATTTGGAATACGCTGTATCCACGTAGGTAGCTATTGCCAAGGGTGACGCTTCATTCAATGGGCAGGGTCTCTTTAACGTTTTACGAAATTTCCACCTCAGGGATATCAGCTTTCCAAGTAACTCCTGCCATCTTGGAAACCTCCATCGAAATTTCTCTCACCGCCTTGACTTCTTCGACACTGGCGCCGTTCCTAACCGCCCCATTTAAATGCCACCCAATTTGCCGAGGGACATCAGTCGCGATAAGTGCAGCTACCATTGCGAAAGACGTTTCTGCAGGAGACAAAACTCCAGGAAAGCTGTAGACGTATCCATATGCAAATACCGTGGAAAAAATTTCTGACAAAAGACAGGTAGGTGACGGATGTCAATGCATCCCTATTATTACAGCACTTACCCAGGTCCGGATAAACTTCTTTGAGAAGGTCCTGCACAGATCCCGCCGTGTCCCCATATGTGCGATCAAAGTGGCTTTGTCCAATGCTTCGCAGATGGTTTACAGAATGAGAGGGGTCACTGCCATCCATCAATTCAGTGAAGATAATCGTGGCGTGATGTGCTCACCGCAAAGGAGATGTGTCTTTTAAGTCGTCAGGCATGACTCCATTGAGCTGCACTAAGGCATTGATAGCCTATAAGAAAATAAATGAGGTGGGAGGATGAAGGTAGGTGCACTATTACAGACCTTGGGATAACCAGAAAGGACACCAGATTTGAAGATCGCGTCTCTAAATTTGCGAGCCAGCAACAGCCTTTCTTCATGGGTATTTAGCTCGTTAAGAGCGTGCTTGAAAACAAGGGGAACCGCTTCGGGGTAATTACTTGCGCTGAAAGCGGTTGCTGCAATGAACGACCATGGGCTGACCTCTCCCTCCTGAGATTTAGGGTATAACGCAGCCAAGCGGGAAATACGTTCAATGGTGACAGCTTCCGTCATGTGGTGCTCTTGGGATATTCGCAACTCAGAACGTTGTAATGAGAGAGAAAACAGAGATGTCGGCGGTGACCGATGTTGTCGCGCCCATAGAAGAGGTATTATTAAAAAGATCGACAGACTAGAACACGTTGCTAGCACTGAATGGGTGCAACCAGCTTTTCGAAGGATCTGGAGTGGAGCGCTATGGATAAATTCGCGGATCTAAATACCTCTCTTCTCGTCTTCTATGTTGATTTAGTGCGACATTTCACGTTGCTGAATGAAAATCTGGGAAGAATTGAAGATATTTAGACCGCCGTATCCTTGATCTGGCTTCATGTGTCATTTATCGATAGGTGATACACACAAAGTATGGAGTAATTAAGGGAATAAGTGGGTTAAGCCTTGGCCTTCCTATATGTGATATGTATGTATCATGGCACTGTGCTATGCACCCAGCCAAATACCAGTGCAGGGTATCACGGTACGTTCTTAGCTAAGCACCTCACTTCCGATTTCTTAGCTAAGCGCCCCACTCCAGCCCCGACAGAGAAGTTGATCAATATGCCAATGCCACACATCAATACCGAGAATAGATATAAACCTTTGGGGATTGCCCTGTTAATGGTGTTGCGGCGTAGCTCCTTCCCTCCTCCGTCTGGTCAACGCCGAGCCCGTGTCCCGTCAACTTCCCTTGTCTATTAGGTTGGATCCGAGGAGAAAATATACAGAGATGCTGGACTTGAAAAATCCCCTTATCGAGATGAAGAGTGAGTGAGAAATTGAGCCCCGAGAATACCTCTGAACATTTTCAATTTCCTAGTCACGTCGGCGGTTTGTTCGACAGTCGCGGTCCTCTCTACGATATATCGATTGATAATTCGAAGGGGTCGTCTCTGGTGGGACGATGTGCGTAGACCAGTTTTACGTGGAGGGATGATTGATTGAAAGATATCTGGCGTTCTAGGGATGGGCATTTTTCTCGATGCTGGCACTGTTTATTCAGATTGCTTCAGTTTTTATGCATGTCTCCCATCCAGGTGAGCCCTGTTACCCCCGCACCCCGTTTGCACCCGTTAACCTAGTATGCAGCGGAACTGTCTAAAACAAATCGAGTTGCATCGTACTACCTCATGGCAACTTCTTTCTATGCAATCATCTGGTTCGTGCCCATCCCGCCTATTTCATCGTTCTGTGCTGATATCCCTTAGGTCCGCACGCCTCTCCATCTTGTTCTCCCTAATTCGACTGGATCCGAGTCCCAAACGAAAGAAGAATCTTCTATATATTTCTGGTGTTTATTTCTTGGTGGCCGTCATACTCATCTCTCAACTCTTCTGGGTATGCGAACCAGAGGACCGTCATAATCACTGGAAGGATGCTGCGAGTCCTCAATGTACTCTCAACAAGCAGGTGGCCATCTCCCAGCTGGTTTGTAAGTGGTACACCCCAATCCATATGATCAACAACCAGCTCACTTCTTTCCAGCGGATATCATAGCAGATATGGTGTTGATTATCGCACCTCTCAAATTGTTCTCGGAACTAGGAGATAGACGACTCCGAGTCCGTCTAATGGCCATTTTCTCCACTTGTGTCGTCACTACAATCGTTTCCCTTGTCCATGCTGCGTACATCCTCCGACTAGGCGGCACAAAAGTAGTTATCGCTGCTCTGGTTGAGGTAAGTGCACTCTTTATTTCAACTAATTATTATATTGACTCTGGCGATATAGGACTGCATGTCCCTCTTTGTTTGCAATCTCCCAATTGTTGTCACAGCACTCTTTAAACTCAGTGAAAAGCCTGCCACCGCCCCTATTCCCGGCTCCACCAAAATGTCAACACATATCCTCTTCCAAAGGAAGACCGAAACCGCCGTTGATGGCACAGTTGTCACCCTCGATGGACTCAATACCCATACCACACAGACGACTACAGACGAGTCCGACTCCAAAATTGCGACAACTGGGGATTATAAACGCGAATCGCTGTTCCCAGATCCGAAACCACATAATGCGGCGTTCTCCACAGCGAGTAATTACTCGACGAGCTCCGCCTCGTACCATGGGGTATGAACTCGGACTTATAGAGGCTTTCTGTCAATAGGATGGCGTTACTTCTTCCCTCGTTGCTTTGGGTGTTAATTTACCTCACACCTTACCTCTATCAGCAGTTCCGCAAGGATCGATATCCTTGTGCACGCTGCAGCGTGGCTGCCTGTATTACTATGTATTCTTATCTTGGAAAGATGACTGTTGGAATCATGGGCATGGATGACATGGATGAGAGCGGGCGCTTCATGGAGATTGTACGAGGATGTTACGGATATTATTACTTGTATTAGGATGTTTACGATTATTTCGTTAATGATTTCACATGCGAAAACAAGCCAATATCGATAACCCAAGGTAGTGTTGGATACGGTTAAGGATTGACCAGTCAAAAGTGGTCACGGTTTGTGATCGACTCGTAAGCCGAACGGAAGCTGAGGAGGAGGCATATTTTCCTTAGTCCACTATGACTGATCAATGACCAGTTCGAAACCGGTCGAAGAACAAATATTGCCATATATCCGATTTCAGGTGCTTCGGCTTAGAATTTGCCCTTGAATATATTCAATTTCTGGTCCCGTCATCAATTATTGATAGAAGTGTGAGACCTATACCCTTTTATTTATCAAGAGTGAGGCTGAAAGATATTTGAGTGAGATGTGACGGTCCACCCTGAGAACGGTGGCCCTAACGCTCCACAATACTGGAAGGTAAGCCTCTCCTCATTTTCAGCCTCGACGATTAAGAGCTTATTTCGTCACTACAGTCAGTACACATGTGTATCCCCAACTGAGTAAATGGCGATGGATTATCTGGCGATCCAAGGGTCTGCCACGCCAGTGGAACGTATGTGGAATGTAGCGAGTGACACAAATACCAAGAAGTGAAACCGCCTTGGCTCTGAACGTCTCACAGCTCTCCCAAGTCCTCAACCTCAAGAATATCTACCAAAAAAGCGAAATTTATCGACAGTATACTAGTATTTTTGACACTTATTTTGGCTGGCCAAGAACCGGTTCTAGTAGACCGACCCGACCCTTGACCGTGAAGTGGAGTGGAATTTCAGAGTTGACTCCTGACCGAGCCGAGCCGAGCCGAACGGTATCCAACACTGCCCTGCGAATGAGAATGCGTTAGAAATATCTCATAAAGGAAGGATAACTCTGACAGTACTCTCGAGCTCCTTCTTCTTCAATGGAGGAGTCGTAGTATTTTATTAATACTTGTCTCCTTATTTACCCTTTTATCCTTCATCATCCCAGAGCTTCCCACCCCGATTGCCCCCGGTTATGATGGAAAGCATACTTAGCCAGAGCTCAGGCGGTTATCAATTCTAAATGTTCCTAATTTTCCTAGTTTGTCTGGCACGTGCCCACAAGAGGGCGACCAAATTATTGGGGCGCTAGGAGTTGAGGGAGTTGTTCCTCACGATTATTTCTCTTCGGCATTTGATCCATCACAACCGTACAATAGTTTATGTAATAATAATGATAAAATTTCAACTTCTGAACAATTTGGAGGACCATCCGACCCTGCGCAGCAACCAAAGTACTTTGGTCACCAAGAGACTCCAATGAGGGTCACTTTACCTGGGATAAATAGTTTTTATTCCCGAGCCATGTGTGACAAGAAAGAGTGTCACCGCCCTGCCAAGGTGATCGTCATCGACTGATAAACGAGGCTCAGGGACAGTAGAAACACCTCCAGGGTGTTTCTACTTTTCCTGATATTTTGCCAAGCATGTGATCCAGCTGAACGTTTCGCCGAGTCTTCGGGCATTTGCCTACAAGTCTGCCGTCTTAGGAACATCGCGCAGACTCGGAATTGATAAGGGCTACTACTAGAGTGTTTGTTCCGTGAAAAATTGGGAGCTTCTCGAGAATCCTGCGGTCTTCTTTACCGAAGTGAGGATGCTATGAGAAGAGGTGTCACGTTCGGTGCTCATTACTTCGGAAAGTCACTCCCTTCTTAGCCAGTCACTGATGGTGCATGACCTACTTTTTGAACCATTTTAGGCCATTATGGAAAGAAAGATGAAAAGGCTTTATTTACCGCCCTGCAGTGGTCAGAACTCTACTTACCATTATTCCCCTGTCAATTAATCTCTTCAACGCGCGCTTTTTCCAGTAAGTGAAATCATCATACATAATGGTATTTCTCCATTCTGGTGACTCCGCTACCACGATAAACCAGCATACATTTATACTAAAACTTACATGCCAGACTGTCTAAAATCCTCTCATAATCCTATTTCTCCTGTAGTTGCATGAGCCCGCTTCTGAACTTTCTCTCCAAGATGTCCTCCTTTGGTATGCCAAGTGGATACCCTGGAGTGTGCATACGGAACGAGCCCACGAGGACTACAATATTTATAGTCCCTGCCACTGCATTCACCAAATCAGTGAACTCCAACAGTACACACCTGCCTCTTACCGTGCCAATCGTCATCGAAATTCCGATGGTGCCTTACAAGGTTGAAACCTCAGAGAGCGCACTCCCTCGTCTATCACGATCTTTACACCGTTTCTCCGGACGTCCAAGGAACGGTTTCCAAGTAGAACGCAAGATTTGACAGACGGAGCATAACGAACTTGATAGATTTGCCCTCAATGCCGGAAGCGATGGGTAAGCAGACCACACATGATTGGCTTGCCCCGTCAGTAATTTAACAAGCCTGAATTTCTGCGCGTTCCAATAGGTTCCCTATGTCCGAGCAAGGACCTGAACTGACCTGATTCTCCTGGTGGTGAATTCGCTTGTGGCAAGCGTCGAACGCCACCACAGGCGTTGTGGTGCGAATCCAGCTAGCTTGTGGATATATTTAAACGCTACTGTGCTAACTGTTCTCCAGAATATCGACGATCTCACAAGTGTTTCGGCACAGGGGGATCATAGTTTACGTGATGGAGAAGCCCTGTATTTATATTGCGAGGAACGGTCCGCCTTTTCGCCTCAATAAGCTTCTCAAGCTTTAAAGCCTGTCCCCACACCTCTCACCTCCACCTTTGGAAAACCAACTAGCCATGTTCCACCAGGCTCTGTCACTCTTTACCACTCTCCTCGTCGCAACCACCGTGGTGGCATCCAATCCTCCCTCGGCTCCCAGCTCGACCAGCATGAGAGTCACTGCCCTTGTAGGAAAGAAGAACGCATCTGCATTCGAGTGCTGGCAAGTCGCGCCAGAATTCATTATTTCTGCTCAAGCAGGGACTGTTGGGGCCAAGATTCAACAGATTGGAAACATTAAAGGCGCGACTGTAGTGTTCTTCAATGCGACGGGTCCTACACATGCAGGGTTACATGTTGCACCTGCACCACAGTGAGTTGACTCCTGTGCTCTTCGAGCTTTGGTTTATGTTGAAACTTTCTAGATGGGTCCTTGTCATGGCTGGGAGCGGTGTAGTAACGTTGCCAACGACAGGAGAGAAGATTCCGCTACCCCAAGGGTCGATTATCATTGCGAATGATACCGCTGCAGTTTCAGCCATCGGCCATAATACCGATTGGGCAGCCGGAGCGGTGGCTGTTCAGCTACCTTTCGAAAATGGTGTTGTCAACCACACGGTTGTCCACAGTGGTGCATGTGAATGTCTTTAGTGGTTTGGGATTTCTGTATATTGGACGCAGTCCTCCAATGCGGCTACTATTTAAAATTAACTTTAATATGTAGAAGCCTGTAATAAAAATATACCGTAATGGGACGACGATTTCTAGAGAGCCGGATTCATGGAGTGTATTTCGTTGTCAGACGTGCATGGCTTTCCGAGAGGCTGTTTGTTAAACACAAATTATGTCGCCAGAGAGGTAACAATAAAGGATAACCCAGGATTTCTCCGGAAGAAGCTTTCCCCCACCTCCAGTATAAGGTCGGAGAAGTCTGAGCTTTGAACAAGAACGTCAAGAGTTTTCTTCTAGAGTATAAACATGATTGCAGAAAGTAGAGATGAAAAAACTTGCAAATATTATCTTGAAATGCTAAAATTCCTTGACGTCAAGAGAATTATGAAAGGAGATCGAGGTCACCCATATGAGCTGTCAAGGCGGCACACGACCCCGCCTTGCGGCCTTCACCGAACTTGGCCTCATCTTTTCTTCATCAATGGCAAAGCTGCACATGAGCCATCGATGTATGGTTCATGTCGACAGGGTTGTATTCCCGTTATCGCCACAATTGACGCCATTCTGCTGAGTCATTCGGGCTGCTGACTCGAAAAGTGAGACATTTTATAATCTCGGAAGTAAAAGTATTATATGCCCTATAGCCCTGCCGTTCTCCTCCGCCGTTCTACGTGTCTACTGTCGACCTCGCGTTTCTTATCCTCTAGACTTAGAATCCCACCTATATCTCGTCCAATTACTTCGAAAATGGCAACAACAGCTGGTATAGCTTTGGACGAGCTGAAGTCTCCTATCCCATTCGCGGATCGCTTGCGTACAGGTCGCGCTCTGGCTGTCGATGTTTGGTCAATTTTCAAGTATGTCATAGTTCTATAATCGTTAGGCGACGTTCTCATCAGTCGCTCAACATAGTGTAGCAAATCTTCCCGCAGACTGCATTAACCTTGGTCAAGGTTATATGAATTTTGCCCCACCTGACTGGGTTAAGGATGGAGTCACTACTGCAATATCGAATGTTCCTACGAATCACTATTCTCATCCCAAGGGTACTCCTCGCCTAAGGAATGCGATTAGCAAGCATTACAGCTCAAGCTTCGGACGCCAACTCAGTCCGGACACGGAGATCCTTGTGAGCAGTGGTGCCAACGAAGGTTCGTGATATTACGTTCAAAAACTTCATAAGTCATACCAACTTATCAATAGGTGAATATGCCGTCTTCACCGCGTATGTCAACCCTGGAGATGAGGTCATCATGTTCGAACCGTTTTTTGACCAATACCTGGCGTCTGTCACCTTCCACGGCGGAATTCCTGTTTACGTTCCCCTCCATCCTCCTTCTCATGATCAAAAGGCTCCCACTGGAGATGACTGGACCATCGACTTTGAGGAGCTTCGGTAAGCCTCCTTGTTGATTGCCCTTATTTAATTTTTGACGCCATTTATAGACGTGCAATCACTCCTAAAACCAAGATCATTATCGTCAATACCCCTCATAACCCTGTAGGAAAGGTTTTCACGAAAGCTGAGCTCGAAGGAATTGCGTCATTAGCGAAGGAGTTCAATATCCTAGTACTCGCCGATGAAGTCGTGAGTATATCTTTCCTCGATACTAGGATTTTGAAGGTCAAAATACTAATACCAATTTAAGTATGACTGCATGGTTTTCAGCGGTCGTGAGCACGTCAGGATTGCAACACTCCCCGACATGTGGGAACGAACTATCACCGTTTGCTCTGCTGGCAGTAAGTCCTAATCAAAATACCCTCATATGTTTGATTTAACAAATTTATTTTGTAGAATCTTTTGCAGCAACAGGCTGGCGTGTGGGCTGGCTCATCGGTCCTCAAGCGCTCCTCGCACCTACCTTGGCCGCCAACACCCGTATAGTGTTCTGTTCAAACACACCAATGCAGGAAGCAGCTGCTACTGGCCTAGAAAAAGCCGCAGATAATAAATTCTTTCGGAAGCAGCTTGCGGAATACGAAGAGCGGAGAGACGTCTTTTGCTCCTATCTGGAGAAATTAGATTTGCCGTATACCTTGCCACAGGGGACGTACTTCGTATTATTGGTACAGTGCCATTAACTATTGGGATTGATTTTTAGCTGACAATATTTTACCTGTAGGATATTGCGGATATTGAGATACCCGACGATTATCCCTTCCCTTCCAGCTTGGATGGACGTGGACGAGACTTCCGGTAATTTATTTTCTCTTCTCGACAACAAGTAGGTCTGATATGGGTACCAGAGCTGCCTGGTTCATCGCAGAACAAGTTGGTGTCTCATCAATTCCAGTCAGCGAGGTACGGCATCGGTTGAACCATAACAAGGCTTCTCAACTAACCCATTTTGCCTCCTCAGTTTTATTGTGAAGAACATTGCAATCTCGGTGAAAGATTCGCCCGTTTTGCTTTCTGCAAAGACTTAGATACCCTTCGCAAGGCTGGAGAGAGACTCCAGAACCTGAAAAAGTACCTTAAGAAGAACTAGTTGCCCAGAAGTGGCTTAGAGGTATTGCTGTATATTCGCTCCGTTATCGTTAATTGTGTGTTTTGCGACATATATGGGTTAGAACGTTTGAGCGTCTACACTGACCAACAATCTATTTATCTCAGGATGTCAATCACACCTTTTTGAGAATTTGTATCTCGGTCTAAATGATGATGCGGTGTTATTTTCTGTGAGAACATCACAGATTTTACGTAAAATATTACGCCTACCAAACCAAGTACCCGAAAGGATAAGACTGCCGAAGACACTTAATAGATTGCCCCTACTATGGTATCTGCTATGATGCGCTGATTCACCTCTTACGTAGACTTTATGGCTGAGCAACATCCCTTTTTCTTTCAGCTGGAACGTGCAAAGCAATAATATACATTTGTCACTTTAGTTCTCTGAGCTCCATATTCTATCAACCAATCTAGACATATACTCTGCTCTATGACCAATCAGTGTATCATAGTATGTCGGATTCGATTCTACCCGTCGAGACATATAGGTAAACGAGAGGACATCTAATGCATCTTGTTTGCCTCTGACAGATCCAGCCTTCCTAATCTCGCCCATCCAGTTCTTGATTTCGTCAGAGTCTGCCAATGTGGACTCCAATGGCAGACCTTCATTCAAGAATCGCATGTACGTATCACGCTGTTCAGCTTGACAGAACAGATGGAAAGCCCCTGTACGATCTGGTCGAATGGCCGAAGCTTGCATCTTGGCCACTTCTTGGACAGAGTATTCCTGGATTTGTCTGTCAGATTCCGAAGCCATGCGTATGTACTGTGTGCCCATAACGACTACTACTCCCGCTCGAACGGGAACCGTCCAGCATGATTCCCGGGGTGTGACCAGGACCCTTAGGATGCCTTCGAGATATAATTGCAGCATCAATGTCAGATCAGCTCGGGGAACACCTTCGTGGAATATGCCAATACCGCGCGAGATGAAATCAGAGAGCGAGGGATTCTGCAAACGAGCCAGATACGGTTGTAAATCTTCCGCAGATGTCCCTTGACCTAGGAAACCCCTTGTGTTTAAGTCGATTGCGCACTGGGTTATTAGGTCACCAGCCACATTTTGACATTGTGAACGAGATGGAACGTAGAGCAGAACATTCTCGTCTGGAGGTGCCTCGGTTATGGCAGAATAAGCGGGCTTAGCCATAGTTTTAAACAGCGCTGCAGAATGCGGGATAGTGAAAGAAACCACTTTAACGACTAGTGATTGCTCTCTATCCCGAGCACGGAAGCTGAACAGAGTCTGAGATGGCACGTGTAACCATTCAGCAAGGTTCGTCGGGTCATTCAAGCAATAAGCCAATCCGATAAAGCGCACTGGTAGAGTCTGAGTTTCGTGTATCAGCACAGAGATGGCGAATTCGTAAACGGCATCCAGGAGTTGGAGATCTTCGCAGACAACAACCTTTACGTCTGATAGCCAGTCGCGTCCAGATTGTAAACTAGCCAGGAGGGTACGGAGGAGACAATGTGACGTTGTTATGCGAATCCCTTTGCCGCGCTTGGAAAGCACTGCCTCAGGAAGGAAGAGAGTATCAATAGCAAACCGTATCGAGCCCAGACCCATCCGGTATAATGAAGCGAGTTCTTTGGCTTGGCTGCGATTTGGAACAATGACCAAAGCAGAGGAGTCTAGGCTGCTTTTTGCAAGTGTTTGGCTATATACTGTTTCGTTAGCATTGTCAAGAGTGAGGGAAAGGACTGTAAATACCAAACGGAGAGCATAGCCATGGTGGACTTTCCGCTTCCGGCAGGGGCACAAAGTAGTGTGTTCTGGTTTGTATGCATTAAAGGCCAGAAGGATTGTGTTTGAACACCGTTGAAATGACGGAAGTGTAATTTGTTAATGGGGGTGGATATTGAGTCGGAGACTGGTAGGAAGGGAAGATCTAGGAGTGGTGTGTGGCTGCTCGCGGACGAGGGCATAGCTAAATCCTCGAAAACCGCGATGATTTCGTCTTCAGCACCCATCCATCTGTCGGAGATGTATCGAATAGTAACGGATGGCGGAGGGTTTGATCCTCGGATAGGAATAATGAAATTGACATCCAAATGCGTAGTGTTTTGTCGGAGCAAGAGGTGACTCCCTTGTATGATCCCAACGCCTTCATAATCCTCCACCCATAGCCAGAATGCTTCCGAGGTACCGTGCAATCGAGTACTCCAGTCAAAAGACTTAGAGACACGAACGGAAATCTTCAGCAAATCAGCGCTAAGAGGTCGTAGCTGGTAAGACATCTGCAAGGAAGGGTATTGTTTCGCAGCCTTCAGGAGAGCCGCACCATGACCTTCGTTCATGTGTATCGACTGGCCAAGCTCTGCGGCGGATTTCGACACAAGCTCTGCGACAGAAAGATCATCCGCCCATCGCTGTAGGTTATACAGAACGTCCTGGCTAAGACCAAACTGAGCAAGCGGATGTTCGAATGGCCACATGCGCTTTTCGACTGCTTTGCTCAATGATAGCAACACCGAACAGACAGTGGCCCATTTCCGACTGAGAGCTATTTCGAACAAACCCCGAATGATACGACCGCCGTTCTGAGCGACATAAGCCATGTCTGAAACCAGTGCGAAGTCTTCAATGTACGCCTTGGAGATATAACCTTGAAGCAGAATGTTGACTTTGCCTTGGCTCGTTTCCGTGCCACCCTGGTACGATGTTGATTATGAACTAGATTTGAATATTGTAATAGCCCACCTTGACTTCACAGGGGATCACCTCGTCCATGAGATGCTTCAGCTCTTTAACTTCATTCTCACGAAGTTGGACTTGATCGAACTGAGAAAATTTTAAGACTAAGCCGGCCATTCAAACAATGAAACTCACTTCAGTGCTCATGCTCAAAACACCTAGGATATCCGCTTCCGTCATTACCGGTTTGAATTCCTTATTGAATATCTCAATACTCGCGGTTCGGATATAATACTTCGCTGCTATCCGGCCTAGATCAGTAATAATAAGGGCTCCCGTAGACTCGTTATAGTGGATCATGCGAGCATCTGCAAGTTTTTGAGCAGCCGCTCTCACAAGCAGGTTTCGCTTATTTCCTAGTTGCGGGTCTTCTGCAGGTTCGTCATGGCTCATTCCTATAGCAAACTGGTTAGCTAAGAAGACACGCAATGAAAGTAGAAACAAACCATATGCGAAAGGATTTCGACGCATGCGAACGAATAAATACGTGTAACCGATCCACTGAATGGCCTCCTTGATATTGCTCACCGTACCAAGAGAGACTTCTGCATTTAATGCGTCGACCATACCTGCCACGAATCTGAGAAATAGATGTCAGAAGACCCCTCAGCAAACTCTAAGCTTTTGCAGCTTACTTCGATTCAATAGGGTGCTGCGCAGCGTTTTCAGCAACACGAAGATATAAAAATAACAATATCTTGCCTGAGCTGTTACAGCGTCCAAATAATGCGTCAACTTGTCCTCGGAAGTGCAAATATAACCAACACCACTCGATTCCATCCCAGGTCGACCAGCACGACCGAAGATCTGAAGAACGTCAAGAACTGACAGGTCCACGAATGCACCCTTAGAGCTATCATAGACCTGTGTACCCTTAATGATAACTAAACATATATGTCAGAAATGAATGCTGTGGATAAAGTAAGAGACGCACCAGCATGCGCAGGCAGATTAACACCCCACGCCAACGTCGCCGTACAACACAAAACCTTAATCGCTCTCGCCTCAAACATCCTCTCCATCATATTCCTATCCGACCTCAACATCCCCGCATGATGAATTCCAAACCCATCACTAAACAACTCCTTCATCTCCTTATTCCTCGACGTCCCAATATCTCTCTTGAAATTCCAAAACGATGGATGGTCCTCTGAGCTGAAATCGTCGAGCGCGTTCTCAGTCATGGCCATTTCGCGGAGGGCTTGGGCGGTCTTAACAGTTTCTTTACGGGCGTGGACGAAGACCATGACTTGGTGGCCTTCTTGGACGAGGTCGAGGACCTTTTTGAAGGTGACGCGGTCGAGGTTTCGACGGGCTTGGGGAGAGTTGGGTTTGCCTTTGATGCCGAGAAAGTGTTGTTCGAGAGGGATTGGGCGGAAGGAGGAGTCGAAGTAGAAGAGGCCATGATGTCGGGATACCCTGGGTGGATGTCAGTAACTGAACAAGGTGCTTGGGAACGAGATAAGACCTTAGGAAATCCGCGACATCTATGTAATTAGGCAGTGTTGCGCTAAGACCTACCACACGAATGAGCGATTGAGTAGACTCTACCTACAAAATGATAATATGTATATCTAATATCCAAGGTTATGACATCAACGTACCTGCCGCAGAGTTCTCGCCACAATGGTCTCAATGACAGCACCTCGCTCTTCATTCAGCAGATGAACCTCATCAATAATAAGCAGCTTGACTTTCTAAAAATGTACTCATTCAATTTACGTCATCTATAAAAATGCGGACAACCACATACTGAAGCAAGTTCTCCCTCTCCAGTGGGTTTCCGTGTCACTACATCCCATTTCTCAGGCGTAGTCACAATAATCTGTGTTTCCGCAATCTCAGCTTTCGTCATCTGCATGTCACCTATCCTCCAAGATTAACAAAAACCCCAATCAAAGAAACTCGGAAATCCTACCCGTCAATTCCCGCACTCGAATCGACAACCACGCAAGTCTTTTTCCCAGCTTCCTCACAATCTCAGCAGCCAACGCCTTCATCGGTGCGCTGTAGATAATTCATAAATAATTTGCACAGAAAGAGATAGCAAAGAAACGCACACGTAGATGATTTTGAAGTCATCTCGTTTAATCGCGGCGGCAATTTGGTTCGGATTAGATTTAACTTGCTGGGAGGAAAGATTTTGGTCGATGACCCGTAGGATGGTCAACATTGCTACGTCTGTTTTCCCCTAATGTGGTTTTAATTAGCTCTAGAGTTAAAATACAGGTCTGTTCGCATACCGCTCCAGTCGGTGCTGTAACGAGAGTTAGATACTTCCATTAATGTACGGATTACAAGCACCGTACCGCATATAAGCAAATTCTCATTAGTCCCATACGCCGTAGGATAAACTATAGACTGTATTCGATTCAGCACTTGATACCCCTATAAAATGGATACAAAATTAGCTAAAAGAAACTATAACCTCATAAAAAAAACATACAGGAAACGATCCCTTCGCAAGTCCATCCAACTCCGAAACGGGAATCAACCGCTCGTCAATGCGTGGCGGGACGGGTCTCGCAGGTGGGATCGTAACTTCTTCACAATCCTATAAAGTTCATACTGAACACGTCATAAATAAGAAAAAAGACAATGATATATACCTCTTTGTCTTCTCGGGTCGTTCCAATTGGTAGCATATATTTCGATCCAAACATGGAGAGGACGTTTCCTTGGACTGTGGCTGAGGATGTGTATACGTGGGGAAGAATTTCTGGGGCGGGAGCCTTTGAACCGAATGAGAGAGGTTTAGGGTATTTAATAAAGGGAATAAATTCACTGCTGTTCCTGTAAATAAAGGTCTGGATGCGGTAGCTTCGAACGCTTTCTCCATTCGTCGTCGTGCTTCTTCGGGTGTGAAGTCTACACCCCCGTTCGCTATGCATGGATGATTCGCATAATTTCAATGAACCATGATTAAATAGAACACACCATGTTGTCCTTTCTTCCCTTTCCCTCGAGGCGTCGCCCTCCCAGATCCTGTC
>Ga0157379_10002699_pt1 | contig 14960 bp, 21 predicted proteins | sample S25metaG_FD_121802 | JGI IMG/M metagenome (GOLD analysis project Ga0157379, IMG submission 121802) | Switchgrass rhizosphere microbial communities from Kellogg Biological Station, Michigan, USA - S2-5 metaG | ecosystem: Host-associated > Plants > Roots > Rhizosphere > Soil | place: USA... | reverse complement strand
CGGGCCGAATAGAGCTGCCATGTCTTCACAGTCGTGGGGATGCCCAGATGCCAATGCATACTAGAAAGGTGGATCGATGGCGGAAAAAGAATAATGGTTGAGGCTTCCAGATTGTCTGGAGCATACGGTACCATGAGGAGATATCCAAAACTCATCCTATGACCCGTTTGTAAGGGTGAATTAGTGGGTATTCCTTCGACCGTCAGTCCCACTAACCTAAACTGAGCACTGCGATTGGTCCACATGCCAATCCAAGTCTGCTACCACAGCTCATAGACAAGCAAAGGCAAGAAGAATCAAGATACTCCATCAGTCATGTATGCGCATTAGTTGGGACATGACGAGTGCACGACTTTACGACCTCCTTTGAATCTGAAGGATTCACTCCTTGAGAGAAAATGAAATAATATGATTGCTGGTGGGAGGAGCGCGCCGGGCCATTGCATAGGACCTCGTTGCTTTATTGGATCCAGCCAGGATGTTGCCGCTCATGCTGTGTTAATAAATATAGTATCTCACGGCATTCTAACAATTAAAAGGCTTTATCCTAGAAAACTCAGGAAGAAACGTCTTGCCATTTATGCTGCGGATGTATGTATGGAGAGACTTTCTTCGGTATAATTTGTCATTTATTGTAGCCCATGATCAACCACTTCCTAGAAAACTAAAAGACGGAGCACAGGGGATACATTTTCTCGGCCATCTTATCGGAGAGTTAATTTGCCTGAAGAGACTTGGAATTCGGCGTCGATTTCGTCCAATCTTGATCCGTATATGTCTCGTTAGAGCCTGCCCATGAATTTACCATATGAATCTGGGAGGAGACAACGCATCTTCGGGGAAGCTTGTATAATGAAGATGAAGTCAGCAATAGCTTTGGTCGTCAATCGGGGACACGATCAATTTACCTCGTCCAGACACCGATAACGAACTAGCCTACATAGTCTCTCTTCAATAGAAAGGTGTCCTCTAGCATTCAATGTACTGAAATGTCCACGGAGGGGCTGACAGCACCCTTCTAAGCGGATTTAGACCCGTAATAAGCATCATCAGCGTGAAGATACACGAACCTCAATATCCATAAAGGGTAATTTTGACTGGAGTCCTGAGGTGAAGTCTATAGGGAGCGTCCATTAAACCAAGGATCGGGACATTTCGTGAGGGAGAGCTTCGAATGCAAAGGTCTATTTCAGAGGTCACCATTAATGGAGATTGTCACCAAGCTGTCAGATTATCCTAAATCTCACACGTGTGCTTCGCTTCTACCGAGGATGTTGAAAATGGCAAGCGAGAACGGACTGCACACCCTTCCAAATAGATAAGTCCCAAATGACTTTGTCCCTGCATTATATAAAGGAGGTACTCTCAGGTTGGCCTTGGTGATTAAACGCAACCTCGTTATCTTTCAATGTCTCACTCTAGAAAGAATTCTGCCTCGTAAGCGCGGTCCACGTTTTCCGAGCCAGCATACCCCACTCACCATCCCATTCATGTCCCTTATATTCTATGTTTTTTATGTTGCTCTTTGTATGTACTTCGTACACGGGCACTACCAAAAGGCTCGAGAAGGATTATGGTTATATTTTAAATGTTATTCACAGCTCTTTAGTTATGCTTCTTGAGCTCACCCGTTATCTTTCTAGAGAGTAGCAGGAACTAAAGAAGACTATGAAAGGTGCAATAAAGTCTCTCATACTCCTTTGCATGGCTAACACGTACTCATAGGCTTGATATGCTCCATGAAGCTTTCAAACATTACTTCGGAGGCAAGCTATCCATGGCACCTCTTGAAGGAGGCCCATCTCCTAAAACCATCTTGGATATTGGGTAAGGCGACTGGTATTCACCCATATACCAATACTTATGATCTTCCGCAGATCCGGGAGTGGTGCCTGGGCGATCCAGGCAGCCAAAGCCTTTCCCGAGGCTGAAGTCCTTGCTATAGATTTAGTTCCTCTTCCACCGAGGTAAACCTTATTAACACTCGACTTTAATAACATTCTCACCAATACGCTGTACAGGTCTTATCCCCCCAACTTGAAATTTCTGAAGGTTGATCTTTCCAAGCCCTTCCCACCTGAACTTAGTGCTAGGAGTTTTGACCTCGTGCATTCTCGCTTTGTCTTCGTTCATGTAAGAGAAAGCCTTAGCTATTTAAGACACAATTTATCTCATCCTGTACATTTGCTCATAGCTTCCCAGAAGTGCAGATGTTCTCCGTCGAACGATAGCCCTGGTGAAAAGTGGGGGATGGCTAATTATCAACGACGTCCCCAACACATGGATGGATCCTAATGGCCTTGGACCCGGAAACGATGCTCTCTGGAAGACTATTGTGTCCAATATGTACACGAAGGAGATGGATCCCTTTATTGCACCTAAAGTTCAAGGGATCCTGGAAGCCTCGAGACAGTTTCACCAGGTTAACGTCCAATACTTCCCTGCCCCCATCTCAAAATATAACGATCCTCAGATTGGTGAGTCCCTAATCGCTCATAAAACAACAATACTTAACGAACCTTTTCCTCCTCTTTCATTGGCAGATATCCGAATCCGTCGAGTCGGATATGCCATCCGGAGTTCCCTTCTTCGAGCTTTGCATACCATGGCAGGGTTGGGTGTCACTCAAGAGACAATTGCGGCTGTACGCAAGGAATCGGAAGAGCCTTGGAGAAATATGACGATGGATGTTTATCTCGTATGGGCACAGAAAAGATAAGGTCATAAAATGGGTTTCTTCGATTTATTTTATTCGCCCCGATATCTGTTGTACAATGAATACATAACATAGACACCATGATTTTGCATCAGCAACACTGATACCTTTGTACCAGGTACTGAGGTAAATAGTCCAAAGAAACTCGGCGGAGACTGCCGAATAAAGCCGGTACTCCTCGCATCTGATTTCAAGCTGTCCAACCAAGCCAATCTTGTTCGAGGCGTATGAATTAAATCTAGGAGTGCTGGAGCTTAGCTTGGAATTACCAGAATGCTCCAAAAAGGAATGGCATGAAGGAGACTTGAATCGCCGTCGAAAGTTGTCCAGGCGCTTGTCCCAATTTAGACTCAGGCTCGGCCAGTATTCAGGCTTTGACCCTGACCATGACCATGGAACGTTTCTTATCATCACCATGTCTCTCCTACACTCCACTGCAGTGGGTGGCATCGCTCTACTCATAGGAATATATTACGCTGGTTTAATTCCCATCGATATTAAATGGAGACTGAGTTCCTCTTCCCCAGACTCCGAGCGATGGTTCTGTCGACCATTTCTCCCCGCCCTGTTCGTAGATACCCCTCCGACAGTCGACAATCCTCTGCTCATGAAGGCTGCGAATAAAATCGATAGATATCTAGAAACCCGCTTTACCAAAGGAGATATCGATAGCATATCAATCACTGTGGTTACATCTGCGGTATATGAACGTAACTTTGGCGTCATGAGGGGCAACGAAACTGGTTCTGGGCCTACGACTAGCCATTCAACATATCAGATTGCATCTGTGGCAAAACTCTTCCCAGTAATGGAATCGCTAATCCTCAGACAGCAGGGTATTTTGACATGGTATTTTTATTCTTCTTCCATTAATAAAACCCAACCACTTATACGTATACCAGGGAGGATCCAATGGACAAATATATTTCAGAGGTGAAGTCCCGCCTGGATGGTTTTGATCCTACCAAACCAGTAACATCTAGTGACCATTCCATTATGATCATCGCGCAAATTGCCAGCCATATGTCTGGCCTAGGGGGGATTGGCCCTCCAGCATGGTGATAGATTGGCCGCAGAGCTTACAAGGAGGGGGACCACCTCCCACTAACGGACCGTCCTTTCCATCACACGAGTCGCTATTCAAGGCTATAAAAGAAACTCGTCTCGTATCTCCACCGCAGGCGTACCTGGCCTATTCTAATACTGGCGCAGATTTACTAGGTCCGACTGTAGCTGCTGCTAATCGTGCAGCAAGAGGGAAAATGAACCTAGCACGTACGCTGATCTTGTTGAAAGGGATATTCTTAAGCCATTGCATGTGAATGCTTCCCATCACCTGGCAACTGATGAGAATAAACATATGGTTGTGGTTCCATTCCTGGTTCCTGAGGTCGCCGTAAGTGGAATTTATTTTTATTTTATCTTTACTTACTTAGGATCAAGACATTTTCGATGCCATAAATCTTGCCACGGGCTAGTTCTCCTCGCTCTTCGACATAATTTCCTTTACGGAGACCCTGCTTACCTCTCGTCATCCTAGAAGCCTGTTAACTCGCGAGTCTCTGGATCTCTGGCTTCAACCTATGCATTCATTCAAAGAAGACGACTGGACAGAAATTGGGTATATGTGGGAAATTGTGAAAGCGATTGATTGGAATGGTCGCGCTCGAAAAATGTATTAGAAACGTACGTCGTCTCTTCCCTTTCGTGAAGTACGCGCTGATAGATTAATCATCGCAGTTGGGGGCATGGCTGGGTACCAATCTGCGGTCTCCATTCACCCTGGTACTTCCTACGGTGTCATCGCATTGCTGAGCGACAAGTAGTCTGATGCTACAGAATTCACCTACGATATTTCTAATATCTATCAGCCTGCCATCGATGCTGCTTTGATTGAATATGCCACGCTTCTGTACGTCGGGGAATGGAAGAGCGCCGACGGAAAGAGTGTCGCGAAGATATCACTCGAAAAGGAGACTCTTTACATGGAAAGTTTCAAACCCCTTGATTCAGATGTATAGCGAATACTATTTTCTCCTGGTCGGTTGGCTCCACGAGATACTCGTCGCCAAGATGAGTTCCGGTGAGTGCAACTATTCCGCATTCCAGATTATACCTCAGCTAATAGCAATATTTAAGCCTCGACACCGGATTCCCTGGTCATGAGGCCCATAAGCAAATTGGTTGCTACGGCTTTTGGAACGGTCAAGATCTGCGGGGACTCCGTAACGGAGTACCAATCAACTTGATTTACTTTTCGGGCGGCGAAACCGATCCCGTCTTGCATGTCCCCTCCGTCGACGTTGTTATGGAGCGTACGAAGTAATGCATTTCAAAACCCGTCTGTAACTTATAAAATATATAAGCCGAAACTAACACGATTACTTTTACTTTCGAGTGTTGCCAGAGCGTATTTTTCGAGAGACAAGAATCATGGATTTTTCCTCCATTTCCACTTCCCGATTCAGAAAGCCCTCACTTCCGAATCGAAATTTCACTTCAATATCACCGGATATCCTCACTACGTATCCTTAACAGATGCATTACCACTGAAATACTGCTCCTATTTACGGCAAGATGCAGGAATAAGTAGACGCGTTCTTAGAGCGTTAGGACAGCATTCCTTCAAGCTGGGGCGTGACTCCGTCGAGCGGTATACTGAGCGGATATTGGATCACTCAGGTAGGAACAGGTGAGACGCTATAGAATTATTCTTAAGAGCCTGACAGACATGCCTCCCGACGAGGAGGCAAAGCTCCCCTTTTCAACATCGAGAGTCAAATAAGCTCATGCGAATAATTAGTTTATATTCTTCGTATCAGGAACCAAACGATCAAGGGAGAACCATCCGCCTACGACTTCCATACGAAGAAGGCTGTGCACAAAGTCAACATCCTCGAACTGGCATTTGCAACGGGACTGTAACGACGCCAAAGGCCCTGAATCAGCGACCAATAGAATCAGAGTAAACTGGAACGTAATTGTATATATTCCCTAATCACGGTTACGTTATGTCCGAGGATGGAGCATATAGGGAAAATCGACTGACCAAGTTGGGACAGCAGTGGATGCTTGTTGCTGCTGGTAGCGAATGCTGCTATTAATTTCCTCCTTCGTCTTCTTTTCTTCTTATATTCAATGGAATGACATTGGTTTTCGAATTACTCACCCATCCTCCAAAGCTTACTGCATGGCCACTTTTCCAATTTTAGTAAAACTCACCCGACCATCTTGGGAAGACATTCGGTGTTGTGCCCGGCTATCAATTCCACAAAGTGCGCCTGTATGCGAATATTAGTCGCCGTGTGAGAACATAAATCCACTCGTAGATGAGAATCAAGATTGCCAGGGCCAGTCAAAAAGATAATGGTGATCCAGAAATCGGAATGAAGTCGTCGGCTTCAGCGAACATATGATATCCTTCCCATAAGGTGTATTCACTCTAGAACCTTGCTGCCAGGGGTAATGAGGGGGCAAGAGAATTATTTGGGAAATAGACCTACCGGAACGAATCAGAGAGAGATAAGATAAGGTTGCAGTTGCCACCAGAAGAGAAGCCATCCATTATCAAAGAGATAATTGTGTGGCCGAGGATAAGCAAAATAAATCGGAAAATTAACCTGGAAGAGCGTGGCCGAATGGTGAGTGCCATGTTAGCCTGCCGTTCAACTTGGTCAATCAAAACGATTTGAAATGGCGGGTTGCCTCGAATATCGAGTTTCAACAATCTTGGGCCGGCGGAGTGCTAGTAACAGACCAATACACCACGGAGTGACGTTATTTCTACTTTCCAGTTTAGTCAATATTTTGTGTGGGACATGGAGTAAGGGGCGACTTGACTGAATTCTGTGCAACTAAAAGTATCTGGGATGGGAAAAAGGAAGCAATAGGTGTGACAGATGTGACGGGCGACATTCGCTTCAAATCCCAACTTGTAACAATAGAAAGAGTGCGTAGTGGACTATATCGTTTAATATAATATAACTCTAATCATGAATTTAGAAAGTTAAAGCAGTATGGATCGTAGGCGAATCCAATCCAATAGAATATTTCAACGACGATATACAACAACCCCTCCTCCACCCACTCAACCTCTTCCAAGACCTTTTACTTTACGAGCGCGTCCCTTTCTTTTCATGGGTAGTTTTGTGATATTGCACCAGACTATTGCAACTATCGCTATAATTCCGGTCTATCAATATTTCAAGTACACTGACTCGTCCACTGCTCTTCTCGCCGGGCCCTATGTTGCCAAACTCTTACATATCCCACTACCATTCAGCAAAGGAGAACGTACTGTGGAGGATTTGGCTGAGGCTATCCTCAAGAAATCTATAAAAGCGAGCTGGGGGGTAATGCAGAGGTGGAGAGGTCGAAGGAATCAGCCTGCACAGGATGCCGATCACATTGCTGAAGAAGTCATCAAAGATCTGGAGGGTCAGGAGCACTGGCGAGAGCGTTTAAAGAAGAGAATAGTAAATGTGAAGGGAGGCGATACTAGTATATGGGATAAATGGAGGTCATGGAGGCAGCGAGGAGCGGAACAAATATCAACTCTTTCAGTGATAACGGATATTGTAGAGCCCAAAGATGGCACCTTGAAGAGAATTACTGATATATCAGCAGCTTATCTTTTTGTCAAGGTGAGAATTTTCATCTGCTCGTCCCTGTTATTTTTATGATAGTAATTGATTGGCAGGCAACTTTCCCTCTAAGACTAGCAGTGAGCGTATTCTTAACACCGAGATTTGCGCGATTTGTTGGTCGTAGATGGAGATAATATTTGCATTGGTATTATAGCAACTCACCCATGACTGGCACTCCTGTAATTTGCGGCTCTTTTCCCAAAAGTTGTTGAGCGCTCCTCATTTGTACATAACCCCTCTCATTCTCACTCTGTATGTATACCCTCTTTGTTCCATCTGTATTCTACAATACCCTCGCGTTGTTGAGCTTTTTGAATTCCTCCCTATGGTGACGAATTCGGAATCACAATTTGATAACAATTCGGCAATGTTTAATGTCTGTCAATTGTCAATGGGGTCGTTGAGTGTTATTACTGCTAGAGTGAATAAAGGATGCCACATTACCCCCAAGCACTCTAGATATTTTTCTAAGTACTAAAGTTTCTTGCCGGAGTTCGACGCGTCCATACGAGCCCCCAGCTTACCTCAGCCTAAGTTGTCGCGTCTCCTCCCGCCCCAACTATCGTTGTTCGGCCATGCCTCTACGGCGTATCGACGTATGCAACTTCAAGTCATATAGGCTAGTGATGGAAAATCCAAGAAATACGTTACTTATCATCTGACTTCGGTCTGTACAGGGGTGAGCAAACCATCGGTCCTTTCGGAACCTTCACAAGTGTTATTGGCCCAAATGGCGCCGGGAAATCTAACCTTATGGACGCCATCTCCTTTGTTCTTGGAATAAAGTCTGCCCAGCTGCGCAGTAGTCAGCTTAAGGATCTCATTTATCGAGGAAGACGGCTTGCGAAAGGAGATGATCCCTCTCAAGACGACGACGTGGAAGAGGAACCAGAAGGTGACAGGCAGGGAGAAGGAACGGCACAAAGTGCTTGGGTCCTTGCCGTTTACGAAGATGCTGAAAAGAAGGAATGGCATTTTAAGAGAACGTATGCGCCGCATCTTGGATTATCTGGGTAATAGCTCATCGCCGTGACAGCATCCATGTCAACGGGGCCAGTGAATACAAGTTGAACGGTAAAGCCTGCACTTATCAGACGTATAATAAGGAGCTAGAGAGGCACAATATCCTCGTCAAAGCGAAAAACTTTCTCGTTTTCCAGGTGAGTCGCATGTTGCATGTTCTAGTCTGGAATATGACTCTTTTCTCATAGGGCGATGTTGAAGCTGTTGCTTCTCAGTCACCAAAGGAGCTCACTCGTCTTATTGAACAAATCAGCGGATCCTTAGAACTTGCTACCGAATATGAGAACGCGAAGAAGGAACAAGACAAAGCAACCGAGAACGCTACTTTCAACTTCACTAAACGCCGTGGGATTGCCGGAGAAATCAAACAATTCAAAGAACAGAAGTCCGAAGCAGAAAGATTTGAGAAGCTCGTCGAAGAGAGGGTGTGTGCTACTGTTGGTGATATGCGGGGGCATTCTAAATTATTCACCTTTAGGATTCTCTGATCTTGGAACGACTATTATGGAAACTATTCCATATCGAAGAGAAGATTGTGAATAATGCCCAAAGCATTGAAACTCAGAACAATAGTCTCAAGAAGCTACGGACAGCACAAAACGAGCATGACACGAAACTTACGGAGGCCAGAGAGGAACAGGCCAAGGTTAGAGCGGAAGTTTCAAAGAGGGAAAGACGTATCCGTAAGCAAGAGAAGACTCTTGAGGCTAAGGTACCTTGTCACGAATTCCGGTCGAACCTGCTTGATTCTGACAATTCTCTTAGCAACCTAGTATGGTGGCTCTGGAGGCTCAAGTAGCACACGCTAAGCGTCGACTACTTGGTGCCAACGATAAGACTGCTACGATCCAGAAGGAAGAAGAGAAACAGCAAGAGAAATTGGATCAACTGAAGGTGGATCTTGAGAGCGTTCAAAGGGCGGCGAATGCAGCTCAAGGTTGGTATCCTCTGTTGATTTAGATGAAGCCTTATTTGACATATTCTCCAGAGGCTTCCCGAAAGACAGCTTCCCAAACTCTTTCTCTAAGTGATGAAAGTCTTCGAGAATATCGTCAGCTGTATGTTTAAAGCTTCATTCCTTTATCATCGCCTGCTAACACTTCTTTAAACCTTGACAGCAAAGCTTCAGCGAACGTCCAAGAGATCGAATCTCGACAACAATTAGAGACACTCCGTCGTGATGAGAAGACCCAGGCACGGACTCTGACCAATCTTAATGACAAGATCCACCATTTCGAAGAGCGTAAGCAGAAATTGGACGACGAGAAGACGACGCTGTCTACAAGGAAGGTTGAGGTGAGCTGCGCTTCATGTTGTCTATTATCACCGCACTGAATTGGCCACAGTTGGAAGAAAAGCTGGAAACCGCTCAAGAAGAACTGAAGAATTCTAAGCGGGATCTGGAAAACGCTCAGTCGGAGCGTACTCGAGTGACGTAAGTCAAATCATCTTCGTTGAACTCAAATGATCCCTGATTTGTTTCGCGATAGTAAACTGGAAGCCGAGATCAACGAAAAGTTGCAGGAATGCCACGTTAAACTTCTTCAAGCTGGCGTCGATCAGAAAGAGACCGAGAAAGAGGCTAAGAGGAAAGAGGTGTTTGCTAGTCTTCAACGTCTCTTCCCAGGCACGTTCTCGGCTAATTTTCCATGTTAAACCATTCATCTAACACTCAACCGCAGGTGTTCGTGGAAGAGTTATCGATCTTTGCCAACCAACACAGAGGAAGTACGAGACGGCCGTATCAGTCGTACTTGGTCGTAACATCGATGCCTTAGTTGTCGACCACGAAAAGACTGCCATCGAATGTATTGAGGTAAGAGCTTAGCATTTCCGCATCATGCAAACCTCTCTGACCGTCATCCCATAGTTCATGCGAAACCAACGTGCCGGACAAGCAACCTTCATTCCCCTTGACACCATCCAAATCAAGCCCATAAATGACAAATATCGTAATTTCCAGAAGGGAGCCCGGCTCGCGCTTGATTGTATACAGTTCGAGCCTGTGGTGGAGCGTGCGATGCATCATGCCTGCGGGAATGCCCTTGTTTGTGATACGATGGAGATTGCGAGGAATGTGTGCTATGATAGGCAGCAGGAAGTTAAAGGTGAGTGGTTATTCCTGTTTTTGTTTACAGAAGGGTATGTCTGATTCGTCGTTGTAGCTGTTACGTTGGAGGGAACAATCATTCATAAGAGTGGTCTTATCACTGGTGGTAGGAGTACCCATAATAGTAACAAGAAATGGGAAGAGAAGGACGTCCAAAGTTAGTATTCCGTTTCCTGCCTTCGGGCACTATCAACTGACTTCATCTACTCCAAAGGCCTGCATCGTCAACGAGACAGTCTCTTCGCTGAGCTACGTGAACTGAACAAGTCAAAGCCTCGTGGCAAAGCAGATGAGAACAAGATTGCTGAGATTCAGCGTCTGGAGAACGTCGTGCTTATCGCCAAGGACGAACTGGTATGGTCCACATCGTTACTTATACTCCATGCTTATGGAACTGAACACCTTTACAGACTGCTTGCGAGCACAAGCTAACTGGTGTTAAAGACGAGCTAAAGCACATAAACCAAGAACTTAAAAAGTTCCGTCCAGAACAGACGAAGGTGTGCCGCCTTCACGATAATATGGCATACGCTGACATGTTTCACTCAGCTTGAAGCAGCTCACAATAAACTTCAGAAGAAGATTGATGATCTTGCTACTATCGTCAACGCAGCTGAGGACAAGATTTTCGCCGGTTTCTGTCAAAAGATCAAGGTTTCCCATATCCGCGACTATGAAGAACGTCAACTGAAGGTTTCACAAGAAGAAAGTGAGGCACGGTTACGATTTGACACCCAACTAGCACGCTTGAAACACCAGTCTGTATCTATTCTTTTCGTTCCTTTTTTATGCTTATATATTATGCGTAGGATCAAATTCGAAGAAGAATCACTCCAAACCCTTCGAGATCGTCTCAAAAACCTGGCCAAGACAGCCGAAGAACAACAAGCTAGCTTAGATAAGCTTGCTGAGGCCAAGAAGCAGGCTCAGGATGAGATTGACGAGGCTCAAGAGGGAACCAAGGCACTTCAGGATGAATTGGAAACTCTGCAAGAAGAGCTACAGGAGAAGACAGCTGCACTGGACGAAGTCAAGCGCACCGCAGGAAAATCGGCTAAAGACCTGGATAAGGCACTCAAGGATATTGCTATCAAGGCAGGTTCTCGTTGTGTCTGTTTGACCTCGTACTCATGCTGGATTTAGAACGACGAAATTGAACAGCTTGCATCCGAACGCGCAGGGATATACAGAAAATGCCGTTTGGAGGAAATACCTTTGCCACTCATAAAGGGAGAACTCCGACGCGTCCCCATGGAAGACGTATGTTACCTTTACAACTTGTATAGTCCAGTGTGCCCACCTTACACTATATTAGGCACATCGCGATGACGGTACGGATGAAGACGAAGAAGACATTACCCAGAAACCGACAAAGGTCGTTGATTATGGCATTGAAGTCAACTTCGATCTATTGGATGATGATGAGCGTGATGTAAGGATTGACTATCTCGAGCAAAACATATAATTTGATTGCTTTTACTCTCGCAGGATGGAGGCCCAGATGTCGGTGCCAAGTTCGATACGGACATTACGAAACTAACCACGGATATCGAGCGGATGGCTCCGAATCTCAAGGCTATGGCACGGTATGTCTCCCTTTATGATCCGAGTTCTAAAGCTAATGTCCCGGTTTAGTTTGGACGAGGTCCAAGAGAAACTTGTTCAAACGGAGAAAGAGGCGGAGGAAGCAAGGAAAGAATCAAAGAAGGCTAGGGATACCTTCAACGAAGTCAAGCGCAAGAGGTATGTTATTCTCGATGTTTAATGGACCAAAACCCATTAACACTAAATAGATGCGATCTTTTCAATCAAGCCTTTACTCATATATCAGGCTGCATTAACGACGTTTATAAGGATCTGACGAAAGGCAAAGCTGCGCCTCTAGGTGGTGTTGCTTATCTCAGCTTGGAAGATAGCGAGGTTTGCGTCGTTTTTCAATACCAGTATCCTCTTGTTAATGGTTCTTTAGGAGCCTTACAACGGCGGTATCAAGTATCATACTATGCCTCCCATGAAGCGTTTCCGCGACATGGAACAACTCTCTGGCGGTGAGAAGACAGTAGCTGCATTGGCATTATTATTCGCCATTCATAGGCAAGCACTCTTCAGAACCATATCAATACTTCAGCTGACCTTGTTCATTGATTAGTTATCAACCATCCCCGTTCTTCGTGTTAGATGAAGTTGATGCCGCCTTGGATAACACGAACGTTGCGAAGATTGCCAATTATATTCGAACTCAGGCCTCCGACGACTTCCAGTTTATCGTGATTAGTCTCAAAGGGTCCTTATATGAACGGAGCAATTCACTCGTTGGCATCTATCGCGATCAGGATGTGAACAGTTCGCGGACCTTGACCTTAGAGGTAAGATATCTTGTATCCCTATAAGTCCATTGAAAACTTTACTGATGTCGATTGCCTAGCTGACACAATACGACAATTAAATTGGGCTTCTGGGTTTTCTTTCTTGTCTGTTGCTTTGTCTTTTCTTCTGTTTTATCAGTTGTTATAATGTATCGAATGTAATGTGAGTAATCGGGAAATTGTAATATTATCGATGTTAGCGGACGGATGATGTGAAGAACACGAAGACGAAGGAATATCTGTAGATACGTCATGTTTAACTCCTCATAAAGCAACCCTTCTGTTTTATCAGTTGTTATAATATATCGAATGTAATGTGAGTAATCGGGAAATTGTAACATTATCGATGTTAGCGGACGGATGATGTGAAGAACACTAAGACGAAGGAATATCTGTAGATACGTCATATTTAACTCCTCATAAAGCAACCTAAGAGAAGACTAGCAGTTAATTGTTGCTTATTTTAGTAGCTGGCTCCACATTGCAGCGCAATAAGACCTGCGGTCCAGTGGGATTAAATTGTGCATTCTTGATAGCGTTTGTTAATAGAGGTTATCCGTCAAGATCTCCAAATCTTAACCGTCATGCAGAGGCGGTAAATAGCTACCAAAATACCAATTACGGTGTTAAAGGAGGAGCCAAACGTAATTGGGACCTATAGGTAGTAAGTAGATCTGGCGTTTGAATATATCGCATCGTCGATTGAGCGGAGCACTCCAAGGATAAGATCATCGTCCGGCCGCCTTTTGCTTCGCCATCCTACGGTCGATCTTTTCCTGCCTTTCCTTCTTCTTCTGCTGAGTGGAGCTAGCCGCTTCTTTCTCGGATTTCAGAGCTTCCGCATGTGCGAGGATAAGCTCTTCCATTCTTCTCTGTATGTCGCCCTCGGAAATTCTCCGTCGTTGGGGAAGCTCCCACTCGAAATCAAATCCCCATCCCACCCGAGTAGGATTCTCAACGATTGGTTGGTCAGTTTGAGAAGTCGCTGGTGCATTCCATGCGGCCACTTCGTCGTCAATGTTGATCCGAAAAGCTGGGCCCGTACTTGCACTGGCAAGACATCCCTTCTCCCGCCACCATTTGATAAACCAGGTTGCTGCACGAGAGGTATCTTGTTCGCCACCACGCCTAAGCATACCAAGTCGAACAGTTAACTTGTCCAAAAACTCATAGACATCAGAAGGCTGAGATGCCGTAGGCGAGAGAAGCTGCATATAAAGGGGATCTGGGAGGTGAAGGTTACTTAAGGATACCCTTAGAGGAATAATTAACCAACTTTGGGGATTTAAAATCCATAACCTATAAAGTAGGTATGCGACAAGAGCTTCGATATCGTACATTCCTTCCTTGATACCAGCTGGAAAACCGCGGATTCAATCACATGAATAAAGTGGAGTTGTTGAACAAAGACTCGCCAATTAGGGCTAATTTGACTCCTCTCTCTGAACCTCTGTCACCATGACCCATAAATGGAACCATAACACCAGGTGAATCAAATGCATAGATAAGTGGATCCAGACTAAGCTTAAGTCTGGTCGATAATGCGCGTGTCAATCCCGGATGCGCCCCTGTTCTGAGTGCTTTTGGCGTGGCTACAAGATAAATTATTATCAATCTTTTCTGACGGAGAGTCTCGTTGCAAAAGTAAGGTGTATAACGCACGTCCAGCAACCCCATGGTTCCGCAGAGAGTTTAATAGAGTAGATTTTCCTACGTTTGGCATTCCAACCACGAGGAGGTTCACTTCAGGTGTGGCTTCCGCATGTCGAGATGCAATAGCTAATTTCATCAGGGTCATAAAACATTGTTAATAAGGAAGTCGAAGCGTTTAAGGACAATAGCGAATTGAACACCCACAGGTCAACAGATTACTCAGCTCTCGAATGGTTCGCACTTGAGCATTACTAATAAAATGGATATGTTGGTTTGGGTAGCATTTCTGCATCGCTCTTTTAAACGGCTATGTGTAAGGGGATTATGGTAAGAATGGCATAATAATCGAAGATATCGGGGATAGAAGCTAAGCGAAAAGAAATAAAAACGGACCTGGAGACCCCATTGCCCTACTAAGTCTTTTTTGCCAAGTACGACTATTCGTT
>Ga0157379_10002696_pt1 | contig 14967 bp, 13 predicted proteins | sample S25metaG_FD_121802 | JGI IMG/M metagenome (GOLD analysis project Ga0157379, IMG submission 121802) | Switchgrass rhizosphere microbial communities from Kellogg Biological Station, Michigan, USA - S2-5 metaG | ecosystem: Host-associated > Plants > Roots > Rhizosphere > Soil | place: USA... | reverse complement strand
CGACGACTACACCGTCCTCACCGACATCGCCGGCGTCGAGGACCACCTCGGCGACATGGACTTCAAGGTCGCCGGCACCGACCAGGGCATCACCGCCCTGCAGATGGACATCAAGATCACGGGCGTCACGTTCGACATCCTGCGCGACGCGCTCGCCCAGGCCCGCGAGGCCCGCCTGGACATCCTCGGCCAGATGAAGGCCGCGATCGACGGGCCGCGCGAGGCGCTGTCACCGTACGCGCCGCGCATCATCACGGTGCAGATCGACCCGTCCAAGATCGGCCTGCTGATCGGCAAGGGCGGCGAGACGATCCGCGGCCTGTCGGAGGAGTTCGAGTCCCAGATCGACGTCAACGACGACGGCCAGGTGCTCGTGTACTCCGCCAACGGGGAGCTCGGCGAGAAGCTGGCCGAGCGGATCCGCTCGATGACCAAGGAGGTCGAGGTCGGCGACTCGTTCACCGGCAAGGTGGTCAAGACCACCACCTTCGGCGCCTTCGTCGAGCTGGCCAAGGGCACCGACGGCCTGCTGCACATCTCCAACGTCGCTCCCGGCCAGCGGGTCGGGACCGTCGAGGAGGTCCTCAACAAGGGCGACGAGATCGCCGTGCGCGTCGTCGAGGTCGACCGCGAGCGCGGCCGCATCGGCCTGCGCCTGGCCGAGGACCCGGAGATCGCCGGCAAGTCCGTCGAGGAGCTGGCCACCGTCGGCTCCGGCGGTGGCGGCGGCAACGGCGGCGGCCCGCGGCGTGAGCGCAGCGGCGGCGGTGGCGGGCGCGACCGCGACCGCGGCGGTGACCGTGGCGACCGCGGCGGCGACCGGCCGCGCGGCTCGGGGCGCCCGCGCCACCGCGCCGACCGCGATCCGGATCGCGACTAGTCACGTCTAGCTTGGACGAACAGCGAAGCGGTCTCCGCTCTCCAGGAGCGGAGCTGTGAGGACGGGAGGGCGAAGCCCGGTCTCCTGGCGGCGCTGCCAGAGGACGGGAGGGCGAAGCCCGGTCTCCTGGCGGCGCTGCCAGAGGACGGGAGGGCGAAGCCCGGTCTCCCGAGGCCGCACCTGATGCAGGAGCAGCACCAGCTCACCGAGCTCGATTCGGGCGTGCGGGTCGTCACGGAGTCCATGGACTCCGTGCGATCCGCGGCGCTCGGGTTCTGGATCGGCACGGGCTCGGGCTACGAGGACGACGACCGGGCGGGGCTGTCGCACCTGCTCGAGCACATGTTGTTCCGCGGCACCGAGCGCTATGAGTCGCCGGAGATCGACCAGCTGTTCGACGGCATGGGCGCCGAGCTCAACGCCGGCACGGGCAAGGAGACCACCTCGGTTTACAGCCGCGTGCTCGACGTGCATCTCGATCGCGCGTTCGAGGTCATGGCCGACATGGTCTGGCGGCCGCGCATCGCCGACGAGGACCTCGCCCAGGAGCGCGAGATCGTCCTCGAGGAGATCGCGATGTACGAGGACGACCCGCAGGACCGCGTGTTCGACGTCCTGGGCGAGGCCGTCTTCGGCGACCACCCGCTGGGCCGCGCGATCATCGGCCGCCGCGAGGTCGTCGCCGGCACGCCGGCAACCGACCTGAAGGCCTTCCACGCCGCGCGCTACACGTCGCCGCATGTCGTGGTGGCGGCCGCGGGCTCGGTCGACCACGACCGCATCGTCGAGCTCGTGCAGCGCACGCTCGGCGACCCGTCGCGGGCGCGCCACGAGGCGCTCGCGCCCGCCGACCTGCCCTCGCGGGCGGTCGCGCGTCGGCGCTTCGTGGCCAAGGAGACCGAGCAGTACCACGTCGCGGTGGGCGCGCCCGGCCTGGCCCGCGACGACGAGCGGCGCTTCGCCCTGCGCGTGCTGGACGGCGTGCTGGGCGGGACGTCGTCCTCGCGGCTCTTCCAGGAGGTGCGCGAAAAGCGCGGCCTGGCCTACTCGGTGTACTCGTTCACCTCGGCCTATGCGGGCACGGGCCAGGTCGGCCTGTACCTGGGCACACGGCCCGACAACGTCGCCACGGCGATGCGCGTCGTCGGCGACGAGCTCGAGCGGCTGCTGGCCGACGGCATCACCGCCGACGAGCTGCAGCGCGGCAGGGAGAACGTCAAGGGCCGCGTCGTGCTGTCGCTGGAGTCCACGACGGCGCGGATGAACCGCCTGGGCTCCTCGGTGCTCGCCGACATGCCGGTGCTGACCGTCGACGAGCTCGTGGAGCGCATCGACGCCGTCACCACCGACGACGTTCACGCGCTGGCGCGCGAGCTCTTCGCCCCCGAACGGCTGAGCGCGGCCGGCATCGGCGGCGACGAGAGCGTCTTCCGCGGCGCGCTCGAATCCGTCAGCCCGGCGCTGGCCGCGGCCGCGTGAGCGGGCCGCTCCGTGTCGGGGTGGCGGGCGCTGCCGGCCGCGTCGGCCAGGCGATCTGCGCCGGTGTCGAGGACGCCGGCGACCTGATCCTGGCCGGCCGCGCCGACCCGATCCTGGGCACGACGGTCGCCGAGATCCTCGACGACGTCGACGTCGTGGTGGACTTCACACGACCCGACGCGGCCCTGGACAACGCGCTGGCCTGCGTGCGCGCCGGGGTGCACGTCGTCATCGGGACGACCGGCTTCGACCCGGCGCCGCTGGCCGATATCCATCCCCGCCCACCCGGCAACGCGTTCCTGGCCCCGAACTTCGCGATCGGCGCCGTGCTCATGATGCGCTTCGCGGTCGAGGCGTCGCGCCACATGGCCAAGGCGGAGATCATCGAGCTGCACCACGACGGCAAGCTCGACGCGCCGTCGGGCACCGCCAAGCGCACCGCCGAGCTGATGGAGGGCGACGTGCCGATCCACTCGGTCCGCCTGCCCGGCCTCGTCGCCCACCAGGAGGTCATCCTCGGCGACGTCGGCCAGACGCTCACGCTCCGCCACGACTCGACCGACCGCATGTCCTTCGTCCCGGGCGTCCTGCTGGCCGTCCGGCGCGTGGGGGAGCAGGACGCACCCCTGGTCGTCGGGCTGGAGCGACTGCTCTTCGCCGACGCGACGTGATTCGCCCGGCGTCCCGCGACGACGCCCGCGCCCTGGCCGAGCTGGAGGTGCGCGCGTGGCGCTGGGCCTACGCCGACATCGTGCCCGAGGACGCCATGATCACCGTCGCCGAGCGGCTCGAGCGGTGGGGCGGCGAGCCGCTGGAGGGCACGGCGGTGCACGTGGCCGACAGCGCGCGCGTCGTCGGCGTGGTGCAGACCGGCGTACGCGAGGACGAGCCGGGCGTCGGCGCGCTGCGGGGTCTGTACGTCGAGCCGGCGGCGCAGGGGGCGGGGGTCGGCAGCGCGCTGCACGACCACGCCCTCACGACCCTGCGTACGGCCGGCCACGCCGAGGCGACGCTCTGGGTCTTCACCGCCAACGGCCACGCCCGCGAGTTCTACGCCGGCCGCGGGTGGCGCCCGGACGGCGGCCGCTCCACGTGGCGCGGTGTGCCCGAGCTCCGCTACCGGCGCGACCTCGCATGCTGATCGCCGTCACCGACCACGCCGTCGACCGGTTCCGCCAGCGCGTCGGCGGGAATCTTGACCCGCGCGGCGAGATCATCCGCCGCGTCGCGCGCGCGGTCGACGCCGGCCGCATGACCGACGAGCCGCCGCCGGGCGCGACCCGCGCGCGCGGCTCGGTGTATGTCCGTGACGCGGCCGACCGGTCGCTGGTCTTCGTCTGCCGCCGCGAGCGCGACGAGCTCGTGGTGGTCACGCTGTGGGAGCAGGAGGGCGGCGTGGCGCCGCCGCGCGTGCCGCGACGGTTCACCGACGCGCTCGAACGCCGTCGCCGCCGTTGAGCATTGCCTTGGGCGCGAGCGGGGAGTACGGTCGCAAGACCACCATCGCCTCAGCGGCGACTCTCCCGGGAGGAGCAGGAGATGTACACGACCAAGCTCCTCGTCGTGGCCAACCAGACGGTCGACTCCGACGAGCTGTACGACGCCCTTCGCGAGCGCGCGGGACATGGGCCGATCGCGGTGACGCTGCTGGTACCGCAGGACGCGCACGAGGGGCTCGCGCACCGCGTCAAGCACGCGCTGGAGCGTCTGCACGCCGACGGCGTCGACGCCGAGGCGATGCTCGGCGACGTCGATCCGGCGTGTGCGGTCATCGAGGTCTGGGATCCCCGCCGCTGGGACGAGGTCATCGTCGCGACGCTGCCCTTGGGGACGTCGCGGTGGCTGCGCATCGACCTGCCCAACCGCATCAGCCGCGCGATCGACGCGCCGGTGTCGCACGTGGAGTGCCGGGCGGTCCTGGCGCGGACGTGAACCGCCGCTGAGGGGCGAGGACATGAAGTCGGTGCCCGATGCATCACATGGATGCACAGGACACCACCTTCACCCCCGACCGGCGGCTGGCCGAGCTCGCAGCAGGGCAGTTCGGGGTGTTCGACCTCGAGGACGCGCGTGCCTGCGGCTTCACGCGCGGCGCGATCGCGCACCGCGTGCGCACGAAGCGGTGGCTGCGCCAGTACGCGAGCGTGTACGCACCGGGCCACGACCGGCTGACGATCGAGGGCCGGTGGTTGGCGGCCCCGGACGGCGGACCCCGGCGGCTCCCACCGCCGATCCGCGGACACCGGTCGAGCCTCTTCGATGAGCGACACGCCACGACGCTGGGGCCGCTGCCGCTCACGACCGTCGCACGCACGCTCGTCGACCTCGCCGACGGCGGCGCCGCTCGGGCCCGCAGCGCGCTCGAGGTCCGCTTCCTGGCGCTGTGCGACGCGTACGGCCTGCCGCGCCCGGTCGCCAACGCGACGATCGCCGGCCGCGAGGTCGACTTCCACTGGCCGGGCACCCGGCTCGTCGTCGAGACCGACGGATGGGCCCCCCACCGGATGCCGGGCCGGCGCGAGGCCGACGCGGCGAAGCGCCTGGCGCTCGAGGCCGCCGGGTTCCACGTCGTCGTCGTCACGTGGACCCAGGTGACCCACGAGACGGCCGCGACCGCGGCGGCGCTGCTCGCGGTCCTGCAGGCCGCGCAGGCCGCCTAACGCACCAACTCGACCAGCCGCGTGTTGCGTCGCGACGCATCGACGCGGCCGAGGGCCAGCGGCAGCGCGCCGTGCTCGGCGACCACGACGCACACGGTCTGGGACCGGGTCACCGCGGTGTAGACGAGGTTCCGCGTGAGCATCGGCGTGTGCGCGCGCGACAGCGCGATGACGATCGCCGGGGCCTGGGAGCCCTGCATCTTGTGCACGGAGCACGCGTAGGCCAGGCGCAGGGTGCCCGTCTCGTCGCGGTTCAGCGTCAGCCGGCGCCCGTCGTCGCCGGCCAGCGTCAACGTGCCGCGCGCCGGGTCGGAGGCCACGACCACCGCGATCTCGCCGTTGTAGAACGACCGCTCGTGGTTGTTGCGCGTCTGCATGATCCGGTCGCCGATCCGGAACCCCGTGCCCTTGACGGCCGGGCCGTCCGGGTTGAGCTCCTCGCGCAGGCGCTCGTTGAACGCGTCGATGCCGACGACGCCCTTGTGCATCGGCACGAGCACCTGCAGGTCGCCGACCGGGTCGAGGTCGTAGTGGCCGGGCAGCCGCGTCGTGGCCAGGGAGACGACCTGCTCGACGACCTCCGCCGCGCTCTCGCGCTGGATCAGGAAGAAGTCGCGCACGTCGTCGGGGCCGGGCCGCGTCGGCGGCGCCTCGCCGCGGTCGATCGCGTGCGCGGCGCGGATGATCAGCGACCGCGCCGCCTGACGGAAGACCTCGGTGAGCCGCGTCGCCGGCACGATGCCCGCGGCGATCAGGTCCTCGAGCACGCGGCCCGGGCCGACGGGCGCGAGCTGGTCGACGTCGCCGACCAGCAGCACGTGCGTGCGCGGGCCGACCGCGTCGAGCAGCGCCGCGGCCAGCCGCACGTCGAGCATCGAGGCCTCGTCGACGACGAGCAGGTCGACGCCGGTCAGCGGGTCGCCGGCATCGCGCAGGAAGCCCTCGCCCGGCGACCACTCGAGGAGGCGGTGGATCGTCGTCGCCTCGGCGCCGGTGGCCTCCGACAGCCGGCGCGCCGCCTTGCCCGTCGGCGCGCACAGCCGCACGGTGCGCTTCTCGGCGCGCAGCAGGTCGACGAGCGCCCGCATCGTCGCGGTCTTGCCCGTGCCCGGCAGACCGGTGAGGATCGACAACCGGTGCTCGGCCGCGGCGTGCACCGCCGCCCACTGGGTCGTGGTCGGTGCGTGCTCGCCGTCCGGCGGCTGCGCCGGCACGTCGACGTCGAGCGTCGCCGGGGCCGCGGCCAGCTCGCGCACCCGCTCGGCCAGCCGCCGCTCGGTGCGGTCCATCCGCGGCTCGAGGACGCGGTCGCCGTCGAGCACGAGGGGCGCGCCCGGGAGCCGGGCCGCGACGACCTCGCGCGCCAGCTCGAGCAGCCGGGCACCCCGCGCCTCGAGCTCGGGGCGCGGCAGGAAGCAGTGCCCGTCCTGCTCGGCGGCGCGCAGCACGTGCTCCAGCGCGGCGTCGATGCGCTCGGGCGCGTCGGCCGCGACGCCGAGCGCCCGGGCGACGGCGTCGGCCGTCGCGAAGCCGACCCCGTCGACCCGCGCCAGCGCGTAGGGCTCGGACTCAAGCAGCGCCAGCGCGCCGCCGCCGAGCGCCCGGAGGACCCGCGCGGCGACCGCGTCGGGCACGCCGTGCTCGGAGAGCACGAGCCGCAGCGCGCGCCCGCCGGCCTGCTCCTGCCAGGAGGCGACCGCGGCCTTGAGCCGCGCGCGCCCGATGCCCGGCACCTCGGCCAGCCGGGCGCCCGGGTCGCGGTCGACGATCTGCAGGACCGCGTCGCCGTGGCGCTCCAGCAGCCACGCGGCCCCGCGCGGCCCGACGTGCTTGACCGACGCCAGCAGCGCCTGCAGCGCGTCGACGGACGCCGGCGGCCCGACGCGCGTGTGCTCCACGTGCAGCTGGCGCCCGAACTTCGGATGGTCGCGCCAGGTGCCGTCGACCTCGACGGTGTCGCCCTCGTGCAGATGGGCGATGGGACCGGTGAGCACCACCTCGTCGCCCGCGTCGGACACCGCCGCGAGCACCGCGAAGCCCCCGTCGTCGGCCCGCCACCGGACCGCGACGATCTCGGCGGCGAGCGAGGCGGATTCCGGCACCCGTCGAGGGTACGCTTCGGAGCCGACTGAAACCGACGAGGACGAGGGCCGCATGGGCTTCATGGACAAGGCGAGGAAGCTCGCCGAGCAGGCGCAGCAGAAGCTCGATGAGGGGCAGGACCAGCTCAACGCCGCCCAGCCGCCGGCACCGGCGCCCGCGCCCCCGTCCGGGCTGCGCGACGTCGACCGCAGCCACGAGGCGCCGCCCGCGCTGACCAGCGGCGATCCGCTCGCGGGCTGATCCTGGGAGAATGCATCACGTGCTGGGCGCCATCCTCACCGCGATCGTCACGCCGTTCGACGACGACCTCAACGTCGACGAGCAGGCGTTCGTCGACCTGCTGCACCACCTCGCCGCCCACGGCTCGGACGGCTTCGTCGTCTGCGGCACGACCGGCGAGGCGTCGACGCTGACCGACGAGGAGCATCTGCGCGTCGTCGAGCTCGCCGTCGCTGAGCGCCCCGAGGGCGCGAGCATCATCGCCGGGACCGGCTCGAACGACACGCGCCACGCGGTCCATCTCACCGAGCGCGCGACCGAGCTCGGCGTCGACGCGGTGCTCAGCGTCACGCCGTACTACAACAAGCCCAACCGGCGCGGGATCACGGCCCACTACCGCGAGGTGTCCCGCGCGACCGACCGGCCGATCATCCTCTACAACATCCCGTCGCGGGTGGTCGTCGACGTGCCCAACGACCTGCTGGCCGAGCTCGCGCAGCTCGACCACGTCGAGTACGTCAAGCAGGCCAACAACGACAACCTGGCGCTCATCGACGGCCTCGGCCTCTACGCCGGCAACGACGAGATCCTCGCCCGCACGCTGGAGCTGGGCGGCTGCGGCGGCATCTGCGTGGCCTCGCACCTGGTCGGCGAGGAGATGCGCCGGATGGTCGACGAGCCTTCACGCCGCGACGAGATCGACGCCTCGCTGCGCGACGTCTACGCCGCGATGGGCGTGACGACCAACCCGATTCCGGTGAAGGCCGCGCTCGAGCTGGCCGGCCATCCGGTCGGCGGCCTGCGGCTGCCGCTCGTGGAGGCCGACGACGCCGAGCGCGCCCAGATCCGCGCCGTCCTCGAGCGCCACGGGCTGCTGGCATCGGCCGGGGCCAGCTAGGTGCCCGACGCAACCCTGCGCGTCCTCCCGCTCGGCGGCCTGGGCGAGATCGGCAAGAACATGACGGTGGTCGAGTACGACGGCGCGATCGTCGTCGTCGACACCGGCCTGCGGTTCCCGACCGCCGAGCAGGTCGGCATCGACCTCGTCCTGCCCGACTTCACCTACCTGCGCGAGCGCGCGGAGGACATCGAGGCCATCGTCATCACCCACGGCCACGAGGACCACCTCGGCGCGCTGCCGTGGATCCTGCGCGAGCTGGGGACCGACATCCCCGTCTACGGCGGCCCGCTGACCATGGCCATGGCCCGGTCCAAGCTCGACGAGCACCGACTGAAGGACACCGACCTGTCCGACGTCAAGGCGGGGGAGACGATTGAGGTCGGCCCGTTCGACATCGAGCTCATCCACCTCACGCACTCCATCCCGGACATGATGGCCGTGGCGCTGACCTGCGAGCTGGGCACGACGCTCATCACCGGCGACTACAAGTTCGACCAGACGCCGGTCGACGGCAAGCCGGCCGACGTCAGCCGGCTGGCCGAGCTCGGCCGCGAGGGGCTGCTGCTGCTCTGCGGCGACTCGACCAACGCCGACCGCCCGGGCTTCTCGCCCAGCGAGTCGATCGCCGGCCCCAACCTCCAGGACCTGTTCGGCCGCTGCGAGGGACGGATCGTCGTCACCTGCTTCGCGTCGAACATCCACCGCGTGCAGCAGGTCGTCGACGCCGCCACCGCCCACGGCCGCAAGGTCTCGCTCATCGGCCGCTCGATGCGCAAGAACGTCAACATCGGCCGCATGCTCGGGCACATCGACGTGCCTGAGGGCACGTTCGTGCAGCCGCGTGAGATCTCCGACTTCCCCGACCACAAGCTCGTCATCGTCTCGACCGGCAGCCAGGGCGAGCCGCTGAGCGCCCTGCGCCGCATGGCCCACCGCGACCATCCGCAGGTCGAGCTGCACGGCGGCGACACTGTCGTGTTCGCGGCCACGCCGATCCCGGGCAACGAGCGCGCGGTCAACGAGACGATCGACCGCCTGTACCACATCGGCTGCGACGTGATCACCGCCCGCGACGCGCCGATCCACGCCTCCGGCCACGGCTACCAGGAGGAGATCAAGCTGATGCTCAACCTGACCCGGCCGCGGTACGTCATGCCCTTCCACGGCGACCACAAGCGCATCCACCTGCACGGCAAACTGGCCGAGGCGGTGGGGATCGAGCCCGAGCGGATCTTCAAGGGCGAGAACGGCCTGCCGCTGGAGATCGACGCGCGGGGCGCCCGGTTCGGCGGCCGCGAGCGCAGCGGCATGATCTACGTCGACGGCGTCGACATCGGCGACCCGACCGACGTCGCGCTGCGCGACCGCCGGATGCTCAGCGCCGACGGCATCTTCGTCGTCGTCGCGACGATCTCCGAGCAGGACGGCTCATCGGTCGCCGACCCGGAGATCATCTTCCGCGGCGTGCCCTACCCCGAGGACGCCGAGTCGCTGCTGGGCGACATCCGCGAGGCGGTCAACGAGTCGCTCGAGCGCGCCGCGGGGGAGGAGATCCGCGAGATCGACCTGCTCCAGCAGGTCCTGCACGACGACCTCGCGACCTTCGTCTACGACCGCCTGCGCCGCCGGCCGATGGTGCTGCCGGTCGTCGTGGAAGTCTGAGGTCGGGGTCTTACAACACCTCGGCCGGCACGCTGCGCTCGGTCGGCGTGACCACGCCGGCCGCCGGGAGCGTCACGACGAAGCGCGCGCCGCCGGTCACGGGTGACTCGAGGACCACGTCGCCGCCGTGCGTGCGCGCGACGGCGCGGACGATCGACAGCCCGAGGCCGACCGAGCCGCCGCGGTCGCCCTCGGCCCGGACGAAGCGGTCGAAGATGCGGCCGCGCAGCTCGGGCGGCACGCCGGGGCCGTCGTCGGAGACCACGAGCCGGACCGTGTCCTCGCCGTCGGGCTTGACCTCGGCGTGCACGCGGGTGCCGGGCGGCGTGTGCTGCAGCGCGTTCTGCATGAGGTTCAGCGCCAGGCGGTGCAGCTCGTCGCGGGCGCCGTCGACCTTGAGCGGGTCGGCGTCGACGCTGAGGATGTGGTCGGCGCTGACCGGGCCGAGCTCGGCGGCCGCGTCGATGACGATCCGGCCGAGATCGGTCGGAACGTGGGGGACCTCGCGCTTGGCGTCGGCACGCGCGAGCAGCAGCAGGTCGCCGACGAGCCGGCGCATGCGCTGGGTCGACCGCAGCGCCGAGGAGGCGGCCTCGGCCGGCTCGCCGTCGAGCACCTCGGTGAGCAGCTCCAGGTTCGCGAACACGCTCGTCAGCGGGGTCCGCAGCTCGTGGCTGGCGTCCGCGACGAACTGGCGCTGGCGATCCAGGGCGGCCTCGGTCTCCTCGCGCGAGGCCTCGAGCTCCTGGAGCATCTGGTCCAGGGTCTGGGCCAGCTCGGCGACCTCGTCGTCGGTGTCCGGGATGGGCACGCGCGTGCCCGGGTCGCGGGTGCGCTTGATCTGGCGCGCGGTGCTGGTCAGGCGCGTGATCGGCGCGAGCGCGCGGCGCGACAGGGCGAGTGCGAGGCCGAGCGCCAGGCCCGAGCCGAGCAGCACGCCGAAGATGAGGAACAGCCGGATGCGGCTGACGGTGGCCTCGACGTCGGAGAACTTGCGGGCGTACTGGACGATGACCTGGAGCGTGACCCGCCCAGAGGTGGAGTGCAGCGTCGCCGGCCGGCTCTCCACGCGGTAGCCGTCGACCCGGGCCGAACGCTCGAGCGGGCCGAAGTTCGGCGCCTTCGGCGTGTCGGCCAGGAGGTTGCCGTCCTGGTCCAGCACGCGGATCACCGCGTGGTTGGCCGCCGCATAGGTCGTCAGGTCCGTCGGGATCTTCGCGTCGCCGCCGCGGAGCTCGAGCCGCAGGCGGTCGCGCAGGTCGTCGACCGCGGCCGCGGTCTCGTTGTTGAAGTCGCTGCGGACCCGGTTCGCGGTGACCTGGCCGATGACCAGCGCGAAGCAGCAGAGGATGAGGAACGTCAGGCCGGCCGACAGCAGGGCCAGCCGCCAGCGGATCGACAGCGCATGCAGCAGCGACCCCATCGGCCCCACGCTCATGCCCGCAGCACGTACCCCGCGCCACGGATCGTGTGCAGCAGCCGCGCCTCGCCGCCGCCCTCGAGCTTGCGGCGCAGGTTGGACACGAACACCTCGATCGTGTTCGTGGTGGCGAACGGGTCGTAGCCCCAGACGTCCTCGAGCAGGCGCTGGCGCGGCACCACGATGCGTTCGTTGCGCATCAGGTACTCGAGCAGCTCGAACTCGCGCTGGGTGAGCTCGATGAGCCGCTCGCCGCGGCGCACCTCGTGCGTGTCGGGGTTCAGCGACAGGTCGGCGACGACCAGCGACGCCGAGCCGCGCGGCGGGCGGCGGCGCAGCAGCGCGCGCAGCCGGGCCAGCAGCTCCTGGCGCTCGAACGGCTTGACGAGGTAGTCGTCGGCCCCCGCGTCGAGGCCCTCGACGCGCGACTCCAGGGCGTCGCGCGCGGTGAGCATGAGGATGGGGACGTCGTCGTTCTGGCGCAGTCGCCGCGCGACGTCCATGCCGTCGATCTTGGGCAGCCCGAGGTCCAGCACGACGAGGTCGGGAACGAAGTCCGTCGCCGCGCCGAGCGCCGCCTCGCCGTCGACGGCGATGCGGGTCTCGTAGCCCTCCAGGCGCAGCGAACGCTGCAGGACCTGGGCGATGTCGTCGTCGTCCTCCACGATGAGGACCCGCGCCTGGCGCTCGTGGGCGTCGATCACACCGTGATGGTACGGGCATCCCTGAAGGTCAGGTCAAGGGCGCCCTCACCCTCCGATGGTGGTCTTCGCCCGCAAGGAGCTGAAACGGCGGCCGACCGCGCCCGGGAGGGACGCGCCGGGACGCGTCGAAGCAGGTGGTCCGACCTATGGCCGCCACCCGTTCGCCCGCCCCGCGCAAGCGCAAGCCTGCCTCCCCGTCGAAGTCCGGACCCGCCGCACGGCGTACCGGCACCACGCGCGCCCGCGCGCGCCGCAGCTCGGCGACCTGGGCGCCGCGCCTGCCCGTCCTCGAGCAGCGTCACCTCGACCTGCTCGGCCTCGCGCTCGTGGCCTGCGGCGTGTTCCTCGCCTTCCCGCTGTACCTGCACTGGGACGGCGGCCGGGTCGGCGACGCGGTCATCGACGGCCTCGCGCTGGCCATCGGCGCGCTGCGCTACGTCGCGCCGGTCGGCGTCATCGTCGCGGGCGCGGTGATCGTCCTGCGCCCGGTCCTGCCGAGCGTGCGGCCGTTCAAGTCGGGCGGCACCTGCCTGGTGCTCGCGCTGGCGCTCATGCTCGCCGCGGGCACGCTGGGGCTCGGTCCCGAGGGCGTGCGCCACGGCTACTGGCAGCACGACTTCCTGCGCGAGCGCGGCGGCTACCTCGGCGAGGCGCTCTTCTACGCCAGCTCCAACCTGATCGGCACGATCGGGACCCACATCCTCGCGCTGTTCCTGTTGCTGGCCGGTCTGCTGCTCGTCACCGGCGCGTCGGTCGCCGGAGTGCTGAAGGCCACCGGCACGGGCGTCGCCGACACGACGCGCGTGCTGCGCACCGCACCGGACTCCCTGGGGCTGCGGCGCACCACGCCGACGACGTCCGCCGGCCGCCGCGCCTCGACGACGACCTCGGGCGCGACGCGCCGCCCGCGTGTGCAGGTCCCGGAGGCCGACGACGAGGTCGTCGTCAAGGCCACGCACCTCGAGGCACCCGCGCTGGACGGCGAGGAGCGCTACCCGGACCTGTTCGGGGTCGATGGGACGGACGGGCCCGACGACGAGGTCGTCGCGCAGGACACGCGCGTCCGCGCGGCCGAGCCCGACGACCTCGCGGAGATCGACCTCGACGACGACCTGCCCGACCCCGAGCCGACCCCAGAGGAGGCCGCGCAGGACGCCGCCGTCGCGGAGGCCACCCTGCAGGCCGACGACCTGCCCGACGACGGCGACCTCGGCGGCCATCAGCTCGAGCTGCCCGCCGCCCGCGCGGAGGACGACAGCGAGGAGATCGAGTACGTCGTCCCGAACGCCAACGTCCTCAAGCGCTCAAGCGCCGAGCAGGTGCGCCCGGACACGACCGGGCAGGAGCGCGTCGCCGCGTCGCTGGTCGAGGCGCTCAGCCACTTCAACATCGAATGCAAGGTCATCGGCACGGTGGCCGGGCCGCACATCACGCGCTACGAGCTGCGCCTCGCGCCCGGCGTGAAGATGAGCAAGGTCGCCCAGCTCAAGGACGACCTGGCCTATGCGCTGGCCGCGACCGAGATCCGCATCCTCGCGCCGATCCCGGGCAAGCAGGCCGTCGGCATCGAGGTGCCCAACCGCGACCGGCGCACGGTCTGGCTCGGCGACGTCTTCCGGTCCCGCCCGAAGGACCATTCGCCGTTGACGGTCTGGTTGGGCAAGGACGTCAGCGGCAAGGCCATCGGCGCCGACCTGGCCAAGATGCCGCACATCCTCGTGGCGGGCACGACCGGCGCCGGCAAGTCCGGCTGCATCAACGCCATGTTGTCGTCCATCCTGCTCAACGCCACGCCCGACGAGGCGCGCCTGGTGCTCGTCGACCCCAAGCAGGTCGAGCTCAACCACTACGAGGACGTCCCGCACCTCCTCACCCCGGTGATCACCAGCCCGCGGCAGGCGGCCAACGCGCTGCAGAACCTCGTCCGCGAGATGGAGTGGCGCTACGGGATCATGGCCATGAAGCGCACGCGCTCGCTCATCGAGCTCAACCGGGTGCGCACCGAGGAGGGCGACAAGCCGCTGCCCTACATCCTCTGCGTGATCGACGAGCTCGCCGACCTCATGATGGTCGCGCCGGGCGACGTCGAGGACTCCATCATCCGCATCGCGCAGAAGGCCCGAGCGGTCGGCATCCACCTCGTCCTGGCGACGCAGAGCCCGCGCGTGGACGTCATCACGGGCATGATCAAGGCCAACGTGCCGTCGCGCATCGCGTTCGCCGTCAGCTCGCAGACCGACTCGCGCGTCATCCTGGACCAGAACGGCGCCGAGTCGCTGCTGGGCATGGGCGACATGCTCTTCTCGCCGGTCGGCTCCTCCAAGCTGCAGCGCATCCAGGGCGCCTACATCGACGAGGCCCAGATCCAGCAGATCACCGAGTTCTGGGCCCGGCAGGGCGAGCCCGAGCTGCGCGCCGACCTGCTGGAAGAAGTCCAGGCCGAGCAGCCGGAGGGCGCCCGCGAGGACGGCGCCGGCATGGATCCCGACGAGGACCCGCTGCTGGCCGAGGCCATCCAGCTCGTCGTCGAGATGGGGACGGCGTCGACCTCCATGCTCCAGCGCCGCATGCGCCTGGGCTACACGCGCGCGGGCCGGTTGATGGACATGCTCGAGCGCCGCAACGTCATCTCGGGCTACGAGGGCTCCAAGCCGCGCCAGGTGCTCATCACGGAGTCCGACGTGCCGCGCGTGCTGGCCGCGCTGGCCGAGCGCGGGGACATCGCGCCGGCCGTCGACGAGACCGCGTCGCCCAACGCCGCCCCGCCGCCGGTGGACGACGCGCCGGGCGACGACGTGGGGTAGCGGGCTCTCCCTGGTGTCGCAAACACGACACTAGACTGCGCCCGCACGTGCCGGAGATCGGGGCCACCCTGCGCGAGGCGCGCATGCGCGCCCGCATCGACATCTCGGAGATCGAAGCCGAGACGAAGATCCGTG
>Ga0157379_10002695_pt1 | contig 14972 bp, 16 predicted proteins | sample S25metaG_FD_121802 | JGI IMG/M metagenome (GOLD analysis project Ga0157379, IMG submission 121802) | Switchgrass rhizosphere microbial communities from Kellogg Biological Station, Michigan, USA - S2-5 metaG | ecosystem: Host-associated > Plants > Roots > Rhizosphere > Soil | place: USA... | reverse complement strand
TTCTCGCGGAAATCGTCCGGCAGATAGGGCCAGGGCATCAGGTTGAACCAGGTGAACTTCATCGGCGTTCTCCCACTTTTTCACGAGTAGCTTTTGGCCAATCCTGACGAATTGTCAGGCCTTCGACAAGCACGGCGTGAGGAAATCGCTAAAACAGCCCCTCATCCTGAGCTTGTCGAAGGGGCGGGCCAGGCTCGGTGGCCCGTGATCGACATTGTGCCGCAAAACCCTCGTCCTTCGACAAGCTCAGGATGAGGGTTTTGTTACCATCGCTCGCTTGCCAAAACGTCAATCTTACGGCCGCGCATCCAGCCAATCGCGCACGGTCCGGTTGACGAGCGCCGCGGCCTCGAACTGCACAAAGTGGCCGGCGCTTGGAATCATCAGGAGCGTCGTGTCGGAATCGACCCAGTTCCACGTGCCGTTATGACCCGCGGCATTCAGCGCCTGGTCCTTCATGCCATGGATTACGAGCACCGGAACGGCGATGCGCGGGAGCGGCGGCAGCGCCGACAGCGACGCCGACGTGTCACGCGGATAGTTGGCGCGATAGTAATTGAGCATCGCGGTGAAGTCCGAACGGCGATAGGCTTCGACATATTTCGCGCGATCACCGGGATCGGGCACGCCCTGCGCGAGGCCTTCCGCCGTCAGCATCTTCTCGGCACCCGGCTGCAGGAAGTCGCGGGCATACTGGCTGTTCTTCTGCTGATCGGCATTGCTTGCCATCTCGCGCGCGAAACCGGCGGGATGCGGCACGCTCATGATGATGAGATGGTTGACGAGATCGGGACGGTTTAGCGCGACCTGCCAGGCGACGGCGGCACCCCAGTCATGGCCGATGACGATGGCGTTCTTCTTGCCTTCGGCGGCGATCACCGCGGCAACATCACCGATCAGAGCCGCGAACTTGTAGGCGTCGACGCCTTTCGGCTTGTCGCTCAGATTGTAGCCGCGCATGTCGAGCGCCACGACGCGATACTTGTCCTTGAGCGCATTCATCAACGGCGACCAGGAGTACCAGAAGCCGGGAAAGCCGTGCAGCATCACGACGAGCGGACCGCTGCCGTCGGTGACATAATGGATCTTCACGCCGGCATTGTTGGCGAAATGGTCCTCAGGCGCGGCGTTTGCTGGCGTGGTGATGCAAAGCGCGGCGACGAAGAGAGCGGATATGAAGTTGCGCATGACGATCCCCAGAAATTGAGTGCAGAGGATCACGGAAACCGCGAACTGGCACAAGACGCCCTCACCCGGACGGCTGCGCCGTCCGACCTCTCCCGTATACGGGAGAGGTTAGTGTTGTCCTCTCCCGCGAGCGGGAGAGGACGAGCGGCGCGCAGCGACGCTCAGGTGAGGGGAAGTGGTGAGCTCCCCTCACCCGGACGGCTCCGCCGTCCGACCTCTCCCGCATGCGGGAGAGGTTAGGAGAGGTTCAGCTTGAACGCATGTGCAGGGCCGGCGGCGAGAGCCTTCGACCATTTCAGCAGAACGCCATCACCTGTCGGCGAACAAGCGATCCTCTCGCCGCTCGCCAGATTTGTCGCATGGGCAACCACCGGTAGATCGTCGCCGATCACGACACACTCGTTGCTTGCCGGCGTGCCGAGTACATGGACATAGAGCGCATCGGGCTTCTGCACAAAGCGCACTTCGATGCCGCAAGCGGTCTTGCCGTCGAACCGTTTCCACGGCCGCGTACCATAAACGCCGTCGCCATTCGCCTTGAGCCAGGCACCGAAACCTTTCAGGCGCGCGACCTGCTCGTCGGGAATCTGTGCGTCCTCGCCGCGCGGACCGACGTTCAAAAGCAGGTTGCCGTTCTTCGCAACCGCGTCGATGAAGCTTCGCACGAGCGACTCGACCGATTCATAATCCGCATCCGTGTCACGCCGGTTGTAGCCGAACGAATGGCTCATGCCGCGCGTCGCCTCCCACTTCTTCGCCGAGATGCGATCGAAGGCGGCATATTCCGGCGTGCGGAAGTCGCAATGTGGCGGGAGTTGCGGGATCACGCCGCGGCTCGCGGCATTCTTCATGCGTTCCTTGAGTAAGGCATCGAGCGCTTTGCGCCGTTCGGGATCGCGCAGCGCCGCACGCTCCGGCGTCATCGGGAGCCAACGGTCGTTCACGACGCCCTCGGGTGTTGCATTGTAATAGTCCGCGAACAACCTCAGTTCCTCGTCCAAGGGAGTGGGCCACGAAATGTCGTTCCACAGGATGGAGGGCGCGTAGCGTTCGATGAGTTCTCGCGTCTGTGCCTCGGCATAAGCGGGATAGTCGCCGCCCGGCGTCGAGCCCATGAAATCCGCCATGGTTCGCAGTGGCTCACGGTTGAACGTCCAGTCGATGCCGCCGGAATAGTAGACGCCGAACTTCATGCCCTGCGCCCGCACCGCCGCCGCCAGTTCGCCGACGATGTCGCGCGGGCTCGTCCAATCTTGCTGGTGCGGGTTGCCAACGGCACTCGGCCACAAACAGAAGCCGTCATGATGCTTGGTGACGAGCACGACATAGCGTGCCCCGGCGGCTGCGAAGAGCGCGGCCCAATCGTCGGGACGCCACTGCGCAAGACCGTTCAGGAACGGCGCACGGAAATTTTCATAAGGCGCATTCTTGTAGACTTCGGCATGGAACTTGGCGCTGTCGCTCTCGGCCACCTTGATGGCGTTCCAATACCACTCGCAATAAGGCGTCTGCGCCACGGCGATATCGTAGTTGTTGCGAAAGGCGTCGGAGATCGAGCCGGAGCGCGCCGCGAAGGCAGGAATGGAAAACAAGCCCCAATGAATGAAGATTCCGAACTTGGCATCCTCGTACCATTGCGGCACGGCGTGGGTGTTGAGCGAGGTGAGCGTCGGTTCGAAGGCCATGTCGCGACTGTAGCAGTCGCTTGGAATGGCTCAACGTATCGTTGCGGAAATATTAGCGCGCCAGGACACCGAGCGCCTGCACCAGCAGCAGACTGCTAGCCAGCAGGATCGGGAACACACCGAAGAAGACCAGCGTGGCGGCCAGCGCCATGTCATGGCCGGCATCGCGCGGTGCAAAGCGGGCCGGAGACTTGGTGGCGAGCTTGGTATGACGATGCATGGAGAAATCTCCCTCGGAATTCTGTGATGAAGCTTGCGCTGGTGCGGCAGAACAGGCCCTGAAGCCGGCGTTCATCTGGCGTTCAGGCAGGGGGCGCGCGTCAGGGCGACCAGACGCCGAAGATTTGCAGCAGCATCATTCCGCAAACCACCCCGATCGGGAACACGCCGAAAACGACCAGCGTCGCGGCCAGCGCCAAGTCGCGGCCGGCATCGCGCGGCGCGAAGTGCGCGGCACGCTTGCGTTCGACTTTGCGGGTGCTGACCATGACAAGTTCTCCGTGGCAAACTGATTTGGAGATTCGTCCTGGCTCTTTCAACGCCCGCGAAGCAGCCATGCATTTCGTGCTGAGCTAGCGGCGGCTACGACGCCGCGTTGAATTGACGCAATTCACCGACTTGGAGCGCGTCTTGCAGTCACCAAGCGGTGCGGCGCCAGGTCAGATTGACCGCCGAGGGCGTCGGGCCGAGAAATCCACGAGGGGGTATGCGTCGCTTGCAGGTTCATCGATTTCTCGCCGTTGCTTTCGCGCTCGCGCTTGTCGCGCCTTGCGCGGCGATCGGCCATGGCGTGGTCGGCGCGCGCTTCTTTCCCGCGACAATCGCAAGCGATGATCCCTTTGCCGCTGACGAACTGGCGCTGCCAACTCTTGCGCTCGGCAACCACCAGACCGATGTCGAATTCGAATACAGCAAGACCATATTTTCGCATTTCTCGCTGTCCTTCGGCGGCGGTTACAGCAGCGTCAGTGTGCCGGACAGCGCCGACATTTCCGGCTGGAACAATATCGAGATCACGCCGACCTGGCAGTTCGCGACCGACGCCGACAGCGAGTTTGTCGCCTCGCTTGCCATGAGTTTCGAGATCGGCGGCAGTGGCGCGGCGGCAGTGGCCGAGCGCTTCACCACCTACACGCCGAAACTTTTGTTCGGGAAGGGGTTCGGCGACTTGCCGGACGCATTCGCGTTGCTGCGTCCGCTCGCGGTGACCGGCAGCATCGGCTACGCCATTCCGGGGACAACCGATGAGTCCAGGGCGATCGAATGGGGTGGCGCCGTCGAATACAGCCTGCTCTACCTGCAGACCGAAGTGCGCAATCAGGGCTTTGGCCAATTCGTCGCCCATCTGACACCGGTCGTCGAGTTCGCGCTGACTTCACCGACCGAGGCCGGCGGCACCACGGGCACGATCAACCCCGGCCTGATCTGGTCCGGCCGCTATGTCCAACTCGCCGTCGAAGCCAGCATTCCCGTAAACCATGCGAGCGGCGACACGGTTGGCGTCCTGCTACAGTTGCACTTCTATATCGACGACATTCTGCCTCATTCGCTTGGTACACCGCTTTTCGGAGACCGGCGTTGAGATATTGGACTGTCGCTCTTGCCTGGGCCGTGGTTGCGGTCGCCCTGCCCGCGTTCGCACACGCATTTCTCGATCATGCTTTTCCTGGCGCGGGCGACCGTCTACACGCGAGCCCAGCCAAGCTGGAATTGCAGTTCAGCGAAGAGATAGTCGCATCATTCAGCGCGGCCCGCGTCATCGACCGCAACGACATCAGCGTGGTGGCCGGCCCGGCGGTGATTCATGGCCGCGAACTCGCCCTGCCGCTCAAAAAATTGTCGCCCGGCCGTTACTATGTGTCCTGGCACGCCGTGTCGGTCGACACGCATCGCACCGAAGGAAAATACGATTTCACCGTCATGCCGTAGCAGGGAGAGCATCATGAACCGGACATTGCGCGGCGCAGTCTTCGCCCTCTTGTCGGCTACGCCGCTCGCTGCGGCGCCGGTAGCCCAAGTGGTGGTGAGCGACGCATGGTTTCGTGCCCTGCCCGGCAAGCTTCCGGCCGGCGGCTATTTCACCCTGCACAACGGCACGAAGGCTACGGTGGCGTTGAGCGGCGCTGATTCGGCGGCCTGCGGTATGCTGATGCTGCACAAGTCCGAAAGCATGGGCGGCATGGCGAGCATGTCCGCAGTCCTCAGCGTCAATGTCGCGCCCGGCGCCACGCTCAAGTTCGCGCCCGGCGGCTATCACCTGATGTGCATGGAACCACGACGGGCGCTGCGACGCGGCGCCAAGATCCCGGTGATACTCCTGTTCGCCGACGGCCGCGAAGTCGCGGCCGACTTCCAGGTGCGCGGCCCCAACGGCCGCTGAGCCGCTGGCCATTAGTTTCATTTGAAACTATATTGAGTCCCGCAACCAACCCGGCGGAGATCGCATGGCCGCGCTCTGGGACAATCCGATCGGCACCGACGGTTTCGAATTCGTCGAATACACCGCGCCTGATGTGGCTGAGCTCGGCGCCCTCTTCGAGCGCATGGGCTTTCGCGCCGTGGCGCGGCATCGCTCCAAGGCGGTCACCTTGTTCCGCCAGGGCCAGGTTAACTTCATCGTCAATGCCGAGCCCGCCAGTCACGGCAGCCGCTTTGCGCGCGAACATGGGCCGAGCGCGTGCGCTATGGCGTTTCGCGTGCACGATGCGGCCAAGGCCTGCAGCAAGCTGATCGCGCAGGGCGCCAAGGCGTTCCACAACCAAGTCGGGCCGATGGAGCTCAACATCCCGGCGATCGAAGGTATCGGCGGCAGCGTGATCTATCTCGTCGACCGCTATGGCGAGCGCTCGATCTATGACGTCGACTTCGTGCCGACCGATGCCGACAAGGGCCTGGCACATGACGGTGCCGGGCTGACGGCGATCGACCATGTCACGCACAACGTCTTTCGCGGCAACATGGACAAGTGGGCCGGCTTCTACGAGAAGCTCTTCAACTTCCGCGAGGTGCGCTACTTCGACATCGAAGGCAAGCTGACCGGCCTCAAGTCGCGCGCCATGACGAGCCCGGATGGCGCCATCCGTATTCCGATCAATGAAAGCTCCGACGACAAATCACAGATCGAGGAATATCTGCACGCCTATCATGGCGAGGGCATTCAGCACATCGCGCTTGCGAGCGACGACATCTATCGCTCGGTGGAAACACTGCGCACCCGCGGCGCGCAGTTCCAGGACACGCCCGACACTTATTACGAGAGGCTCGACAACCGCATCAAGGGCCACGGCGAGGACGTGGCGCGACTGAAGCGCGAGCGCATCTTGCTCGACGGCGAGAAGGACAACCTCCTGCTGCAGATTTTCACCCTTAACGCAATCGGGCCGATCTTCTTCGAAATCATCCAGCGGAAGGGCAATCAGGGCTTCGGCGAAGGCAATTTCAAGGCACTGTTCGAAAGCATCGAAGCCGACCAGATCCGCCGCGGCGTACTCAAGGATACGAAGGTGTCATGAGCAAGAACTGGATCGAATTTCCCCGCGTCGAAGGCGAGACCTCGCACCAGGCGCATGCCGATCTTCCGGCCGGCACCTTCGAGCGCGAGATCGGGCGCGACGGTTTCTTTGGCCCGGCAGCGCACATCTATCATCGCCACGCTCCGACCGGCTGGAGCAAGTTCGAGGGGCCATTGCGCCCGCGCGCCTTCGATGCCTTAGCCGCGCTCGCCGTGGCGCAAGAGCCCTACAAGCCGCTGGCCTTGTTGCAGAACGCCAGCTGCAGCATCGAAATCTGGCTGTGTCCCGCGGCGATGCCGACACTGGCGCGCAATGCCGACGGCGATGTGCTGTTCTTCATCCATGCCGGCGCCGGGGATCTCTTCTGCGATTTCGGCCATCTCGCCTATCGCGACGGCGACTACATCCTCTTGCCGCGCGGCACGATGTGGCGACTGGAAGCGAAACAGGCAACGACGGTGCTGCGCATCGAAGCTACTAACGGATCCTACAAGCTGCCGGATCGCGGCCTGCTCGGGCCGCACGCCTTCTTCGATCCCGCGGCACTCGAGACGCCGAAACTCGATGATGCCTTCAAGGCGCAGCGCGACGGCGAATGGAAAGTGAGCGTGAAACGCCGCGGCCAGTATTCCGTCATCACCTACCCGTACAATCCGCTCGATGCCGTCGGCTGGAAGGGCAATCTGGCGCCGGTGAAGCTCAATTGGCGCGACATCCGCCCGGTGATGAGCCATCGCTATCACATTCCGCCAAGCGTGCACTCGACCTTCGTCGCCGACCGTTTCGTCGTGTGCACCTTTGTGCCGCGACCGCTGGAAAGCGATCCCGGCGCGCTCAAGGTGCCGTTCTTCCACTCCAACGACGATTTCGACGAAGTGATTTTCTATCACGCCGGCGACTTCTTCAGCCGCGACAACATCAAGCCGGGCATGGTGACGTTTCATCCCTGCGGCTTTGCGCACGGGCCCCATCCCAAGGCGTTCGCCGCCGGGGCGAAAGCCGCCAAGACGATGACCGACGAAGTTGCGGTGATGATCGACGTGCGCGATGCGCTGGATTTCACGCCAGGCGCGGAGACGGCGGAGGTAAAGGATTACGCGCAATCCTGGACCGTGAAATGAAGCTCGCCTCGCTCAAGGGCGCCCGCGACGGCACTCTCGTCGTCGTCTCACGCGACCTGAAAACGCAAATCGCGGTACCGCACATTGCGCCGACGCTGCAGACAGTGATGGATCACTGGCATGACGCGGCGCCGCGGTTGAAGCGCGTCTACGATCTTCTGAACGAAGGTGCCGCCGACGGAGCCAAGCCGTTCGTCGCCGGCAACTGTACGTCGCCCCTGCCGCGTGCCTATCAGTGGGCCGACGGTTCGGCCTATGTCACCCATGTCGAGCTCGTGCGCAAAGCCCGCGGCGCGGATATGCCGCCGTCGTTCTGGACCGATCCCTTGATGTACCAGGGCGGCTCGGACAATTTCATCGGTCCGACCGACCCGATCCTTGCCGCCGACGAAAGCTGGGGCATCGATTTCGAGGCAGAAGTGGCCATCATCACCGACGACGTGGCAATGGGCACGGACGCGGCGCAGGCCGAACGCCACATCAAGCTTCTCATGCTCGTCAACGATGTCAGCCTGCGCAACCTGATCCCGGCCGAACTCGCCAAGAATTTCGGGTTCTTCCAATCCAAGCCCGCCAGCGCCTTCTCGCCCGTTGCTGTAACGCCCGATGAACTCGGCGAAGCCTGGGAAGGGTGCAAGGTGCACTTGCCGCTGCATGTCTGGCTCAACGACCAACCGTTCGGCGCACCCAATGCCGGCGTCGACATGACGTTCTCCTTCGCGCAACTGATCGCGCATGCCGCGAAGACGCGGGCACTTGGTGCCGGCTCCATCGTCGGCTCGGGCACCGTGTCGAACAAGGCCGGCAATGCCGGCTCCTGCTGCATCGCCGAGCGCCGGACGCTGGAGCAGATCGCGAAGGGCGCGCCGGAGACGCCCTTCATGAAGTTCGGCGACCGGGTGCGCATTGCGATGTTCGACAGCCACAAGGATTCCATTTTCGGCGCCATCGAGCAGAAGGTTGTTCGCTATGACGGCTGAGTTCGCGCTCTACGGCTATTTCCGCTCCTCGGCTGCGTATCGTGCCCGCATCGCGCTGAACTTGAAGGGCATCAAGCCCGAGCTGCGCTTTATCCACTTGCTCAAGGATGGCGGTCAGCAACATACCGCGGCGTATAAGGCGCTCAATCCGCAGGAGCTGATCCCCGCGCTCGTCCATGCCGGCCACACGATTACCCAGTCGCTCGCCATCATCGAATATCTCGACGAGATCGTGCCTGAGCCGCCGCTGCTGCCGAAGGATGCGCTCAGCCGCGCCCGCGTGCGCGAGCTTGCCTATGTCGTGGCTTGCGACATCCACCCGGTGAACAATCTGCGCGTTGGCCTTTACGCGAAGGAGAAGTTCGGCGCGAGCGACGACGACATTGCGCGCTGGCATCGCCACTTTATCCGTCTTGGCTTCACTGCGCTGGAAGCGATGCTCGCCGCGTCGCCCGCGACCGGCCTTTATTGTCATGGCAACACGCCGACGATCGCCGACATCTGCCTGATCCCGCAATGCGCGAATGCAAAACGCGTGAAGCTCGATCTCGACCCGTGGCCGACCATTGCGCGCATCGAGGCGCACGCCCTGAAGCATCCCGCGTTCGACGCGGCGCAGCCGAAAAACCAGCCGGATGCAGAGTAGCGCGATCGCCAAACGTCAGGCCCGGCTCGATCTCGAGCATTTCGTGCCCTATCGCCTCTCGGTCCTGACCAATCGCGTGTCGAGCGCCATTGCGCGGCAGTATTCCGATCGCTTCGATCTTTCCATACCGCAGTGGCGCGCCATGGCGGTGCTGGGCGGTACGCCGGGCCTGTCGGCGCGCGACGTGGCCGAGCGCACGGCGATGGACAAGGTGCAGGTCAGCCGCGCCATCGAAAGCCTGATGCGGGCCAAGCGCGTGCAGCGCCAGCCCGACGCCCGGGACGGCCGCATCATGCGCCTTGCCCTCACCGCCAAGGGGCGTGCCATCTATGAACAAGTCGTGCCGCTGGCGCTGCACCTGGAAGACGTGTTTCTCTCGGCCCTCACGGCCGACGAACGACGTCAGTTCGACGCGCTGATGAGCAAACTGGCGCAACAGGCGCATCTGCTGGGGAGCGGCGCAACATGACAATTCGCATCGGCATTCTGGGCGCGGCCAAAATCGCTCCGCCCGTCGTCATCAACACGGCACGCGACAATCCCGACTTCCAGGTCGTCGTTGTCGGCGCACGCGATCCCGATCGCGCCAAGGTGTATGCTGCAGAACACAAAATTCCCCATGTCGCGAAAGACTATGACGCGCTGGTGCATCGCGACGATGTCGATCTTGTCTACAATGCGCTGCCGCCGGGCGGCCATGCGCGCTGGACCATCGCGGCGCTCGAAGCCGGCAAGCACGTCCTGTGCGAGAAGCCGTTTGCGATGAATGCCGCACAGGTCCGGCGGATGAACGCGGCCGCGGCAAAATCCGGGCGCACGCTGGTCGAGGCCTTCCACTACCGCCACCACATTGTGATGCAGCGTGCGGTTGCGATCGCGCGCTCGGGCGAGTTGGGAAAATGTGTGCGCGTCGATGCGGATTTTTGCGTCCCGATACCGTACCGCGAGGGCGAGCTGCGCTGGACACGCGAACAAGGCGGCGGCGCGCTGATGGATCTCGGCTGCTACCCGGCACACGCGCTGCGCTCGATCATGGGTCGTGAGCCCGCGGTTCTAAGTGCGTCGTGCGTCATGGAGCACGACGTCGATGTCACGACGCGGGCAGAGCTCGACTTCACTGGCGTGCCCGCAACGCTGACTTGTTCGATGAACCCGGCGCGGTTCGGCGCTACTCTGAAGCTCAGGGGCGAAAGGGGCACATTGGAGGTCGCCAATTATCTGGCACCGCAGCTGGGCTGCCGCTTCACCGTAACCATCGACGAAGCCGTGCGCACGGAACCAACCGAGGGACCGGCAACCTATGTCGCGCAACTGGCAGAACTTGGCGACGTGCTGCTCCGCGGCAAGGCGCCACTCATTACCAACGCCGACTCACTCGGCAACATGACGCTCATCGATAGCATCTATGCGGCGGCAGGCGTGAACCGAGAGTTTGATTGATTTCCGCGCGCAGGCTGTCATCTCCTAGCGACCTCGTCGCCGCGTCTTTTTTGGCGGCGGTGGCGGCGGCTCCGACTCGGCCAGCAGTTGCACCAGATATTGCTGCCAGAGCGCGGCCCAGGTGTGCGTCCCGTGCCCATGGGTCTGCTCGCTGATGGGAATGAGCACAAAGCGCCCATTCTTGATCTGCGTCACCTGTTTTTCGGCGATCCCCAATTCCGGCGGATTGATGAAATCGTCCGCCGAATTCACCCAGGTCAGATGCGCCGTGATCTTGTCGAGCAACAGCGAGGCATCGTAATTGCGCGAGGCATCCAGCTGGTAGAGAAAATCGTTGGCGTCCAGCGAAGCGAGATCCTTGGTGATCGTTTCATCGAGATAGGCGTCTGCGGTTTCGCGCGTCGGGAAGTTCGTCTGCATGAGCAGCGGTGCGCTGCCCGCCAGCACCAGGAGGTCCGATGCCGTGCGTAGCCCGGCGAGCGGCTGGCTGGCATATTCGCCGCCGTTCCACGCCGGATCGTTGGTGATCGCGTCCATCGCCATCTTGCGCCACATCCGGTTGCGTCCCGCGATCTGCACAGGCAGGCAGGCGAGCGGCAGCAGCGCATCCATGAAGGCGGGATAGGTCTCCGCCATCACGAAGGAATGCATGCAGCCCATCGAGGTGCCGATGACAAGGCGCAAGTGCTTCACCTTGAGGCCGACAGTCACGAGTGCGTAGGTCGCCGCGACCATGTCGTCATAATCATAGTGCGGAAAGTCGGCATGCAGTCCGTCGCTCGGCTTCGACGATTTTCCGTGGCCGACGCCGTCGGGCAGGATGATGAAATATTTCGCCGGATCGAGCACGCTGCCCGGCGCGAACAGCACACCGGCGAATTGTGGGCGCAGAAACTGATGCCCGTCGCCGCCGGTGCCGTGCAGGATCAGAACCGCATTCGTCACGTCGCCATGGCGATCGCGCAGCGGCTGGCCCAGTGTGGTGTAGTGCAGCCTGAGATCGGGCAGCATCTCGCCGGAGCGGAACTTGAAGTCGTGGGTGACGAAATCGCCTTCGAGCGTCAGCGGCGCGGTCTGCGCCCGGGCTTGCGTTCCGCCCAGCACAAACAGCAGGACCGCGGCAAGTCGGCTCAGGGAACGAAACATTGCATGACCCCCCAACAGGACCGATGAGACTGGAGCGGAGCGGTCAATCAGGTCAAGAACGGCGCTCCCAGTTACCCAATCGCGCGGCCTTGGCTATGGTTGCGGGCATTGGGTGACGGAGGAATATTTGGTTAGCGAGATCGCATTGACCGTGAACGGTGTGGCGCGGACCATTGCGGTCGAGCCGCGCGAGAGCCTTCTCGAAGTGCTGCGCAATCGGCTGGGACTGACGAGCCCGCGGTTCGGGTGCGGCGCGGAACAATGCGGCAGCTGTTCCGTACTCATCAACGGCGAGGACAAGCCGTCGTGCGCGATCGAGATCGGAGCGCTTGCCGGTAAAGCAATCGTGACCGTCGAAGGACTCGGCACACCGGAAAATCCCCACGCGCTGCAAACCGCGTTCCTGGAAAAGCAGGCCGGCCAGTGCGGCTATTGTCTCTCCGGCATCCTGATCGGCGCCAAGGCGCTGCTCGACCGCAACCCAGCACCGAGCCGTGCGGAGATTGCCGAGGCACTCTCCTGGCATCTGTGCCGCTGCGGCGCCCACAGTCGCATTCTCGACGCCGTGGCACTCGCCGCGCAACGGATGAGAGACGCCCGATGATCCCGCAAACATTGCAAGCCAATCCCGTTCTGGCGCGTTGGGTGTCGTTCCCGGCGCCCGGCAAAGTCCGCATCGCGTTCGGCAAGGTCGAGTATGGCCAGGGTGTGATGACGGCGCTGGCACAGATCGCCGCCGAAGAGCTCGATGTCGCGATGGCACGGCTGATCGTGGTCGGTGCGGCGACCGGCGCCGTGCCTGACGAGGGCATGACGGTCGGCAGCATGTCGATCGAGAGCTCCGGCGCATCGCTGCGTGCCGCCGCAGCCGAAGTGCGCGCGCTGTTTATCGCCGAAGCGGCGAGCCAGCTGGCCTGCGGCGCCGACGAGATCGATATCAGCGACGGCGCTTTCCAGCGCGGCGGCAACCCTACCGGCCTCGACTATTGGCGGCTCGCATCGCATGTCGATCTGCAGCGCGCGCCTGAGGGCAAGGCCCGCTGGAAGACGTCTGACCGCCATCGCATTGTCGGGACCAGTGTGCCGCGCTATGACCTGCCGGCGAAAATTTTCGGCGGCGGTTTCATCCAGGATATCCCTCTCAAGGATGTGACGCATGCGCGGGTGCTGCGCCAACCCGGTTATAAAGCCAGCGTGGCCGCGTTCGACGAAGCGGCAATCCGCAAGGCCGCCTGCGGCGATATCGACATCCTGCGCGACGGTGCGTTCGTGGCGTTTCTGGCAAAGGACGAGCGCGCCGCAACGCTTGCGGTCAATGCGGCCGAGCAGCACGTGACCTGGAACGGCAGCCGCGAAAGCAAGCCCGAGCTGTCAGAGCCGATGGCACTGAAGACTTTGCCGGCCACACCCTGGCAAGGCGGTGCGCCCGCGCCCGAGCCTTCCAACCGCCGCCGGCACAAGGCGAGCTATGGCCGCCCGTTCATAGCGCATGCGTCGATGGGACCCGCGCATGGCGTCGCACGTTTTACCGACGGCAAGCTCACGGTGTGGACGCATGCGCAAGGCGTCTATCCCATTCGCGGTGTGCTGGCGCGCATCACCGGCGTTGCGCCCGACAATATCCAAGTCGAACACGCCCAAGGTCCCGGCTGCTATGGCCACAACGGCGCCGACGACGCAGCCTGCGATGCGGCGGCCATCGCCATGCGCCGGCCCGGCCAAACTATCCGCGTGCAGTGGCGGCGCGCCGATGAGTTCGCCTTTGCGCCTGTCGGCACGGCGATGCACATCGAACTGGCCGGAGAGATCGATGCGTCTGGCCGCCTCGTCGACTTCTCCAGCGAAATCTGGAGCGGCCCGCATATCGGCCGCGGCTATGCCTTGGCGGAGTCGGCACTCAATCCCGGCACGCCACCGCCGCCACCCATGACCATGCCGGGCTTCAGCGGCGGTCGTCTCAATGCCACGCCGTCTTACGACATCGCCGCCACGCGCATGACGGAAAATGTCGTCACGCCGCCGGTGCGTACCTCATCGCTGCGCGGCCTCGGTGGACCGGTCAACACCTATGCTTGCGAATGTTTCATCGACGAACTGGCGCAGATCGCGGGTGCCGATCCCCTCGCCTATCGCCTGGCGATGACCTCCGATCCGCGCGCCAGCATGGTTCTGAATCGTGTCGGCGAACTCTGCGGCTGGCACCGGCGCGGACCCAGCGGCAGCGGCGAAGGCTTGGGCCTTGCCTATGTCCGCCATCGCGACCGCGGCGCCTATATCGCGGTCGCCGTGGCCCTGGCGGTCGACCGCGAAGTCCGCCTGCAGCAAATGTGGTGCGTCACCGATTGCGGCCTGGTCATCAATCCCGATGGCGCCAGGAATCAGATCGAAGGCGGCATGATCATGGCTGCGAGTTGGGCGCTGAAGGAACAGGTCAAGCTCGGCGGCACCGGCATCGCCTCGACGCATTGGGACGATTATCCGATCCTGCGCTTCAACGAGGTACCGCCGGTCGAAGTCGAACTGATCGCACAGTCAACCAAGGCGCCGCTCGGCACCGGCGAGATATCGCTGGGCCCGACGCTTGGTGCCATCGGCAACGCGGTTGCACATGCGCTAGGTCTGCGCATCCGTGAGTTGCCCTACACGCGCGAGCGCATCGCACGCCAGTTGTTGTCGAGTTGAGCGGAGCAATCTTGCGAAAGCCGTGCATGGCAGTCCGCGCTTCCTAGACAGGGCAAAACCGCTCTGCTATAGGCCGCGCCTTCCCTTGATGGGCCGGTAGCTCAGTCGGTAGAGCGTTCGACTCTTAATCGAAATGTCGTGGGTTCGATCCCCTCCCGGCCCACCACGCTTTGCCCCGACGGGGCGCGGCGTGGCGCGTCAGATGATGCCGCCGGAATGGCGCGGGATCTCGACCTGGCGATGGACGTGCACGCTCATCAGCAAGCCGAAGCCGAACATTACGGTCAGCATCGCCGAACCGCCATAGGAGATGAGCGGCATGGGAATGCCGACGACCGGGATGAGGCCCATAACCATCGCGGCGTTGATCATGATGTAGAAGAAGAAATTCAGCGTGATGCCCATCGCCAGCAGGCGACCGAACTGGCTGCGCGCACTCATCGCGATCTGCACGCCATAGCCGATGACCACCGCGAACAGGATCAACAGCGCGATGGAGCCGACAAAGCCGAACTCCTCGCCGAAATTGGTGAAGATGAAGTCGGTCTGCTTCTCCGGCAGGAAGTTGAGGC
>Ga0157379_10002693_pt1 | contig 14979 bp, 18 predicted proteins | sample S25metaG_FD_121802 | JGI IMG/M metagenome (GOLD analysis project Ga0157379, IMG submission 121802) | Switchgrass rhizosphere microbial communities from Kellogg Biological Station, Michigan, USA - S2-5 metaG | ecosystem: Host-associated > Plants > Roots > Rhizosphere > Soil | place: USA... | reverse complement strand
GTCTGAGATCGACAGAGGGTGTGAGCATGACAGTGAACGGACGGGTTGGACGACGGACGGTGTGTGTGATGGACGGGAAGGGAGTGGAGGTTGAGGTGCTGGACATGGCGGAAGAGGCGGGAATGGAGGAGGGGGGGGAGGAGGAGCAGAGTGAGTAGTAGAATTACAGCTACCCGGATTGGGGTAGGCCGGATATGGCATGTCAAAGAGGAAGAGGCCGCGGCCTCGTTGCCAGCCCCGAGCGCTTGGAAATGGTGGGAAAAGAGGATGTTGTCCGAAGCCAAAATGCAATAAATAAAGAAAATAAAATAGAAATGTAGCCAAAAAATATTGAGCCCCGAGGCTCTTCTAGTCCGGCGAATCGTCCCGGTCAGTTCGCTACCCGCGAGCGCGTTACCAGCCAAACCTTGCCACAACACCTTCAAGTCCCCCATGGCAAACTCTTCTTCTCCTTAACTGCCACCATCGTCCATTCCAATCCCCAATGGACTCCTATCCTCTTACCCCCCTCTCCCTCCAGCACTCGACCCACAAGCATTCAGCAGACCACCACCCTTTGCTGTCCCCCACAGTCCCCAGTCACCAATCCTCCGCCAGCCAACATGCCTCCACCGACGGTACCCCCCAGGTCCATGCCGCCTCTATGCGCAGGAAGAAGAACGCAGACGCGCAAGCCGCATTTAGAGCCCGTCGTGCAAACTATATTGCTAGCCTGGAAGAAACCGGTACGCGACTGTCTCAGTTCGTTCGCTCCATTTCATTCTCAATTTTTCCTGCTTTTCCTGCTATTTTCTAGTCACCAGCTTAGAAGCTGTTGTCCTTTCACTACAAGACACATGTCGTGAAGTCCGCAACGACGCCGACGAGCTCCGCCGCGAGAATACTCGCCTCCTTGCCCTCCAGGACTCGTTCAAGCTCGCAGTTCGGGAACGGGAACGGCAATGGCGCGAATTTTGGCACACAAAGCAGCAGACTCTCGGTCTAGACGATTCTCATCTGAGCGACATGCCTCCACTGAGTGGTGTCCTGCTCTCTTTGGGTCCCAGCTCTCGCACGTCTTACGTAGACGAAACGTATCGATACCAGAATGGGGCCCCAGGCGTTGCGGATTCGTACGCTCTCTCTTCTGTTAGGGAAGTCGACCCACGCTATGCTGCATCCGAATCTTATGCGACCAGTCCGGATGGGAATTGGCTCCCCGGACCTTTTTCAAATTCTCGTACTCCTTGCATTGGGGATGGCCACCCGTCCCAAGCCTCTTCATCATCAGACTCGCCCCAAAGTCTTTCTCCGCACATTCAATATATGTCACGTTTCCCTGTACCTGGCCCCGAAGACACTCGAATGTCGCTCGTTAGTGTAAATATGGCAAATGGCTCCTATGGTTTGTCACTTTATTCCTATTTCCGATTTTATGGCTTACAACTAATCAATAGACTCAAATGCAATTGTACAAGACTATTCATCAGACTACAACAATCGTCAGGTTTCGGACACAGAACGTTATGCCCCTCGTCCCCGCCGTGCCTATTCCGGCCCCAACTCTCGCGCAGGCGATATTTATGCTCCCGACATTTCTCAGACCGACATCGACGGTGTCCATGCCGAGACTGGCATGCCCGACCCCCGTCCTCGCCGCCACACTGTCAGTCACGCCGCCCCTTTGCACTCCCCGTCAGCATCGCCCCCTCCCCGTGATCGAGAACGCGACCACAGCGAACCCCCGATGTCCAGTACGCTAGCGATGATTAAAGCCCAAGCCTTTGGGTCACTGCGGAGGTCTCGAACGAAGGCTAAGAAAGGCGCCGAAGCCGCAAGCAAAGCCGCTGTTGATATTCTCAATGCGCGGGGAATAGGTATGGGAGTTCAGCATCCTGGTGAAGTACGCCTTCCTATGAAACGCAAGTCGACAGACCTAGATGACCCTGATGTCCATTCATGAGAATTTCCCTCCTGAACCTTGCTTTGTATAATTATGTGATCTCACATACATTTTAGAAACATGGCTCGCTTGTTTACACTGCATACATAGTATTCTATGCTCGTTTCTGTTTTCATTCTGTATTTTGTCCACAATACGAGTCTTTTTTACAATCCCGCACTCGGAGTCAGTCTTCTCTGATGCATCCGACCGATTGGCGTTCGTCACATGGAGTGACAACTTTACCAAACTCTATCACTCAGCCCGGGCAGGGTTATACCCTTTTGGGATAGATCTGCTTGAGTCACGAAAAGTCACAGCCGTCACAATGTTGATCCCCTTAATTAGTCTGTATAGACTTGAATTAACCGGATTCTGTTCCTACATACATCTCAGTCACTTTCACTGATAAAGTCTCCCGCTTAGGCTCCATCCTCCACGGCTAACCAAGCTTCGCGGGATGAAATATCGCGCCACCACCTACCACAGGTATCAAAATTCAGACTGAAGACGCTCTCCCCCTCAAATGAAGACAATACTCTTACCTTGCGACATTTGGCCTCGAGGCGGTCGTTAGTAGCTCAAACCCCAATTTCTGCATCGAAGAAGACATCATCCACATGCTGGCCAGATAAGACTCCTTCGATATACCCTCACCTTCGTTATCATCGACCCATACGGCAAGTGGAACAAATCCGCGAGCGTGATATCCTGCAAGCAACACGCAGAAAAGAAAAGAATTCAATCAGGTTCGTAATTCCTCGGAGAGTGATGGCAGCGACTTACGTTTCCGGCTAGATACTGCTGCTTCGCGAGGATTCTCTCGTATCCATCCAACTTGGAATTGAGTGTCGCGTTCAGGGCTTCGACACGCTTGTGATCCGGCTTGCCGCCTCTCATTCTACAGAAGCAAGTATGACGATGGATCAGTCGAATGGGATCCTTGCGGTAATCATTCGTCCCACTCACGGTGTGAACACGAGCTCACCAGCGATTCCGCTAGCAAAGGAGTCAAAATTTGCCTGTTCAATACTCGCAGCCTGTTCAAATTGTCCCAAATGGAGAAAATCTCCCAGAGGAGGAAGAAGTGAAGTTCCGCGCCCAGCATATTTCTGGGCGATATACCGCGCAATTGCACGACTTTCAAAAAGTGTTACATCGCCATCCACAAGTACAGGAACCTGACCGAAAGGCTGTTTGGTCTCCAGATACTCGGGGTCCTTGTGTTCTCCTAGTAAAGATGGATGAGCAATGACGTCTATAATCAGCGCATCGGGCGCATTGAGAGATGCCCGTCAGCGCACCTTTCCCTAAATTCACTGGGATGAGCTGATAAGGGACCTTCTTCTCTTTCAGAACCACTGCAACACGACGAGTGCACCTTAAAGTGGAGTTTGCGGTTAGATATCATCTATGAACTCGGAAGACTCACGTTGAGGTGGTCGAACCATACAACTTGACAGGAGAAGGTTCATTAAACTGTTGAAGAAGATTGTTCAATGAGGTGAAGGGGTTGAAATAATTTAAGACAGCGGCTAGAGCAAGCACAATAAGAGATTGTCGGAGGAAGGACATGGAGGCCATGGGAGTCGCGTTGCAATGCACAAGCACGTGAGAAAGCAATTAAATTACTAAGCGGCTGGAATCTTTGGAACCGATTGATGAGGCCGAATCGGGTAACATGAACGATTGGCCCTGATTTCGATCAAGTTTACCATACAGGCTTCCCCGGATTTCTAGCCACTTGGTATTTGTGGGGAACATTTTCCACTCCTCCTCCCGACTCTGTACGCCGGAGTTCCTGAGAAACGTGTTTACCCTCTATTCTCACAAGCTCTTCTACTTCGAAAATCCCATGCGTCGCCGCTCCCCATCGTGCACTACAGTGCTCGCTGAGCAATGCTGAGCGATACTCTTCTTCCGTGGCAGCCCTCGTCCCAAAGCAGAAAGCAAACCTGACGGACATTACCGTATAATTAGGCCTCTTCACCTCGTGCCTGACTCGAGTTTCCACAAATTCTTCTGGCATCTCTCCGAAGTTAGAAGCAAAGGGATAGGATGGGAATCTAGAGATACAAGTGGGCACTGGGCTCTGTGACCCTCGTTCTAGAACAAGCACTCAATTCAGAACGACGCGTGTTCGTTGTGCAATGTGCTAGAACCCTGACGTTGAACACCGGGTATATGCGCGAACCGTTCAAAAGGGATATTGAACGCGGACGCTTGCTGCGGCGTGAAAAAGTCTTTGCGGGCAGCGTGTCGCACTTGGGACTAGAAGGTAAACCAGATGAATACCGACGTTCGGGACGAAATCTGACATTATTCTGGCACCAATTACAAGTGGAGCTTCGTCACTGGAGGAAACGGAATTGTGAAGAGCTAGGAAAAAGTGGAATATGCAATAGTTATCTACGCGACAATCAAGGGGCCTTCTGACCTCGGGTTCTGCCTCGCACTCCTGTCAAAATAATGAATGTGGGGGCGTTGAGATAGAGGGACAAAAACTAGAACAATGAGACTGTGGAGGTGACAAGCGAAGCCAGTTGTACAGAGCGCAGTAAAAACGTTGGACTAGGGTTTGTGAATTTTTTTTCTGAATCAGCTATCGGGACGACGGAATTAACTTGTTGGCTCAATTAAGGAACAGGGAGATAGCAAACTAAGACGACTTTGGATGATGCGCTGCATGCTCAGTGGCCGGCTTTGGGTCGGCTGCAAAAACGTTGAACGATTCGAACTCGAAGCAGGTATCTTGCATCTAACCGGAGCGCCGAGTGCAGCTTCACCCTAGGCCTCCCATCATTAGAGGTGCTTCCTGAAGCAAGAAGCTTAAGCTGCAATGAAGATCGATTGCTGATCGGGCGTGGATCGATGAAATCTGGGAATGATGTATGAAAGATACTTGCCCTTCTGCTTCCTCGTATTCCTTTTCGTAGAGTTGCATCGTTCACGGTCGTCGGAAGGCTCGTTCCCCGATTCTATGCCACTCCACCCAAAATATTGTGAGTACTAATGTGCGAGGAAGTGTGACAGATCGCCATTCAATAGCACAAAACAAGATGTCACTGAATCATCATTGCCTCTGTAATGGACTTTTCCGAATCGAGCCCCTGGACAGACATCTTCCGAGCAAATTCTTGGGCTTCGAGACGGCAGACTTTCACACTTCTACTACGGTGAGTAGGAATTTGCCGCACGAAGTTGTCGTTAGGGTGAGTGGAACCAATATCACGGAACCCTCTCCGCTCCAATATCTTTTTTCTCCCCTTTCTCTGCCTCTAGGAAGATCCGCTCTTTGAAGTGAAGAAATGGCGAGAGTTGTCATATATCTGGAAATTAAAAGACCTCTCGGCATCCTCTGCCTATTCACCTTAGCAAAGAAGAGCTTCTACAACAGCTGGAAACACGCAGCTTGTATCTACTCTCTTCCTAAGGTCTTGTCCGACGTTACATGGAACTACACTTGTCATACACTTATCCATTTAGCCACCAAATTCGCCTTAGCTTCACAGGCATTTACCGGACATCGTTGACGTTCTGTTCAGACTGGAAATTTTGACGAAATGTTAGTTCCTCCGCGAACGCAACTCGGGACGGACTGGAGTCTTACTTTCTTGGGCGATAAAGGAAGATTTCATTATAATTGCGATGAAAATTCTGGTCACTAAGTTTCGATTGGCTCACAGGCCCGTTTTCTCCAATCAATTAGGTCGGCTCAGAAACCATCCTCGAACACAAAGGAAGATGTTCCATCGCGACATCTCGGATACTACATCTTCGTGCATGCAACTAACTTGTTGGTGACCTGAATTGAAAAATAAGAGATGACCTTCCCATTTACCTGTCCAATTCGCAACTAAGGCGTTCTTCGTCCGTTTATTGACGTGCCCAGTGATCATGAAGCGACAAACCTTACTTATTTAATCCGCCTAGCGCTTTCTATCGTGTTTTTTCCTCCATCAAGATAGGTTTTGGATTACATTTTCCGCCATTAATGGTACGATGTTTGCTTTGAACTCTTATTTACATAGTGCTCAAGCATGTCTGCCGACGCACATTGGTTCATTCGCCTCCCACATCTGGCCCACGTTCTCTATCAATGCGACAAATATAAAATACTCTTTCAAACCTTACGTTTGGTCTTCAAACACTGTTGGCAACTGGATTTCCTTTCCCCCCACTAATATCTTTATCTTATAGGTCGTGGCCAAAGCTATCTTATCTCATTAAGTTAATCAGAGCGCAAACTATTCTGCTTGTTTTTGGCCTTTCCTTCGATAATAACACGAGGGGATTGAGTAACAAGGTTGGGCACTATGACCAAGGAAAGACAGGCACTGGTATTTTTCACCCGGGAGTCGTATCTTGGAGCCTGGAGCCTTGCTAGACTCCTTCTCAATTTGGAGAAACTAGTCAAGCAGGTAAGTTGCCAAATTCGACGACGTTCTATAACCTCATTCTTCCATGCTTTCCCCGCTATTAACCATTCAGAAAATGAATCAGAAGCCGAGGGAAAGAGCTTGGTGATGGAGAGCCGAGCCTTTTATTCATCCATACCTCAGTAAAAAAAAAAAGCCCGAATTGCAGGCAAATATTCCTTTAACAATACAAAGGTAGTCTTCTCATACAGACTTAGACTTAGGACTCTAATGTCAATCCCTCAGTTCCTCGAAGCATAAGCAAAATTCACAAATCCAATATGCAAACGTAAATCCCAATGAAATGATTATGATATAAGAACTGAACTAATATAAAAGAAACGGATGTCCATGAGATAGCGAGTGTACTGTGATATGAAATGCATCTGATACTATGAATGAATGAATGTCTGTCCGTCCACCAGCGGCTCCGATCCGAGCCTCTAACCCCCTCCAATCCAATCATATTCATGCCATGAGAACAAAAACAGCTGATACGCATGCAACAGTTACAAGTGCAGCGTTCACTTTGACCATTAGCGCGGCTGCAATGAAGTTGTCATCGGGACCATATGTGCCTCCTTTGGCTCCTGGACTGGGTGCAAGGACACTATTTCCACCGCCATTTGGACTGGGATCCGCCGGAGTTAGACTAGTGGTAGGTTTGACTGACGTCGTGTCGCTAGGGTTAGATGAGCCGCCGGTTTGAGTTGCGGATGGGGTGAGGGTAACATTAAAGACACTGGTGAATGTCGACGTAACGGATTGCCGATTATCACCGAGGAAGGTGGTTGATCCAATTTGTGTACTCTGTATAACACTCTAGAGGGAAAAGTTCAGGAGATTGCTTGTATAGAATTGCATTCGAGGTAACTCACTGGGGTCGGTTGCGATTGAGACTGCGATTGAGATTGGGATTGGGATTGACTTTGAGACTGTGATTGTGTCGTTGTTGACTGTGCTTGGGCGGTCATTACTGCGGTCAGACAGAGAAGTGCAATCGTGAGGGTGCTTTTCATCGTCGCTGGCGATGTGGTCGTGGTCATAAAAGCGTGCTGTGAGACCGTGACTGATCGTGTCACGATGCCGTCATCGGCTGGGGGCTCAATGAGGAAATTGGGAATTTGTCCTACATAACCATTGCACAATCACGTTGCAACTGTTACCATCGTCTTTGTTCCTACCATCTCGACACTGAACATACTCTAACATGCCAGTCAGGATTACAGACACCAAAGTTATCCTTACTCATCCCAACGTGGGTCGATCCCTTAGATCATCTCTAGACTCTAACATCGAGCATGGAATCATAGGGATCGAATGTAGAGATATTGTTGTATGGAGCAACAGTGAGTAAAGCAATTCAGAGAGTGGCGACATCTCTAGCCCGAACCGAACGCTTGGCAGATCATCTCTTGGAAAGCACCGAGCAAACTCGACGCTGGACCTCCTGCTGAGCGATTATACACATCCACAAAGGCCTTTCTAGACGGGTCCAAACCAGTCAGAGGAGGGATTCCTGTCGTTTTCCCTTTTTTCGGACCACCTACCAGGCCAGAACATGCAGAACTCTCCCAGCACGGTTTTGCCAGAAGTGAGGTCTGGAAATTGAAGGATATTGTTTTGGACAATGAAGCTGGAGTTTCGGTGCGTTTCGGTAAGACCTTTGACATCCAAATCGGATTCCAGAATCTAAATCGAGATAGTTTTGGAGCCAAGCGAAACAGTGAAACTCAGGTTCACCCCGACCTTCAGTCTTTTCTACACAGTGACGCTTGCAGCACATCAGTTGACCAGCCATCTGCACGCAGAAAATCCTTCGGAAACCGATACCTTTACTTTCCAGGCCCTTCTTCACACGTATATCCGAGCGAATGTGGCCTTGTCTACCGTCACACCACTGAAGGGACTCACATACATCAACAAGTTAAAACCGGGATTCCCCGAGGAAGTGGAAGAACGTGAGGCAGTCGATGTTCGGGAACCCACTGATTATGTGTATAAATCGGCTCCGGGCGAATATGAAGTAGCTTGGGGTGGGGGACTTGGCATTGAAGTCAAAGCGACTGGTTTCAATGACGTAGTGATTTGGAATCCTGGAAAGGAAGGCAGGAAGATGTCTGATCTTGAGGATGGAGGATGGTGAGTGCCACTTCTAGAACATTAAAACGCGAAATTTCTGAATTGTTTCCTCAGGGATTTATTTATTTGTGTGGAACCCGGGGCTGCATCTTACTGGATCGATTTGCCTCCTGGAAAGAGCTGGGATGGGCAGCAGGTTTTGACGGTCGTATAGAAAAGTAACGGCTAGGCAAGTCATAAATAAAGTTCGGAGGCCGTTCAAAGCAGAGGGGTGATCACAAGAACTATAACCCTGTATTTTGTCAGAAATTGAAAGTAGCCTTGTTTAACGCAGTTGAGGAATAGCAACGTCCCAAGGTCCCTTGATTTCGCTGTAGGGAAATAATTAAAAAATTAGAGTCATGTTGAATTAAACTGATACACGCACTTCTTGTATCGCTGAGCCCATACGAGGACTGCTGGCGAAACAAATAGAACCAGAATATAGACGAAAGCAAAAATTGAGGCAACATAGAAGGAAAGCCTCGCCATAAAGTATAAAGATAAGGTGATGAAGACGATGGTGAATAAAACCCGGATTATTGCAGGGTATGCCTACACAAACAAAGGTAAGTAACATGGTGTAGATAATATATATATATAAACGGACTGACCTGGAGACGAAGCCTCACGAATGGGAATAACGCAAACGAATGAAATGAAAACAGCGTGAGGGCGAAAACAGCGTTATTGTTCGATAATCGAGAGGCCAGAACTACGGAGCTAAAAACTGCTGCGTTGATCGATATTACGGAGGCAGAAGAGAGTCTATAATCGTTTAGATATCAGGGGGGAGGGATATGAGATTTCTGCGACGTACTTGGTATTATAAAGCATTTCAGGTGGCGTTGCCCCATAATCAGCGAGGAGAGTGTTCAAAATAAATAAACAGGCAGATATAGCCCAGATTGAGTCTGAGGAAGTAGCGGCGGTCAAGGTTCGGAGACCAGGCGATAAAATTACGAGAGCGACCACGATGAAAATCATGGATTTAAACATTTTCACCCCTATCAAAAGATGAATTATGCAATCATAATGACAGTTTGAATCCAACTCACTGATCTCTAAGCGGGAGCTATATCCAGTAGGCCCGACAAGTTCCCATAAGACGTAACCGAAGACGTAACAGCAGACGGTAACAGCGACCAGAAGACGAGGATCGAGTGATTCATTATACAGCATTACGAAGAAAGAGAGGAAGATAAATAGAGCCGCAATATGTTGGGCGATCATGCATGACGCTAAAACGACAGCACCGTAAGTGTATGGTCTGAAATTGGCTGGATAAGGTATCAAAGTTGCATTAGAATAGAATGGAGAGCTCGGGATTGGAACATACTATTTCTGCGAAGTTCGCTTAAAAAGGATGGAGGAACATAATTATCAGGATAAGGTTGGCGTTTCCATAGAACTTTTTCCCATGGAGTATCAGCACTCATGGGATGATCATGGGAGGAAGAGAAATTTGTCACTCTTGTCACAGTCACAAAATATACATAAATTCAAAGATGAGAGATAGATACGATATTCAGCTACAGGTAATAATTTAGTTCAAGAAGTTTGAAGAGAAAATTATGTTTCATCAGCCATTATATGGATTGATTTCACGCATCCGTCGAGACACCATGGTATTGTCCTCTGTCCGGCTGTCTTGGGGTATTCCAGGACAGATTAGACAAGCTAAATTCGACCTGTCGAGTGGGAAGCATGCTCTAAAATGAATATAGTTAACGATGATATCCCTCACGAAAACCACCGGAACTTACCTCCCACCATCGTCGACTCGCACGCGCGGCGTCCCAAGCAACACTTGTGTCCACATTTATCCCAGCCTTCTCCATTCGAGATTTGATACCTGCTCCAACGAGCAGACCAAACACAGTGAGGAGAAATAATGTAACAACCAACTGATCTCTCGGAGAGTCACGTTCTGAATACATCATTAGAACGCATCGCAAAGGATTAGAGGTTCACGCACGGAAACAACGAGCTTCAACATCCCCTTCCTTTCCTGTGGCAGTATCTGGGTTTGTGTCACCCAGCAACGCGTCCTTGCAAATCTCGAGTTTTTGATCCAGACACCACTGCTTGGTACACGATAAACACGGCTTCGATGGATTCTCGGGTTCAGAAAGTGGTAAAATGGTATAATTCTGGAAGCATATGCCTAAACACAATATATATCAATGTCCAGAGACTCGTTGAGGCCCAGAAATCACTTACATTTACAAAAACTGGATGCTTCCCATTTGGATCCGAAGCCAAGTTCGGCTTTGACAGGCTTCTGTACAGATATCAGTTGAAGTAAGTAACAGAAGGAAGAATTTATGACTCACAGTTACAAGTGTAAGAAAGCATATTACGAAGAACAAGAAAGGATAGCTGTGGTCGCGTTTCATGACAAGAAGCTGAAGCTTAGGCGCACAGTCGTTCTCTGGTCAGTACACCAACGCGATTCGCACTAGACATATACCCAGCTCCGCGGCGGCTGGTACTCTTTCTTTAATATGTCAGCAGAGTATGAAGATGTGCTAACAAACCAGCCAGTGGTTATTGACAATGTGAGTGATTTGGCGGATGCGTGTAACTGTAGGCTCACAACAAGACTTGAAAGGGCTCTGGCACTATTAAAGCTGGGTTTGCTGGTCAGGATCACCCAAAATGTTTCTTTCCATCATAGTACGCATCTTATTTATCCTATCCTGTATCATAATTTATGAGCCATTAGTGTCGGACGTCCGAAGCACACGCGCGTTATGGCTGGCGCATTAGAAGGGGACGTGTTTATCGGGCGAAAAGCGCAAGAGTTCAGAGGCTTACTGAAGATCAAATATCCAATGGAGCATGGAATAGTGACGGACTGGGACGATATGGAGCGAATATGGAGTTGGATTTATGCCGAGGAGTTGGGAACATTGAGCGAAGAGGTTCGTAATATATTTCTTACCCAACGTATGTCCTTTGTTTACAAGGAACGTTTAGCATCCCGTACTATTAACAGAAGCACCACTAAATCCTCGAAGTAATCGAGATGTTGCTGCGCAAATATTTTTTGACACGTTCAATGTGCCTGCACTGTTCACATCCGTCCAAGCGGTCTTGTCACTGTACTTGGCTTTAACCTCCTGTCCTCAATCTCGAAGACTGACGCAACGGTTTTAGATATTCATCAGGGCGAACGACCGGTATTGTGCTCGACTCTGGAGATGGAGTAACCCACGCTGTACCAGTGTTCGAAGGTTTCTCTATGCCGCACGCAATTCGGAGGGTCGATATTGCTGGCCGGTAAGTTTACTTCTTTGAACGTACGTTCAATGGCCTCACACGAACATTCTTCTTTTTAGTGACGTGACAGATCACCTTCAGTTGCTATTACGGAAAGCTGGGCACCATTTACACACAACTGCAGAACGCGAGGTTGTGAGGACCATCAAAGAGAAATGCTGCTATGTCGCCCTAAATCCAGCAAAGGAGGAGAAAGAGAGTGCGAACAAGCCGGAGGAATTCCGATTGCCCGATGGAAATGCTATCCAGGTAAGAACGCGCTCATAACTTCTCCCCCCACATCGATAGTGACCATTCTGGTAGCTTGGCCAGGAGCGTTTCCGTGCGCCCGAGATCCTTTTCAATCCTGAGTTAATTGGCTTGGAGTATGCTGGCGTACATCAAGTCGTCGTTGATTCCATTAACCGAGTCGACCTCGATCTTCGCAAGAGCTTGTTCTCAAACGTTGTGCTCAGTGGTGGAAGTACCCTGTGTTCAGGCATGTTCATGATTGGCTTGTTATCGCCCCTTTTGCTGACTTGCTTCATGATAGGGTTTGGTGACAGGTTACTTAACGAAGTGAAGAAGCTTGCACTAAAAGATATCAAGATTAAAATCTACGCTCCACCGGAGCGAAAGTACTCTACATGGATTGGCGGTAGTATTTTGGCGGGTTTAAGCACATTTAAGAAGGTATATCCTATTATTGCGTTCTGTCATGGTCGTTCTGACAATCATTAGATGTGGGTTTCGGCTGAAGAATACCAAGAGGATCCAGAGATCATTCACAAGAAAACTGGATTTTAACAGTAGTATTTCCAGATGCTTTTCTTTTTGGTTTACACTTTCATTCGGTTTTTGTACATTGCCCCAACTTTGATACCCGCTGAAGAGCTTATTATAATCTGACGCAATAATCTTAATACCACTTTACGCTTAGAGAAGAAAATTGTGCATGTATCAAATGCATATCATATTGAGGCATATGTAATAATATACCATATACACCGTCTCCCTCCTCCTGTGCACAGATGAATTTTGGAAGGCAATGCCAAACGGAACGTGAACGTGAATGCAAGAATAGGGTAAATGAAGCAAATTGATTGATTTATTTGCCCTTCTTTGGTGGTTCCGCAGCCTTGGCCTTCTTGGTACCCCGGACCTGTATGGGAAGATAAGCATAATACAGAAACAGCCACAAATCGACACGGACCTTCTTTGCACGGTTCTTACGCTCCTTACGCAGTTTCCGGGATGGCTTCTCGACCTTGGAGGCGAGACCAGTCTAACAAGACACAAGTTATGAGCACCACGCGAGACGAAAAACGCGTAAGCCACTCACCCTAACTAACCGGTACCTAGGCTCGAATCGCTTCTGTGCAGGCTCATCGTCGTAAATGAGAACGAACCCGGTGCTACGTCCACCACCAAAGTGTGTCCTGAACCCGAAAGGAACGACGCGCGAAGCATCAGCCTTGTAAAGCTGGCCAAGCTTCTCGGACAAGTCCTTCTTGGAAACGTTCGGTCGTCCAGGGTGGAGGACGTCGACGATCATCTGCCGCCGCTGGAGAAGGCGGTTCGTGATGAACTTGCGTGTGCGGATAGTTACTGGTGCATCAGACTGTAAACGGCAGAAGTCAGCCCAAGGTCCATCCAACGAACTAGTAGCCAATCCATCGCGAATCCGACTCCCAGTAACTTCAAACTTGTGGAATATCGATTCACAAGGGTTCTGCCAGTAATAACACTCACCATGGCGAAATTTTTTACTTGCCTGGAGCTCGAGAGCTCGTCGTTGTCGCCGGCGTAGTTTTGAGGAGGTTGATCGGAGCTTTGCGGTCGGAGTTTGAATTGCCACAGCTTACCACGCTTGAAGCATTGACGCGAATCTCCCTATTAAACCGCTCTCCCCTACCTAGTCTCTCAGATAATACGGTGATGAGTTCCTCTAAGTTTGCCACGAATTTTGCTCCCTACGTAAGACGTTTATCCATCTCAATCCAGTAATTTACTGACGAGCTATGACCAGACTCCTCCACCTGATGACCCCGCAGTGCGGTCTTCCTCTACTCAGCCGGCTTCATTTTCTAGGGGGAAACTTCCTTGGTTCTCATCTCAAGCTTCTTATCAGTCCAATATTTCATATCAATCCGGTGGCATCCCAACATTGGGAGATCATGTAACAGCGATAGGTTCTGAAGAAGAGGCCAGCACACCGGCTCAAATGTGGGAGACTAGGTTTGGTTGGAGAGTGGACATATGTGCAGCCTTCACATATTTATTTGGGCCCTTGAGTGGTTCGTGGATTAATTTATTTCATTTTGACAATTTCGTTTGACCTCCCCGGCCAGCACTCTTTTTCTTGATTATTGAAACCAAGAATGACTATGTCCGATTTCATGGTGCGTTATTTTACTGTTATATCTTTGTAATAGCTCATAGTCCCCACATTATAGCATATCAATCTGCACTTCTCACGACGCCTCTACTTTTGCTGCGCATATTTGTTTCTTTCATCTTCCCCTCATGGATGCAGACGCTCTTGACAGTGGCCCTTGTCGTTGTCCAGGTAGCGATGGCGTAAGTCTATCTTTAATTTATAAACGAAATATTTGCTTACGATTTCAGTTTTCGAGCATTCCGCGATGCTGCCCATAACGGTTTATCTCGATACGAACTACCATACATCGGGGCTATGGCCGATAGATGGGTGGGAGAAGAGTAATATCTTTGTGTATCGAGTTCTATTTATGTTTACAATTTGTTTTCCTTTATATCTGCTTATGCATGGACTCCCTTGTAGCTCTCCTAATTCCGAACGATTCGTAAGTAAATGTCTGTGTTTTAGACTGCTTTCCTTTCATTTGCTTCGACTCAATGATTATGCCATGGACAACAACTAGCATGTATGTTTCTCGCTACTTTACATTTTTGTTGTATTTTTGAATTTTCTGTCCCCCACCTATGGAAGATAAATCGCGAGTGATCTTATTTCACTCTCACTAGCCGGGAGAGATCCTTCTCGCAAACACCCTACAAAATGTACAAGATATAGAATAAGGATATATGGAAATACAACAAGATAAACCAAACGGCAATTATACAAAGCAAAAGTCCTAGACGCTCCTTGTACCGATGACTCTTGCTTCTCAACACACTCTAGATCATCGTTACGAACCTCTAGCAAAACAACCTCTCCGATATGTGCAAGCAAGTCGACCCATGCGAGAATAAAGATGAGAATTGGAACATAAT
>Ga0157379_10002692_pt1 | contig 14980 bp, 11 predicted proteins | sample S25metaG_FD_121802 | JGI IMG/M metagenome (GOLD analysis project Ga0157379, IMG submission 121802) | Switchgrass rhizosphere microbial communities from Kellogg Biological Station, Michigan, USA - S2-5 metaG | ecosystem: Host-associated > Plants > Roots > Rhizosphere > Soil | place: USA... | reverse complement strand
CCTGGGCGTCCTTCAGCGGGGCGCTGTTGACGAGGATCGGGACTTCGTGCCCGGTCACCGGGTTCTGGACGATGAGCTGCTCGCCGCGGACGACGGCGCCGCTGAAGACGGCCCGGGCGAGCGGGTGATCGCGCGCCTCGCTGATCGTGCCGTCCACGCGCCGCGAGCCGGCGACGCCGAGCGGCTCGCCATCGAGGCTCACGGCCTCCGGGACCACGCCCATGATCTCGACCGCCGCGGCATTGCTGAGGTAGACCCGGCCCGTCGCGTCGGCGATGAGGATCCCCTCGGGCATGACGTCGACGACCTGGCGGAGCCGGGCGAGGCCGGCCTCGGCCTCGACGCGGGCCGCCTGTTCCTGGACCAGCTCCTCGGCCCGCATGTTCGCGGTGATCGTCGCGAGGACGATCCCGATGCTCTCGCTCAGCTGATCCAGGAAGGCGAGGTGGATCTCGCTCAGCTCCTCGATCGAGGCGAGCTCGATCACGGCCCGCGTCTGGTCCTCGAACTGGATCGGCAGGAGCACGATCTCGCGGGCCGTCGCACCGCCGAGGGCGGAGCCGATCGTGGCGTAGCCCACCGGCACGTCGCGCAGGTGGATCCGCCGGCCATCCTCGGCGCATTGGCCGAGGAGGCCGTCCCCGAACGCAATGACGGGCGCCGGAGCAGGCAGGATGTGGCGCGGATACGTCGCGAGGAGCGAGAGCTTCGGAGCGTCGGCGTTCAGGTTCGCGAGGTAGATCACGCCCCGCTGGATCCCGACGAGCGGGGCGAGCTCGGCGAGGATGAGCCGGCCGACGACGCGGAGGTCGCGCTGGCCCTGGAGCATCCGGGCGAAGCCCGCGATGTTCGTCTTCAGCCAGTCGATGTCCTGGTTCCGGCGCGTGGTCTCGCGGAGGTTCCGGATCATCGCGTTGACATCGTTCTTCAGGAGCTCCACCTCACCCTGCGCCTCGACGTGGATCGATCGGGAGAGATCGCCGCGGGTCACGGCGGTCGCGACCTCGCCGATCGCCCGGACCTGCGTCGTGAGGTTCGCGGCGAGCTGGTTGACGTTGTCCGTCAGGTCCTTCCAGGTCCCGCCGACACCGCGGACGTCGGCCTGGCCACCGAGCTTGCCTTCGGTGCCGACCTCGCGGGCCACCCGGGTGACCTCGGACGCGAACGCATTGAGCTGGTCGACCATCGTGTTGATCGTGTCCTTCAGCTCGGCGATCTCGCCGCGCACGTCGACCGTGATCTTCTTGCTGAGGTCGCCGCGCGCGACGGCGGTCGTGACGTCGGCGATGTTGCGGACCTGGCCGGTCAGGTTGCTCGCCATCGAGTTGACGTTGTCGGTGAGGTCCTTCCATGTGCCGGCCACGCCACGAACGTCCGCCTGGCCGCCGAGCTTGCCCTCGGTGCCGACCTCGCGGGCGACGCGCGTGACCTCGCTGGCGAACGCGTTCAGCTGGTCGACCATCGTGTTGATCGTGTCCTTCAGCTCCGCGATCTCGCCCTGGACGTCGACGGTGATCTTCTTGCTCAGGTCGCCCATCGCGACCGCCGTCGTGACCTCCGCGATGTTGCGGACCTGGCCGGTCAGATTGCCGGCCATCGAGTTGACGTTGTCGGTGAGGTCCTTCCACGTGCCGGCCACGCCACGGACGTCGGCCTGGCCGCCGAGCTTCCCCTCGGTCCCGACTTCGCGGGCGACCCGGGTGACCTCGCTCGCCAGGGCGCTGAGCTGGTCGACCATCGTGTTGATCGTGTCCTTGAGCTCGAGGATCTCGCCCTGGACGCTGACCGTGATCTTCCGGCTCAGGTCGCCCCTCGCGACGGCCGTGGTCACGTCGGCGATGTTGCGAACCTGGGACGTCAGGTTGCCGGCCATGAAGTTGACGTTGTCGGTCAGGTCCTTCCAGACGCCGGCCACGCCCTTGACGTCGGCCTGGCCGCCGAGCTTGCCCTCGGTGCCGACCTCGCGGGCGACGCGCGTGACCTCGCTGGCGAAGGCATTCAGCTGGTCGACCATCGTGTTGATCGTGGCCGCCAGGCGCTTGTACTCGCCGCGGAGTGGCTTGCCGTCGATCTCGGACGGCATCCGGCGCGAGAGGTCACCGCGGGCGACGGCGTCGAGCACGCGGCTCACCTCGAGCATCGGCTCCGTCAGATCGAAGACGAGCTGGTTCACGGCGGTCTCGCTGCGCGCCCAGCTGCCGGCCGAGCCGATCGAGGCGCGGTGCCGGATGCGCCCCTCGCGCCCGACTGCGCGGCTGATCCGAGCGAGCTCGTCGGTGGTCCGCTGGTTCAGCTCGACGATGTCATTGAAGGCCTCGGCGATCGACCCGGCGAGACCCGCATCTCCTTCCGGCAGGCGGACGCGGAAGTCGCCGCTCCGCAGAGATCGCAGGGCACGAAGAACGGCGGTGGCGTCGATGCCGCCCAGATCGTCCGTCGCCGCGGTCCGGAGCGAATGCGGACCGGCGCGCGGCGACCGCGACGGCGCAGGGCCGCCGGGGACCTCGTGGCCGTCGTTCGTGTCGACCGGGTCGATGATGCGAGGAACCTCGACGTCGGCTGCGGCCGGCATGGTCGTGGGCTCGAGTTCGATGGCGCGCACCTGAATCCTGCCCGGGGCTGGACGCGCCGAATGTAAGCCCGAAACGGGCGATTCTCACCTTGCAAGATCGTTGCCATCCGACCGCCCGACGTGACAACGAAGTGAACGCCCCGTCGCCGTCGTTCGAGCCGCGCGTGTCAGTGCGCGGGACCGGACGGAGGGGTGGTGGAGATGAGGGGACTCGAACCCCTGACCCCCGCGATGCGAACGCGGTGCTCTTCCAGCTGAGCTACATCCCCACGGCGTCGCGCGGAGGCGCAAACGGTCCCGAAGTGTAGCATCCGCCTCAGGCGGGGAGGCTGAACCAGAAGCTCGTCTGGCCCTCCGCGGACTCGGCGCCGACCCGGCCGCCGCCCGCCTCGACGAGCTGCTTGACGATCGCCAGCCCGATCCCGGCGCCGCCGCGAGCCTGATCGCGTGACTTCTCGACCCGGTAGAAACGCTCGAACAGCCGGGCGAGATCGTCGGGCGGGATCGGCTCGCCGCTGTTGCCGACCGAGACGAGCAGGTCGCCCGGCCGGCGCTCCGCCCGCACGCTGACCAGCCCGCCGGCCGGCGTGTAGCGGACCGCGTTCGAGAGGAGGTTGGCGAGGACCTGCGCGAGATGATCGGGGTTGGCCCGCGCGGCCAGGGTCGGCGGGACGTCGACGGACAGGCGCAGCCCGGCCCGCTCGATCGCCGGTTGGGCGAGCTCGACCGCCGATCGGACCGCGGCGGCCAGATCGATCGGCTCGAGATCGGGCGGGCTCGTTGCGGCGTCGCCCTCGGCCAGGGCGTCGAGCGAGCGCGACAGGCGGACCAGCCGCTCGGCCTCGTCCCAGAGCGACTCGTAGGTCGAGCGGTCGGCGACGATCACGCCGTCGCGGAGCGCCTCGAGGTAGCCCTGCAGGTTGGTCAGCGGGGTCCGCAGCTCGTGGGCGGCATTGGCGATGAAGTCGCGCCGCATCCGCTCCTGCTCCTCGAGGCTCATCGCCATCTGGTTGAACGAGTCGGCGAGGCTCGCGATCTCCTCCGGGCCGTCGCGTGGGACGCGTGCGGCGTAGTCGCCGTCGGCGATCCGGCGGGCGGCGGCGCCGACCTCGCGCAGCGGCCGGGCAAGCATCCGGCCCATGACCATCGCCAATCCGACGCTGGCGACGATCGCGATCAGGACCGCGACGATGACGACCGTCGTCACCGACTGGTCGTACATCGCCCGGGCGTGCTCGGCCGAGTCGCCGGCTTTCATCATCAGGTCGGTGAACACCTGGCCGCCGACCACGGTCACCCCGAGAGCGAGGATGACCAGGCTGATCGCGGCCGACGCGAGCGCGGCAAGGGCGATCCGGACGGCGATCCCGCGGTTGGCCATCGTGCCGGTCGCGGCCGCTTCGCCGCTCAGCCCGCGACCGGCGCGGAGCGGTAGCCGGCGCCCCGGACGGTCGCGACATAACGCGGGGCGTCGGGGTCGTCGCCGAGCTTGTCGCGCAGGCGGCGGATGTGGACGTCGACGGTCCGGTCGAGCACCTCGGCCTGATCCGCGCCCCAGACCGCGTCGAGGAGCTGGTCGCGGCTGAGGACCCGGCCGTCGGCCTCGAGCAGGGCCTGGAGGAGGCGGAACTCGACATGGGTCAGCTGGACCGTCGAGCCCGCGACCGTCACCTCGTGACGAGCGGGGTCGAGGACGAGGTCGTTGTGGGCGATCCGGCCGCCGGCCGGGCGAGCCTGGCCGGGTCCGGTCGGGGCCGCCTCGGGCACCGCGCCGGCGGAGCGCCGGAGGATCGCCTTGACCCGAACGACGAGCTCGGCCGGCGAGAAGGGCTTCGGCAGGTAGTCGTCTGCGCCGTCCTCGAGTCCGGCGATCCGGTCGATCGTCGTGCCCCGCGCCGACAGGACGAGGATCGGGGTCGATCCGGCCTCCTCGTCGCGCCGGACCGCCCGGATCACCGCCCGGCCGTCGAGCTCGGGCAGCATCAGGTCGAGGACGACGAGGGCGGGCCGGTGCGTCTCGATCGCGTCCAGGGCGGCCGGCCCGTCGGCGGCGGTCACGACGGCGAACCCGTCGCGCTCGAGATACGTCCGGACGAGCCGAACGATCTTCGCGTCATCGTCGACGACGAGGATCGGCCGGTCGGGCAGGGCAGGGGTCTGCATCGCAGGCATCATCATCGCCGACGGTACCGCCGGGCGATGACGGGCGGGTGACGCGCCGCAGATCATCGGTCGACCGATGAGTTTTCCGATGCGGGACGTTGCATCAGTACGATCGGCATTCGCCGATCGACCAGCCGGAAGGAACCGCATCATGAACTGGACCCTCGAGCTCGTCGTCGTGCCCGTCACCGACATCGACCGCGCCAAGGCCTTCTACCTCGATCAGGCAGGCTTCGACCTCCACGTCGACCACTCGGCCGGCGAGGACTTCCGGGTCGTCCAGATCACCCCGCGCGGCTCGGCCTGCTCGATCGCGATCATGAGGAACACGGCGATGGCGCCGGGCTCGCTGCACGGCCTCCACCTGTGCGTCGAGGACGTCGAAGTTGCCCGGGCCGAGCTCGTCGGGCGTGGCGTCGAAGCGAGCGAGCCGTTCGATTTCGGAGCCGCCGGCCAGACGCCGGGCTTGTCGCCGGACCGGCGGAGCTACGAGTCATTCATCTCGTTCCACGATCCCGACGGCAACACCTGGCTCGTCCAGGAGGTCCATCGGGCCGAGCCGGCCGCGTGATCGCCGGCGATCCGACGGAGTTCTCGGCCAGCGCCGAGCGTCATCGGCGTGAGCTCCACGTTCACTGCTACCGGATGCTCGCCTCGTTCGACGAGGCCGAGGACGCGGTCCAGGAGACGTTCCTACGGGCGTGGAAGGCCCGGGCCACGTTCTCGGGCGGCACGCTGTTCCGGGCGTGGCTCTACCGGATCGCGACGAACGTCTGCCTCGATCTCATCCGGCGCCGGTCGCGTCGCCTGACCTCGACGGACACGTTCGCCGAGCTGCCGTGGCTCCAACCGTATCCCGACCGGCTGCTCGACGAGGTCGCCCCGAGCGAGGACCAGCCGGACGCCGTCGTCGTCGAGCGCGAGACGATCTCGCTGGCGTTCCTCGCCGCGATGCAGGTCCTGCCGCCCCGCCAGCGGGCCGCCCTGATTGCGCGAGACGTCCTCGGCTGGCCCGCGATCGAGACGGCCGAAGTGCTCGAAACGAGCGTGCCGGCGGCGAACAGCGCGCTCCAGCGGGCACGGGCGACGATGCAGGCGCGGCTGCCGGCGCGTCGCTCGGACTGGGCGGCCGGCGAGCCGACCGACGAGGAGCGGTCGCTGCTCGCGAGCTTCATCGACGCCCATGAGCGGGGCGACGCAAAGGCCGCCATCGCGATCGCGGCTCAGGACCTCCGGATCACCATGCCCCCGCAACCGTTCCGGTTCGACGGGATCGGGATCATCGGGCCACTCCTGGAGCAGGCATTCGGGCCGGAGGGCGGGGAGTGGCGGCTCGTCCCGACCCGGGCCAACCGGATGCCGACCGCGGCCAGCTATCTGCGCCGCCCGGGCGACTCGACGTTCCGTGCCTTCAAGTTCGACGTGCTCCGGATCGCCGACGGGAAGATCGCCGAGATCACGACCTTCGACGCCTCGCTGTTCCCGGCCTTCGGACTGCCACCGACCCTCTAAGGCGCCGCCAAAGTCCGGCGCAAGAGTGGACCGATTCGCCTCCGGTTTCGGTCGATCCAGCCCTTTTTCGATGCCGACCTGACCTGCCATACCGGGATCGTGGCGTGCGCCGGGCAGGCCAATCGCTGGTGGTCGTCGTGGAGGCACCGTGATGATCAAGACACTGGATGGAACGTTCTGGGCGGGCGGCGCGCTCGTCGTCGTGACGCTCGCGGTCGCGGTCGGTGCGGTCGTGTCACCCTCCCTGCCCGTCATCGGCAGCGGCCGGCTTGCCCTGATCGCAGTCGCCGTCCTTGGGATGGCGGCATGCATGGTCGCCGGGATCGGCCAGGCGCCAACGATCGGCTGGACGCACCCGGCGGTGATCCTCGGCTCGGTGCTGGGCGTGCTGGCGCTGATCGTGATCCTGGCGGGGCTCGGCGGCTGGTCGGTGGTCCAGCCCGTGGGCGACGTCGTGGCGAGGCTGACCGGGACCGCGCAGATCACGATCGAGCAGTCGGCCATCGCGGCCCTGGCCGGGATCGTGGTGGTCAAGTGGGCGGTTGGCGTGGTGCTCGCGCTGACCCGCACGACGGTCGGCTGAGCCGAGGAGCGGGCGATGACGACGAGCGAAGGACTTGCTCAGGGCGGCGGATCGAGCCGCACGACGAAGGAGCGGCAACGGATGAACGAGCTGATCAGCGTGATCGCCTTTGGCCTGTTCGCGATCCTGTGGGTCGCGTTCGGATCTGCGATCGTGGCCTCGCAGGGCAGTCTCGACGACGCCTGGCGCTGGATCCGCGAGCTGCCTCTTGCGGGGCAGATCGTCGTCGGATTGCTGACCCTGCCGGTGACGATCGGGCTGTGGGTCTGGGAGACGAGCTGGCCGCTGATCCTCCGGCTCGTGCTGGTCGCGGGGATCGGGGCGTGGAACCTGTACGCGTTCTTCCCACGATTCCTGCTGGGTCGGTAGACGGGCCATTCGGACCTTCAATGTGGCGGATTCGCCATTGACCAACTAGAACGGATGTTCTAGTCTGGCGGTCCGATGGCCAGCCTCTCCCCGGACGTGTCGGCTGCTCTGGCGTCCCTCCAGACGCGATGGGGCGCGGCAGCTCCGCGGGTCGTCGGAGCGCTGGCCACGGCGCCGCTGCCGGCCGAGCCGCCCGGCGTCGACGACGGACCCGCCCCGTCTCCTTCGGGCGAGCCTCGGACCGGCGTCGAGCGGATCGTCCGGACCGGCTTCCCGGCCCTCGACGCGATCGTCGGGCCGGGCGGGCTGCCACGCTCCGCCAGCGTGACCCTGCGCGGCGCCCCGAGCTCCGGCGCCACGACCCTCGCCCTCCGGCTCGTCGCCGAGGCCCAGGCGGACGGCGCGATCGTCGCCTGGCTGGATCTCGCCCGGGCGCTCGATCCGGTCGAGGCCGCCGCCCGCGGCGTCCGCCTCGACTGGCTCGTCGTCCTGACCCCCGACACCCTCGACGAGGGCCTCTCGATCGCCGGGATGCTCCTCGCCGGCCGCTCGGTCGACGTCCTCGTGATCGACCTCCCGCCACGACCGACGGTGGGCACGACCCCGGCCAAGGTCGCCGAGCGGCTGCGCCGGCTGGCCGGGCTCGCCCGGCGGGCGGAGACGCTCCTCGTCGCCCTCGAGCCGCCCGGGCTGACCCCCGGGCTCGCGACCGCGGTGGCGGAATCCACGGGGTTACGCCTGGAGCTTGCGCGGCGGGCGTGGATCCGGCTCGGGCGGGACGTCGTCGGCCAGCGGACCGAGGCGCTGGTGGCCCGCAGCCGCTACGGACCGCCGGGAAGACGGGCGGAGCTCCGGATCCTCTACGCCGAGGGTGGCGAGCGGGACCGCTGTCTCCGCCACCCGGATCTCCTCCGCGACGACCCGGTCCTGACCACCGGCACCGTCGTCGCCTTCGCCCTTCCGGCCTCCCCGCCTCCCACCCGACGGACCCCGACCCATGCGACTCCTCCACCTCTACTGGCCGCACCTCCCGATCCGGCTGGCCCGGTCCCGCCACTCCGGCTCGTTCCCGACCGACCGGCCGGTGATCCTCGGCGGCCAGCCGTGGACGGACGGGCTGGTGATCGATGCGGATCCGGCAGCCCGGGCACTCGGCGTCCGGCGCGGGATCCCGCTCGGGTCGGCCCATCGGCTCGCTCCTGAGGCGGCCTTCCTCGACCCGGAGACCGACGCCGACACGGCCGCGGTCGAGGCCGCCTTCGAGATGCTCGCCCGGTTCAGCCCGGGCCTCGCCGGCACGACCGACCCGACCGACCCCGCGTTCGGCCTGATCGAGCTCCAGGCCGACGGGCTCGACCGGCTGTGGGGTCCGGATGCCGTCCTCGTCGGACGCCTGGTCGAGGCGCTCGCCGCGATCCTGCCCGGGGCGCCGCGGCCGGGGATCGCCGGGACGCGGTTCGCGGCGACGGTCGCCGCCGGTCACACCGAGCCGGCGGTCGCCCGGATCGTCGAGCCGGGTGGGGATGCCCGGTTCCTCGCGCCCTTGCCATCGTCGCTGCTCACGCCGGACCCGGACGTCCGCGCCCGGCTCGCCCGATTCGGCCTGCGCCGGATCGGGGCGGTGGCGGAGCTGCCGCGGAGCGCGCTCGTCGCCCGGTTCGGCGAGGAAGGTGGCCGGCTCCACGCCCGGGCCTGCGGCGAGGAGCTCGAGCGGTTCCGGCCACGGCGCGCCCCGGAGCGGCTGATCCTCGCCCTCCCGATCGACCCGCCCGTCGCCGAGACCGAGTCGCTCCGCTTCGTCCTCCACCGGCTGGCCGGCGCGCTCGCCGCCCAGGTCGACGCCCGGGGGATGGCCGCCGCCCGGGCGACGCTCCGTCTCACGATCGAGATGGCGTTCGCCCGCGCGGGCACGCCGGGGGAGCTGGTCGTCGAGCAGCGCTTCCCCGAGCCGACCGCCGACGCGGACGCGATCGAGCGCCTCCTCCTCGCCCGGCTCGAGCAGGCACCGCCGCCGGCCGCGGTCGAGCGGATCGAGCTGGAGCTGGCCGGCGTCGAGCCCGCCGTCGGCCAGCAGCTGCCGCTGTTCGTGCCGCAGGCTGCCCGGACCGCCCGGCTCGGCTGGCAGCTGGCCCGGCTCGCGCTGACGTTCGGCGAGGATCGGGTCCGGAAGGTCGTCGTGACCGATCCCGATGCACCGCTCGCGGAGAAGCGGTGGAGCTGGCGCCCGTGACCCGGCTCCTCCGCGAGCATCCCTCCATCGACGTCGAGCTCGACGCCGAGGGACGGCTGGTCGCGATCCGCTGGAACGGCCAGCGCGAGCCGGTCGAGGTCTGCAATGCCTGGCGGGTAGCCGAATCGTGGTGGCGCGAGCCGATCGAGCGCGACTATTGCAAGGTCGTCGGGGCGCGCTGGCTGGCTCTCGTCTACCTCGATCGGGTCGACGGGACGTGGCACCTCGAGCGGCTGTACGACTGAGACACCTGGTTCGCCTCAACCGGCCCGGTCGTACGCCCGCCGGATCCAGCCGACGAGCTCGTCATCGACCTCGGACTCGTCGCGGACCCGAACCCGATGGCTGAACAGGGCGTTGAACGTCGCGGCGGACTCGAGTCGGGGCGTCACCGGTTCGCCCGGCAGGACGACCCCGACGTCGACATGCCGGGCCGCGGGCTGGATCATCCCGAACTGGATCCGCCGCCGCAGGCCGAGATAGCCCTTCTTCGGTGCAACCTCGATGTCATCGCCGAGGGCCGTGATCGCGGACCAGATCCGGTCGTGGATCGCCCGGACAGCCGGCGCGCGCCCCGCGTACAGCGCGTCGACCGGATCCAGGTCCGGCGTCGCCGGCTCGAGGGCGGCGAGGCTTACCAGGGCGACCCGGTTCGCCGCTCCGTGGGTGAGTCCGTGCTCGGCCTTGAGCATCGCGACGATCTGGCCGTGCCGCGCGAGCCCGCTCGATCGGATCAGGGCGATCCAGTCGTCGATCGATCGCCCGTACGTCGCCTCGATGTTGCGGATCTGGGACCGCAACCCTTCCTCGACCGTTGCCATGCCGCCTCCTCAGGGAGCCGATTCTGACAGGGCCGAGCGAAGAGAGCGGATGACGCGTGGACGGTTCGTTGCCCGATCGTCAGCCTCCGCCGCACCCCTCCGGATGGGTCATCGCCGCGATGAGGAGCAGCGGGAGCACCAGCAACACCAGGAAGAGCCCGAACAGCCGGAGCACGGCGAGCACGCTCGAGCCACTCGACGGGGCCGCCGGGTCGAGCGGGTCGGGATCGTTCAACCGATCGGCGTCCCGAGCATCACGGTCACCAGAAGGAGGAGGCCGAAGAGGCCCACGACGAAGGCGAGCGCCTGGACATCGTTCGAGCGCGTGGATCGTTGCTGCACGCCATCACCCCAGTGCCGACCGGTTCGCAGCCGATCGTGGAAGCGTAGACGGCGGCCGTTCCCGAGTCGTTACGCGGACTTGGCGATTTCGGCATCCGCGTGACAGGGACATGTCGATGTCGCCGAGCGAGGGCGACGGATCGAGACCGGGTGGAGCGTCGCGCCAGTTCCCAGCGCACGGAACCGAGCAGCAGGAAGGCGACGCCACCGACAAGAGCGGCCGTCAGGACGAGATCGCCCGCGACATCGCGAGCTCCGACTTGCGCCGATCCGGTCTCCCGTGCGATCAGCTGAACGGGCAGGACGCTCCGTACAGCACCGACATGATGACTGTGCCAGACAGCGGCGCAAAGCGCACCTCGGTCTTGCAGCCGCCGGCGCCGGTCGCCTCGAGCACGACCGATCCGTCCTCGAGGGGTGACCCCACCGCGACTCGCCAACCCTGGGCGATCAGCGACACCTCGATGAGCTTGCGGGCGTCGGTGACGCTCATGTTGGCCGCGAACGAGCCGCTCGTCGGGCCCGCTCCGGTCGGGGCCGGCTCCTGACCGGGCAGCTTCGGGAAGCTCGGGGGGAGGGAGTCGTAGATCGTGCCGAACTCGGTCTCGGTCGTCGTCGGCGGACGAACGCTCGCGGCCGGTTGGCTGGCCGGGCGGCCCGGCACCGCGGTCGGGCCGGAACCTGACCCGACTGGACCCGCTGGCGTGGATCCGCCCGGCCCGGACCCGCAGGCTGCCGCAGCGACGGCGACCGCGATCGCGAGCATCGGGAGGGGATGGGCGGCCCGGCGGCGGAGGGCGGTCACTCGGTCATCGTAGCCGCGCCGACCGCTTGTCGCGCATCGCCACCGTCCGGCCCCGAAAACGAGGGGACCGCCGCCGTGCCCCAGCACGACGACGGTCCCAGGCCGCCGGACCCGCTCACCAGATCCTGCAGCAGGTCGACGTCCGATCCTCGCGATCGGCTGTCGCCCATTCGTCCTTGCCCCCAGGCCAGGACGTTGTGTGGTTCAGCGCGGACCGGCCGCCTGGGCCGCGAGCGCCGCAGGGAGGAGGACGAGGATCAGGATCAGCGCCACCACGACCAGGAATCCGGTCCGGAGGGTGGCGGCGACGAGGCGGGGCGTTGTGCGCTTCATGTGTCCGTGTAGACGCCGGGCATGAGCGGTCTGTTTCGTCGATTCGGGCGTGAATTTCGGACCATGTGGGGCCGGGACTTCCGTCGGGCGCGCCGGGGTCCGGCGAGCGATCCGACCCTTGACCAAATCGAACAAACGTTCGATCATCGTCGGTCCAGATGCCTGCCTACGCCGAACTTCATTGCCACACCAATTTCTCGTTCCTTGACGGTGCCTCGGCACCCGACGAGCTCGCCGAACGTGCCGTCGAGCTCGGTCTGGACGGACTCGCCGTGACCGACCACCAGGGCCTGTACGGTGTCGTCCGCGGGCAGACGGCGTACGAGGAGGCCGGGCTCGCGCCGGTGCTCGGGATCGAGATCGAGCTCCGCGATCCGATCGTCGCTGACCCCGATCGGATCGTCGTGCCTGCCCGGCGGACGGTTCGGCGCGGCGGCCGTCGACGCCCGGCCGATGGGACCGCTCCGGACCAGACCGCCGCCAGCGAAGGGGATCCGGATCGGCCGCGACCCGAGCGCGCCCGTCTGCCGGGTCATCGGGAGGCGGTCAAGGAGGATCGACGCGGGATCGGCGAGGCGCAACGCGGGCCGCATCTCGTCCTGCTCGCCCGGAACGCAACCGGCTATCGGAGCCTGTGCCGGCTCGTCTCGCGGGCGAACCTGGCCGGGACGAAGGCGATGCCGCGCTTCGATCACGCCCTTCTCGCCGAACACGCGGAGGGTCTCGTCGCTCTGTCGGGCTGCCGCGACGGCGAGATCGCGCGGCGGCTGCGGGTCGGCGATCGGGCTGGAGCGCGGGCGGCGGCGCTGGCCCTCGCGGAGATCCATGGCGGCGGCCCGGCGGGCGACGGGTTCCATCTCGAGCTGTCGCACCATCGCCTGCCCGACGACGACTGGCTCGTGACCGAGACGGTCGCCCTCGCTGCCGAGCTGGACCTGCCGGTCGTCGTGACGAACGACGTCCACTACGCCCGACCCGAGGGCCGCGAGTTCCAGGACGTCCTGACCGCGATCCGCCACGGCCGGACCCTCGACGGGCTCGCCGACCTGCGCCGGCCCGACGGCGAGTCGTTCCTGAAGTCGGCGGCCGAGATGGCGGCGCTGCCACCCGGCGACGGGTCGCTCGGTCGGGCGGTCGCCCGTGCCTGGGCGGCCGGCATGGAGCGCTCGGTCGAGCTCGCAGCAGCCTGCCGGGTCGACCTCAACTTCGAGCAGTACCGCTTCCCCGGCTTCCCGGTGCCGAACGGCGAGACGCCGTTCTCGTACCTGTCGGGCCTGTGCTGGGACGGTGCCAGGCGGCGCTACCACCCGCTGACCTCGGCCGTCGTGAATCGTCTTGCCCACGAGCTGGACGTGATCGAGCGGGCCGGGCTGGCCGAGTTCTTCCTGATCTGCTGGGACCTGATGCGGTTCGCGCGGGAGCAGAAGATCCCGGCCCAGGGGCGGGGCAGTGCCGCCGGCTCGATCGTCGCCTATACCCTCGGCATCAGCCGGGTCGAGCCCATCCGCCACAACCTCCTGTTCGAGCGGTTCATCAACGAGGGCCGGACGACCTACCCGGACGTCGATATCGACTTCTCGTCCGAGCGCCGGGAGGAGGTCATCCAGTACGTCTACGGCCGCTACGGGCCGGAGCACACCGGGATGGTCGCGAACCTCGTGACGTACCGGGCCCGGTCGGCCGTCCGCGAGGTGGGGGTCGCCCTCGGGTTCCCGCGGCCGCTCGTCGACCGCGTGGCGAAGGCGCTCGAGACGTACGACTCGGTGATGGTCCGGCGCGATCTGGAGGCGGACGGCGGGTTCGCCGAGTTCTTCCGGCGACCGGGCGAGGGGGACCCGCCCGAGTCGGCGGCGGCGGCCGAGGTGGAGAGCCGCGGCTTCGTCGACGGGATGGGCCAGCTGAACACGCGGATGCCGCTCGTCGGGAAGGTGCCGCCGTGGCGCCAGCCGCCGAAGCCGGTGGACCCGGACGCGCCGCGGCCGTTCGGCTGGATCGCCGAGATCCCGCTCGGCGCGGCCGCCGGAGCGACCCTGGGCGGCGGCTCGGCGTTGGGCGGCGGCACAGCCGGGGGCACACAGCTCGACCCGGCACTGCAGTCCGACCCCGTACCAACGCCATCGTTATCCGCGGGGCTGGACGGATCACAAGCGGCTCGAGCCACGCTCGGGGACGGGTCAATCGTGCTTGGCCACGCTCGCGCGGCCGACCCGAGCGGAGCCTATGGCCCATCGACCCTCGTAAATAGCAATGGAGGTGGTATCGAAGGGAGGAAAGGCGGCAACACGCTGCCGGATGCGCTCGCGCCGGTCACCGCGATCCGGCCGTCGCGCCACGGCGATGACGAGGGTGGCCCCGGTGACACGCCGGCGAGCGTCGCATGGCTGCGCGAGGGGCGGGGGACGGGCTACGCGGCGGACCGCGAGACACTCGTCGCGCCGGGGCTGATCGATGGCCGGCAGGTGGATCCGGAGAGCGGCCAGGTCGAGTCGCCGCCACGCAAGACGGACCGGCTCGGCCGGCCGAATCACTGGGATCCGCCCGCGCCACGAACGGCGACGATGGGCCGCGGAGGGTCGGCCGGCCAGTCGAAGGTGGCCCGGGTCGAGCCGGAGCCGGCGCCGCAGCCGCTCGGCGGCTCGACGAAGGACCTGTCCGATTGGGAGCGCTGGCTCGAGTTCTGCGCCCGGATCGACGGGTTCCCGCGCCACCTCAGCATCCACAGCGGCGGGATGCTCGTGACGGCCGCGCCGTTGATCGACATCGCGCCGCTCGAGCGGGCGACGATGGTCGATCGGGTCGTCGTCCAGTTCGACAAGCGCGACGTCGAGGCCCTCAAGCTGATCAAGCTCGACCTGCTCGGGCTCGGGATGCTGGCCGCGATCGACGAGACGCTCCAGCTCATCGAGCACGACTGCGCCGTCTGTCTCGACCTCGACCGGCTGCCGGAGGAGGTCGGCGAGGTCTTCTCGATGCTCCAGGCGGCCGACACGGTCGGGGTCTTCCAGGTCGAGAGCCGGGCCCAGATGCAGACCCTGCCCAAATCGCGTCCGATGAGCCTCGACGATCTCGTCGTCGAGGTCGCGATCATCCGACCGGGCCCGATCCAGGGCAACGCGGTCCATCCGTATCTCCGCCGGAAGCAGGGCCTCGAGCCGGTCGAGTATCTCCATCCCAGCCTCGAGCCGGTGCTCCGCGACTCGATGGGGGTGATCCTCTACCAGGAGCAGGTCATGCGGATCGCGATCGAGGT
>Ga0157379_10002690_pt1 | contig 14982 bp, 11 predicted proteins | sample S25metaG_FD_121802 | JGI IMG/M metagenome (GOLD analysis project Ga0157379, IMG submission 121802) | Switchgrass rhizosphere microbial communities from Kellogg Biological Station, Michigan, USA - S2-5 metaG | ecosystem: Host-associated > Plants > Roots > Rhizosphere > Soil | place: USA... | reverse complement strand
TTTGACCCATTCGCTGTCAGTCATGAACCGCCGAGCAAAGAAGTCGCCAAAAGTCTCTCGGAGGCGGTTTATAACAGGCACATCCTCTTCCGACTCGGGATCCAAAGCAACTAGATGCGTGGTTGTTGGGGCTCGTAATGATATCAGTGCATCCTGTAATAAATATGATAAGTTCGAACTGTGTGAAATGTTGAAGAAAGAGGGTACAAACATCGACAGCCTTGATTAAAGTCTGGTTAGAAGTCTCAGGCTCGCCTTCAATTTCGTCACCAATCACTTTGACACCTCCACTCTCAAGTAAACCCTTGCGAGTAGCTTCTTTTCCTACTCCCATGAGCCCACGCACAGCACCTTCCCGGGTGCCTTTACTCTTTCCTGGGGAAATAAGGGCCAAAAGCAAAGTTTTCATAATTCGAGGCGACAGGGAAGGATATGTGGTTGAATGTGCAGTTAGAAGTCGAGAGAGGGTTTGTGCCGCCAGTGTTCGTAGTTCGGTGGCATGCGAGGGAGGTAATGTTGCTATTAGGAGAATAGAAAGCAGAGGTGGGAGCATTTGGTGAAGGTAAGGCTCGATGAAGAAGTTTGAATTTTCAAGGAGAGCACCGAGCACTTCGAGCCAAACTTCGACCGTTCGGCCTTCTGTTTCTGTGTTGAGTCCTGACCTCAGGGAATGAACAACGCCTTCTGCGACCCATCTTACTAGATAGGGCAGTAAGCTTTGCAGGCCAGCATCCACCCTCAGACTCGCCAGAGCTGCGTCTCGTTTCGCTCGATCCGTTGGAGGAGGAATTAATGAACCAGTCAATCGATTATAGTACAGCTGAAGTTCGCGAGACAAGACATGCTTGACGAGTGGTTGTTTCGTCCCAGAACGCTTCAAGCCTGCTTGTGCTGCAGCGCGAGAAGGTGAAGTTTGGAGCCCAGATGCAGCAGGAGCCGTGCCATTTTGAGTTGGAGCCGTGGCCGCAGCCTGAAGTTCAGTTTCAGGTTCGGTTTTGGGTATAGACGGAGGGTTCTCAGGAATCAGAGGTTGCACTCCTTCGACTGCAAGCCAATGTGCCGTCCAGCTTACGCCTTTGGGCAAGAAGACCTTCTCCTCCTTAAGCACTTTATCGAAGTCGAGCTCTTCATCTTCAACATAATATATCGGAGGCGAATTTGGTATTTGAACCTTTCTAAAACGAGGTGGATTCACTGGGGAATGTCCGTAGAGAGGTTCGATATTGAGGACGCGTAGGGCGTGGTCGATGTCTGAGGGGGTTAAGGTGGTACGGCGGCCATGGCGCATGAAACGCGCCGCTTCCTGGTAGGATTTAGCATTGTTCTATTTATTCAGAGCAATTTACGCACCTCTACCACTTGGTGGATCCTATATTCCACATCGCCAGCAAGAGCAGACGCGACATCCTCTGAGAGGTTGTTTATCCCTAACGATTCGGCCACATCCTTTGATATCTTGGTCAGGAAGCAAAGTTCAATGAGTATTAGAATGAGATATACCTTGATTGAGTCTGGTTTGTAAATACCACTCTGAATACGAGCTTTCTGTTTACCGTTCATGAACTTGTTCGGCTGGACAATTAGCGCCGGGTTCTTCCTTACTCTCACCTATCAATACCTCCTTCGAATATACTGTTTCTGCCACGACACCGTCAATTATGGCCTTTAAGTATGTCAATAGGTATGTTTATTTATGAATTCATGCTTCTTTTATCCCTAGCTTGCCATAGTCTGTCCTAAAAGACGGTATAACACATAGATTCCAATGACCGTTCCTTCCCTGGGATAAATTTGAACTTTCTGAACTGTTGCTTGGGCTAATTAGATCCACTTGCCAAGGTTTCCCGTCTTCTTCCGAGGCTTTGACTTCGATGCACTGGAAATTACCCCGGCTCTCTTCTGCTTCCTGATCGGGTTTCAAATACTCAAGATATTATCGAACAGTGGGAACTATATTTCGGCACATCATAACTTACTGCTTCGCTTGGGTACATCTTGAAGCCGTGGCTTGAGAGCTCTGGATATGCACGTCGAATCCAACAGCGTCCATTCTATCTGGGATGCACAGTATTGGTCTCACGACGTTGATGGTCCCACCGTCAGGCTTCTTATTCCATGAATGGTATAGGGACGTGTGGAATTTTTTAAATCTATTATCGTCTATTCTATCCATGACCGGCAGTCTATACAGGCATTATTCCCTTGACCCACGTCCAATTTCTAGCCTGATCCTCGTTAACTTATTTAAATCTCAAACCCTGTAGAGAAGTATCCCTTGGGTATCCTTTTGAAGGCATGAAGACCTCTCGCCTGCTGACGTCTCTCTTCTTAGCATTTGGTGCAAATGCCATCGGACCCAACGCTGGTTGGAAGTTTGTTCAGAATGGAACATCTGGTGTACTTGCGCTGGAAGCCATAATTGTTTCCCCAACCCTAGCAATTTTCTTTGACAGGGCGACGAATGACCCTCTTACGATCAACGACCATCCTGCGTGGGGTGCTCTTTGGAATCTCGAGACGAATACTGCGACTGCGCTAGATCTCATATCGGATACTTTCTGTGCTTCTGGAGGTTTCTTGAGCAATGGCACTATGGTAAGGAGAATGTTTTAAGATATGAATATAGGTCTAGTTTCTTATGTGCAAAAGGTTAGCGTCGGGGGACACATCCCAGTCATTTCAGCTGCAGTCGACGGTCGTATGGCCATAAGACTCTTCGACCCTTGCGATGAACCTAATGGAGTCGGTTGTACAATATTCGAAGATCCTGAAAATTTGCATCTTGCGGAAACGAGATGGTATCCTTCATCTATTCGGATTTTCGATGGTTCATTGGTATGTCTAGCGTTTTTAAATAATACGATATCTATCTAAATGCGCTTAGATGGTCGTTGGTGGTATTCATGAACGCACGCCATTCTACAACACAGATCCAGTCAACAACTTCGAGTTTTTCCCAAAGAAAGATGGCGGTATACCTCGTAATTCGTCTTTCCTTGAGCGCACTCTCCCAACTAACCTCTTCCCTCGGTAATTTATGTCATTTTTATTAATGTATTATCCAAGATTGACTCCATTCCAAAAGCATCTTTGCCTTACCCGACGGCAAAGTTTTCATGGTCGCCAGAAATCAATCTATTCTCTACGATATCGAGAAGAACGTTGAGACCCCCCTTCCACCGCTTCCCAATGGTGTCAAGGCCACCAATCCCTTCGATGGAACCGCAAGTCTCCTCCCGCTCTCCCCTCCAGACTACACACCGGAAGTTCTCGTTTGCGGAGGAACCGCTACGGATGACTCAATTCAGCCTGCAAATCTGTCGTCTCAGGATCCTGCATCGGACCAATGCACCAGGATGGTTCTTACTCCTGCAGGAATTAAGAATGGTTGGGTTGTAGAGCACATGTTGGAGCCCCGTATTATGCCTGAGATGATTATGATGCCGAATGGACAAATTGTTATTATCAACGGAGGCCAAACTGGTTATGCCGCCTTTGGAACTCTTCCCGATTCTGTTGGTAACCAATCTAACGCAGATCATCCCGCGTGAGTACTGACACAGGACTTCTTATTCTCTGCTTGACATCATAATTTTGCAGCTTTACGCCTACTTTGTATACTCCATCGGCTCCACTTGGTAAACGCTTCAGCAACAAAGGATTGCCTACCACGGATATTGCACGACTTTATCATTCGACTGTGACCTTGACGCCCAGTGGGTAAGTGGACAAACAGTTCAGTTTAAATTTACATTCTCATTGAGTTATACCCGCATATAGTAATATCATGGTTGCTGGTTCAAATCCCAACGGCAATGTTGTGAATGGAACCAAATTTGGCACGTAAGTTATATACTTCATCCTCACACTTTTCTATGCTCATGCTGGGGCATACTAGCGAATTCCGCGTCGAATACTTGAATCCTCCGTTCATGTCTGTCCAAAGACCTGTTATGAACAACGTCCCATCATTGCTACCATTTAACCACCGATTCACTGTCAACATCGCTGTCCCTAACAATCTCAGAGCGACTACAATTCAAGGTCTGTCTTCCCATAAACTCATATCCATCTAACCTTTCCTGAATAATGCATTAGTCGCACTAATGGATCTAGGATTCTCCTCTCACGCATTCCATTCCAGTCAACGCGTAGTCTTCCTAGAAGCTCAACTCTCACCTAACCGCAAACAACTAACCGTCATGAGTCCACCCAACAACAGGATCTACCCCCCTGGTCCTGCTTTCCTCTTCGTCACCATTGATGACGTTACGAGTCCTGGAATAAAATTACTTGTTGGGAATGGGAAGACGCCTCCAGTTGCTGACCAGGGTATTAGAATCCCTGTCAATTCCATATAAGCGGGATTGTGACTTTATTTCAAGGAGGACATGTATTTTATCTTTAAACTCAAGATTATTCAATGAATTGATCTGCACAACTTCGACATCATTCTAGCCAGTGACTTCATACATTAGTGCATCCCGAATAAATCATATTCAATTGGACTTTGAGGTTATCAAACGAAATTTCTACTTTCCGTAAGCAACATTAAATTTCCAACAAATACATAAAATTTAGTACACGAGGTTGAACGTTGTGAATGGTATTTGTAGATGCCAAGTATTATTACTAATGTAACCGCTGTTCAACCCTTCCACATCGTCAGTATAATAAACCCGAGCCTAGGGGATCGGTCCTTGTGGTATCAGATCACTTCTCTTTTGGTCAGCCCTCGTCATATCTTTGAATTTACCTTTCTACGGAATCAATCTTGTACCGCATATCGAGACCGAAGTGCTCACCAAGACATATCCGAACTGTCAGTCCATCTTTGCGTCGTTTTCGACGTATACCCTGAAGGATTCTGACTCGTCGCCGTCCAAAATCTCTCCGATTTCTGGAAATACCCCTATTAGATACTTATCAGGCTCAAGATCATAGTCCTCTTCCATTATGGCCTTCAGATCGTTCTCCGGCATGTCAGCAAAGTAACATGCGATCTTGATACCCTCGACTCCCTCATTAACTCCGTCCTTCACCTCTTGTATGTCTCCGGTTTCGTTCAGCTCGGGGCTAACTGTATTGCGACCCGTAAAACTGATCTACTTTTTCTTGTTCTTTAGACTGATTGTAAACGACGAAGTCGGAGTCAAACAGTTCAGGTTCAGGTAACTTTGGACTGTCCCAGGTTTGAGCTCTTTAAACAGGAGCTTCCTATATCCCACACCAACGATCCTCTCACCTGGAGCGAGAAAGGAGGTCGCTCGCTGGCGTTTGCGATCTACTTTGGTATCGAAACTTGTATCCATGGCTTGACCGACGGGATTCATGGAGGATCCAGGATGGATTGCCTCAGCAATAGGTATGGTGACTGTAGTTTCAACTCCTGTGTCCCGTTCCTGATACTCGTTGACTTCGACATCCATGACAGTGTGATAGCTGACTATCATATAGATGTCCCTTTTCTTTCGTCGTTGGCTCAGAACCCACTCCACTACCAGCCCCGAATCATCTTCAAGTTGGCGTTGCAGATAAGATTCATGGTTCTTGAGGCGAAACGTCTTTGCTACCTTCGTTTTTATCTTTTCATCGTCGACGTGACTCGAGTGCGTTCCGAACGTGAATAGCTTGGTTAATGCCGCTGAGAATCTGGTCTTTCTTTCGTCCTTATCGCTTATTTGGATATCCTTGAATGACCCGCAGGTGTAATCCTCATCTGGAATCAAAGCGACGGGGAAGTGAGGACAAGATTCGTCCATCGGCTCACGCATGTCGAGAACGAGTCCGCCCAGTCTGATCTCGTTGATCATAAGATAGCTGCTGCAAAAAAGAGAAAAGAATGGCATAGGGGGACTATGGAGAACGTTACATCGCAGTCGAAGGGACTTGGAGGACAAACTCACGAAAACCAGAGAAGATCCACCTGATCTATGATCAACAGTAACGTCAGGATCTACCAAAAGCTGGAGAAAACAAGTAATAACTGACATACCTGTATGTTACGGGAGTCGAATGCAGTACACGGTGCCACAGCGCTGTCTTCCGTTCATCTGGCACATTTTAGCGCCCGACTCTTACTCATAACAACCAACGTCGACGGCGATGGATGATCCAGCCATCCAAAAGACAATCCTTCCAGCTCTGAGGCGAGTAGCAGCTTCGGATGACCCGGCAGAGATTGCGAGGCTTGGAGGGCATCTAGCAGTCAAACTGCAGCAACAGTTCGGATTAACGGGATCGTTATCTTCCCTCATACACGCCAAGGAACTACACTTAAACGCAGTCAATAACATGGATCCTCAGCATATCGAATACTCAACCATCTTATGTGACGCTTCCAAAACACTACAGTTGTGGGCGAAAGTAAACGGGGATAACAATGCCATGGCTCAGGCGGTTGACTTCGCTCGACGTGGTTATGAGGCCACATCACCTGAGGCCGCCATGTTTGTGGCCCGTCTTGCTCACCTTGGGAAGATGCTCATCGAATCGTATACTATGACATCTGCTCTAGGTGACATTGAGAAGGCAGTATCAATACTCGATGATGTCTACAGAAACCATACTCCTCTTGGACATCCCTATCGTGTTCACAGGTTGAACAACCTTGCCATTGCTTTGATCAAGAGAAGTAGTATCACAATGGGGAACACAGATATTGATCTGGCAGAGAGTTTGTTGAGAGAAGGCATTGATCTTCTTTCTTCCCAACAACTGTCTGCCCATAACCAGAAGGTCAACCTAGCTTCTGTTCTCAGAACAAAATTCAATCGAACAAGGAATATCAGTGACTTGAATATGGCTATTGAGCTCCTGGATGAACTATGTAGAGAGGACCTTACCAGTGTTGTTGCCAGACAAGAGTGCTGTGAAGCTCTCTTGGATAGGTGTGAGGAGACAGGAGATGTGGGAGATTTAGAGAAGGCCCAAGGTTTACTTGAGATATTAACTTCCTCTTTGAGTGAGGGCAATGAATATGCTGAAGCAGAGTTGGGTGGAAAATGGTGTCTTAGCATGGGAAGGGTTCAGCAGCTCAAATATGAACTAGGTGGATCCTTGGAAGATCTGGACAAAGCAATCACACTCTGTGAAAAGGGTACTTCAATCAATGAACATGATCAGCTTTTCACCTCAAAGGCACTGGGAAATTTTGCACTTACCCTGACTCTTAAGTATAATGGATCTCTGACTGGGAATGGTGATCTAAAAATCTTAGATCAGGCAATTACAGCTGTTGAAAAGGCCTTGCTGTTAGTGCAGGGAAGGCCACATGAGACAATTGATTTGCAATTGATTTTAGCTGAAGCTTTAATGGCACGTTTCCATAGACTGGGTAATGAAAGTGATCTTGACAAGATAATATCATTAACAAAAGATCATGCTGTTATGAATAACTCTGAAGTCCGTTGTCTGAGTGCTTATGCCAATGCTCTCTGGGAGAGATTTAATCTCTTGGGAGATGCTACTGATCTGGATCAAGCAGTTAATATTCACATCCAAGCTGTACAGGAGGATAGCAATTATCTACAGCATGCAATTCTGCTAACTTGTGCTGCTGATGTTTTCCATGCTCGTTCTGAGTATATGGGATCATCTGAAGATTTGGAACAGGCTATTACATTTTATCAGAAGGCTTTAGATCTTTTACCTTCTAAACATCAAAATCAGAAAAAGATTAAAAATAACTTAGCTTATTCAATGAGGCGTCGTTATCAGTTAAAAAATAATCCACAAGACTTGGATGAAAGCATTAATATATCTCGCTCTCTCATCACCTCAGACCAGTCACCTAGATCATTAAATCCTGTTTACACTCACAACCTTGGTGTTGTTCTGATGAAAAGATGGCAAAGTGACAAAGAGGTAGATAGAAAAAATGATTTGAAAGAAGCTGTAGAACTGTTGACTGCTTCAGTAGATTCAACACCAGTAGATCATTATCATAGACTACTTAGGCTCCAAGTCCTCAGTGAAGCACTAAATTTTGCTGCTGATGCATTAGTTGACAAAGAAAAGTCTATGATAAAGGCTATTAATTACATTGAGGAAGCCTTATCTCTGCCAATTATCAGAGAGACTCATCCAGACCGAGGGAAGCTTGAATATGTGCTAGGAATGTCACTGGAAAAGCAGTACAATATGACTGATAATAGCAAAATACTCACCAAATCAATAGCAGCATATGAAAGGGCAGCAGCTTCTAGTGGTGCTTCACCAAGTATTCAAGTTGAGGCACTTGATCGAGCTGCAGAATTACATATGAAAATATGGGAGAAGGATAGGGTAGGAGAAAGGAAACACCTTGAGAGAGCAAAGTCCCTCCTTATACAAGCTGTAGATCTTTTATACCTAGTTAGCCCCCAAACTTTACGAAGGAAAGATCAGCAATATCAGTTATCTCACTTTGCAGGTGTTCCAGCTCGAGCAGCCTCTCTTCTGCTAGAATGTGGTGATACAGGTTCTGAGGCCTTGAGACTGTTAGAAAAGGGCAGAGGTGTTATTGCAAGCCTACTGTTGGAGACTCGAATGGAGGAGGGGAAATTGGAGGCTCTGGGTCATCCAGGCCTAGCAGCTCATTTACAATTACTTCGTAATCAGATTGATCCACCTCCTGATCGACAAGAGTCTCAGCTAGCCTTATCTAAAACATCTATAAATGAGAGAAGATATACCTTACAGAAAGAGTATTCTGAATTATTGCAAGAAATTCGTACATCAATTGATGAATCCTTCTTACTGGCACCAGAAGAACAGTCTATGAAAGACTTAGCTGGCAGTGTTGGTACAATTGTTACTTTCAATATCTCTCCATATAGAAGTGATGCAATTATTACAACCTCTCAACAAATATATTCAGTTTCCCTTCCAGCTCTTCACTTGGATAATCTGAGAGAGAATGCAATAAGTTTAATTCAAGCACTAGATAAAGAACTCCAAGACATTGATTATGCTAAAGCCAGAAGACAGATGACAGTAGTCCTCAAATGGTTGTGGACAGTTGTAATAAGACCTGTTCTAGACTCCATCAGATTTAATAGCTCAGATATAGCCCCAAAATGTATACATTGGATTAGTAGTAGTCTCCTTCATCTGTTTCCTCTCCATGCAGCTGGCCTGGAAGGAAAACCAGGGCAGAATACAATGGACAGAGTCATTTCATCTTATATACCTAGTATGAAGGCTCTCATATATGCTCAGGAGAGGGTAAAAAGGCATCTTCTAGATCAATCAGCAATGTATAAAGAAAGGATGCTATTTGTTGGAATGTCTGTCACTCCTGGTCAGCATCCCCTCCCAGCAGTTAACAATGAGGAGGAGAGTCTAAAAACAATGTTTGGCAAAAACTTTACTTTGGCTGAACCCAAAATTAAGGCTACTATCTTGAGTGAGCTTCCTAAGTATGAGATCTTTCATTTTGCTGGACATGGAAGTACTACAGCTGATCCATCTGAGAGTAGACTTTTACTTCATGATTGGCAGCAGAATCCTCTTACAGTAGCAGATCTTACTTCAATTAATCTGTCCAAAGCAGTATTTGCATGCTTGTCTGCATGCTATACAGCAGTATCTACAGATGTAACTTTATTAGATGAATCTATTCATCTGTGCTCAGCTGTCATGCTTGCTGGCTTCCCAACTGTCATTGGTTCATTGTGGCAAGTACTTGATATCAATACAGCAGACCTTATGTCCAAGTTATATACTGGATTACTATCAGAGGATACTAGAAGACTGGAGATAGAGAGATCTAAATTTGTGCTGCATAATAAACTACTGGAGCTACGGGAACAGAGCAGATCAGATAGAAGAGATAGAAAATCTGATCCATTAGTATGGGCACCTTATGTTCATTTTGGAGTCTAATATCCATATTCCATAAGTAATTAGACAAAACTCTATAGTATGTGTTTTTTTCCATTTATTTTCCTGAATCTAAATAATTCTTATTCTATTTCAGATGATATTCTCAAGTTCTTGTCAAGACCTCTCTCTATATCAGAGTACTGAATTGCCATTTTCATTTATTTTAACTTACTAAACCTGAAAACAAAAATATTTTTGTTGATTCCTATTCTGAAATTTGAATGATTATATACTTCTAAACTTGCTTTGGATTGGATATGTAAACAATTTTCTTGAATAAGTTTGTGTAGCATTGCTTATGGAGATAAGTAATAAATAACTATTTAATAAATAAAATTGTTTATTTATAACACTCATATGACAGAGGTTTGTTTCATTTGCAGTATGAGTCTTGCTAGCACTCTGTTTAATACTGGATATCCAAATAAATTTCATTAATTCAAAATAGCTGTAAGGGGACATCCTATTTTTCCCTTATGTAAAGTCCTGTTCCGTCCTTCACCTCCGAACCAACTCCGAGTCCTCCGAAACCTCCGATATTCCCTATCCCTTATCTGTTTCCGTCCCAACTCTTATCTTCTTATCTTCCTTGTTCTGATTCTAGTCATCCCTGCTTACTCCTTCTGTCCGAACCTTTCCTATTATCATGCGATTGTTAACCATGTGGTTCCGTTTCCCTCATGCTCCTGTATCATGTGTTGACTCAACCTCATGTTTGTACAATTGCTCCTCCCCCCGAACTCCGGCCTCTGTTCCCGCTCCACCTCCGAATCTCCGAACACCTCCTGTATTTAAACCCGTTGTATCTATCGGTACAAAGCAATCTGATTATTTCGTTTCATACTCCTCTCTCGTTATTCATATCTCTTCCCGTAAACCCCTCCAACCCATTTCCCATCTCTCCAGCCTCCGATCTCTGCTTCGAAATTATAGGACATACAGCTAGTCGTACAAGTGGGCGCAACACATAAGTTGAAGCAAAGTCCTACCCGTTACCCCCCTCCGATTGCCCGTTGACCTTCTCCGACTCTCCTCCGAACCTCCCAACTCCGGTCTTCCTCTGGAGTCGACCCCTAACACCTTGTTGTTTACTATTTTTCATGAATACTTGCCTTATATTATAAACCAATCTCAGAGTGAGAGTGGAACTAGTTTGGAGTTCAGAGGACTTAACTTCAACTTATGTGTTATACCTCCTTAATGTATGCTAGGTATGTCCTACAATTTTGGAACAGTTATCAGAGACAGGAGTTGGATAGAGATAGGATGGAGTCAGACAGAGTTCAGATAGAAGTTAGAATTGGAGAAGAGTACAGGCAGAGTGTCAGAGAGAAGTTGAGAAGGGAGGATGGAGAAGCAGAAGACTAATAGACATTGCAGAAGTTAACACAAGAATCAGATTGGGTTATATCAAAGGATATACCTGGTTTATATATAGGAGATTAGATAACATGTTCCAGGGTTAAACTAAAACATACAAAGAGAACAATAAGAGCAAATAGAGGTAAGTGTAAGGGCAACTCTAATCACAGTTGCAATATATGCAGACTAGCAGAGGGGAATCCAAAGTCAATATATATATATAGGTAAAATACAAGGAGAAAGGAATCTCACCTAGTAGGGGGGAATTCAAAGAGAAAAGTCTAAGGAGCCACTGCTGCTAGGGAGCCTGGACTATGTACACAAAACATGAGGAAACCACAAGGCAAACATGAGACAAACACAAGGTAAATATGAGGCAAATATAAATAGAACTTGTCAGTTCCAATTTGCCCATACTTCTCTACACAACCACTGCTTCTCCTATCAGCTTCTCTTCTTAGCTACAACATGGCTTCTAATATTAAAATAGCCAAAATAGTCCAGAGTCAGTCCCTAGCTCTAGGTACTCTTCAGATAAAGGGAAAAATACAGGAAAATATATGAAAAATAGATGATATTCCTGGTTTGTCCCCTGACAGTATGTTGTCAATGTGATTCTGGAGCATAAGGAAATGAGTACTGGTCAACAATATGGGTCTAAAACATGAAGGGTCAGATAAAAGGAGTAAGTCAGGGTCAGACAGATACAAAACAAAGAGATAGCAGAAAATCAGAGATAATAGAAACCAGAGAGTATCAGAGGAGTATCAGAGAGGTTGAAAAGAAAGTGAGGGTGAAGGTAGAACAGACTTAACACCTTAGTACATTATTGCTTTTACATCAGCTCCTCAGTTTCCATCTCCTATCTACTTCCTTTATTTTCCTCACATTCTATCTATATCTCTCTATTTCCTGCTATCTTTCTTACCTTTCTTTATTCCCACAGGAGATATATCAAAATTTTCTGAGACACAAAAGTTACAGAATATGTTGAAACAATGTCATATTTTGTCATAAATTTTTGAGGCAAGAAATTGACAAAAATCTCCCTTTCAAAGATATTTCTTGAAACCAAAAATTTGAGAAAAGAAATTTCTTCCCAATGATTTTTTGAGCCAGGAAATTGATAGAAACCATACAATTGTTCTTCCATTGTTGTCACCATACATCTGAAGAAAATACAACTCTGAGATGATTTTTTGATCTAGGAAAACTTCAAAAAAGCAGAAATTTGAATATATTTCTTGATGTAACAAATGCATTAGAAAACTAAATTTCTCATACAATTTTCATCATGTAAAAGATGATGGAATATCAGCTTTTAACTTAATATTTTGTGACAGTCCTCAAAAAACTTCAGAAAATTAAGAAATATACAAGAAATTAAGCCAAAAGTCAACATTCTGTCATCCTATCTACATTAAAAAATGTTGCAGACATTTAGTTTCTATTTCATTTGTTGTATCAAAAAATATTTCCAAATTTCTGCTTTTTTAAAGTTTTCCTAGATCAAAAATGATCTCAAATGCTGTATTTTCTTCAGATGGATGATGACAACAATGGAAGAACAATTGTATAGTTTTTGCCAATTTCCTAGTTCAAAAAACCATTGGGAAGAAAAATCTTTTCTCAAAATTTTAATGGATGACATCTGCAAGCAAGTCCCCAGCCTGTGCATTTTCACCTTTACACCCCCTCAGGATGCACTGGGGGTTGCAGAGGTTTGATGCCTGCAGATCACAGGACTAGGCAACTACTGTGGGTTGCCTGGTCCCTTGAGCATCTGCAGCACAAACATGTAGTTGCTCTGGGTCACTCAGTAGAACTGGCCACTGCAGATGCATCTGCCTCTCACCTAGAGTCATACAACACTTTCTGTTCCCTCAACAATCTTCCACTGAATCCTACACCAGACACCCTCAGTTTTTACATAGTTTTCATGTCCTACCACATCCTCCCACAATTTGTTGCCTCTTACCTGTCTGGGATCTGCTTCCACTCCAAGTCTATTTCCCTCACATAGAGAAAGTCTGCCAGTCTACCATTGTCACACACACACTAGCAGGGATGAAGAAAATATGGGGTAATGACCCCATCAAACACAAATGACCCCTGTGTCAGGACAACTTGAAGCAGATCGTGAGTGACTCACCTAACCCATCCTATGACAACCAACTTTTTATTGCTATGATCTTCACCACCTTCTTCAGGTTGCTCCATTTGGGAGAACTGACTTTGCCAGACTGCCTCAGCAAATGCTCTGCAAAGAAGATTCCTTGCTAATACACCCTGACTCTGGCTGACACCCATTTCTCTTTCTGCCTACCTTACCACAAAGGGGATCACTTCTTTGAAGGCAACAGAGTCATCATCCAAGCCTTATCCAACCCAGTACTGAACCCTGTCAACCATATCTGTCATTACTTAGCCTCCTGTGACCAGCAGCACCCCTTCTTGTACCATTTGTGATTGACAGAGAACAGTAATGTCCCAACTTACTCCTGGTTTGTCTTAAGACTGAAGAGGATCCTGGGCAATGATGTTGGTGGCCACTCACTCTGGTCCAGTAGGGCTACCCACCTTGCACTCACTGGAGCATCCAACTTGTCCATCCAGGCTCTAGGTCACTGGTCATCGGAGACCTGGCACTGTCATATCCTTTTGGAAAAGAACCCAACCAAGAGAAGTATCTGAGTGCAATGGTTCAGTCATTAGAACAGAATGCTACTCAGTCATTCAATATTTGTTTGACTTGTTGTTAGTGTACACTTTGATGTAACACTCTTGTGATGTGTGATGTGTGATGATGATGTGGAGGTGATGATGACATAAGCAAGATGACTTGAGAGAGAAACCTTGAACCTGGCCTTTGGTCTGCTATGAATGTTTCGCAGCCACCAATAAGCTAGCTCAGAGGCAGAGATGAATAAGACTTAGAGTGAGAATAGGACTTTAGGGATAAAACTCAAGTAAATTGTTGTACAAAGGTGAACTACAGAGGTCCTTTTATACATGAGGGAACATAGGAATGAGGCAGCAACATCAAAATAACAAAGCACAAGTGTGAGAGCCATCTGTTGATGCAAGCATAGCAAACTTGCATGCCTATGCATGATGACGAGAAAAGATGTCACAAAAATAGGAAAAATCAGAGGAGTCAGAGGAGCCAGAGTAAAAATAGAAGAAGATCAATTGGAGTCATCAGAGGATTGATTGGTATCAAAAAGAGATGGGAATAATAAAACAAAATAGGAAAAATGAGGAAGAATCATGGGAATGGGATGAGTCAAGTGAGAAGAAACAAAAATAACAAACCAAAAATGGAATACAAAAGGGAACAGGAAGACAGAAACAGAATACAATAAGACAATAAGGATCGGACTCATTGAAATATTTATAGATTATGTGGGAGAGGGAGCCCAGCACATTGGAATGATTTACAATTGGCCTGTTGACATTGGGTAACATGAATGAGGTTATTAAGGGGTATGTTGATATTCCAATTGGACCGCCATAAATAAGCAAACTTGTAAATAAAATGATCCAGGAGCCAACCATACCACTTTGGAGTAGGAGGAGGAGGGATTGGTGTCGACAGGGGTACAGGGGAAGGAGAAGGAGGAGATGGAGGGCAAATTCTTGGAGTCAAAAAGGGGCATACTTCGAATTGATCCACTGAAACATGATTCAAAATAATAGTTGAGGGGATATATTGACTTCCTGTGATAAGAAATTCGGCAACCCAAAAACTTC
>Ga0157379_10002689_pt1 | contig 14983 bp, 13 predicted proteins | sample S25metaG_FD_121802 | JGI IMG/M metagenome (GOLD analysis project Ga0157379, IMG submission 121802) | Switchgrass rhizosphere microbial communities from Kellogg Biological Station, Michigan, USA - S2-5 metaG | ecosystem: Host-associated > Plants > Roots > Rhizosphere > Soil | place: USA... | reverse complement strand
GGCGGTGACGTCCGTCCGCACGGCGATGGCGTTGTGCCCGTCGGACCTGAGGTCGGCGACGAGCTCTTCGAGCGCCGCGTCTCGTCGCGCGCCGAGGACGAGCGCCGCCCCGGCGCCGGCGAGCGCCCGGGCGAAGATCACCCCGAGCCCTGAGGACGCGCCGGTGACGATCGCCACCCGCCCGTCGAGGCGGAACGGATCGGTGGAGTCGCCCGCCATGGTCAGATGCGCTGGATCAGCGTCGCCGTGCCCAGCCCGCCCCCGCAGCACATCGTGACCAACCCCATCTCGCCGTCGGTGCGCTCCAGCTCGTGCAGGAGCGTCGTGACCAGGCGCGCGCCCGTCGAGCCCACGGGATGTCCGAGGGCCATGGCGCCGCCGTTGACGTTGACGCGCGACATGTCGGGTTCGACCTCTCGCTGCCAGGCCGCGGTCACCGAGGCGAATGCCTCGTTGATCTCGACGAGGTCGACGTCGTCGAGGGCCATGCCGTTGCGCTTCAGGATCGCCTTGGTGGCCGGGATGGGCCCGGTCAGCATGAGCACGGGGTCGCTGCCCACCGAGAGCTGGTCGTAGATCCGCGCACGCGGCTTCAGCCCCAGCTCGACTGCCTTCTCCGGGGTCGTCATGAGGACCGCGGCAGCGCCGTCGGAGACCTGTGACGAGGACGCCGCGGTGATTCGACCGTCGGGCTTGAAGGCCGGCCGCAGCGCGCCGATCGTCTCGAGGTTGGCGTCTGGGCGGATGCCCTGGTCCTGGTCGTAGGTGTCGCCGTTGGTCTGCACCGGGGCGATCTCGCGCTCGAACCGGCCCTCCTCCGTCGCCCGAGCGGCGCGCTGATGCGACCGGAGCGCCCACTGATCCAGCTCGGAGCGCGGGATCTCCCAGTGCTCGGCGATCATCTCGGCAGCCAGGCCCTGGTGCTGGAGCGCATGGCGCTCCATCAGCGCCGGCGGCCAGGGCGTGCCGTAGCGCTCTGCCGTCTCGTCGGCGATGGAGCCCGGCAGCCGGCCCATGTGCTCGACGCCGGAGCCCATGACCACGTCGTGGACGCCGCTCGACACCAGGGCGGCTCCCCAGTTCACGGCGAGTTGCGCTGACCCGCACTGGCTGTCGATCGTCGCCGCCGGCGTCTCGATCGGCAGACCGGCCTGCAGCCAGGCGTTGCGGCCGATGTTCGACTGCTGCTCGCCGATCTGCTGCACGCAACCGGTCAGCGAGTTCTCGATCAGCCCGGGGTCGATGCCCGCCCGATCGACGACCGCGCGCAGCGCGGTGCCGAGCAGCTCATTGGGGTGGACGTCGCGGAACCAGCCCTTCTCCCGGTGGCCGCGCCCAATCGGCGTGCGAGCGCATTCGACGATGACCACCTCGCGACCCTGTCCGAACCTACCTGCTGATCGTGGCATCGAACGCCCTTTCGGTTAACCGGCCTTATGGCCACGGCGGGAGGATAACATGACGCCGCAATATCCCATCTGCGTGCGCTCCCATGAGATCCTCACGTTCGACTGCGCCACAACTACTTGGAGCTGCCTCATGACGCCGTTACCCCGAGCCGTCGGTGCCATCCCGCCTGAGGCGGACTCCGCGAGCGATCTGCTGCGGATCCAGGCCGAGCGGCTCGGGGACATGCCCTTCGTCCGCTGCGGCGGCGACTGGATGTCCTACGCCGAGCTCGACGATCGAACGACTCGCCTGGCACGAGGCCTCGTGGACCTGGGCGTCGAGCCCGGCGCTCGCGTCGCCCTGCTCTCGGCCAACTCCGTCGACCTGGTCGAGGCGATCTTCGCGTGCTCGCGCGCCGGCGCCGTCCAGGTCCCGATCAACGCGTACCTGCGCGGCGCGTTCCTGCGCCACCAGCTCGAGGACTCGAGTCCAGGCCTCGTGCTGGTCGACGCGGCGGGACTCGAGGCCGTGACGGGAGCGGAGGTGTCAATCAAGGCGGACCGCGTCCTCCTCATGGGCGACAGCGTGGCCTCGGACGCGCACGGGCCCACCATGGACGAGGTCCGGGCCTCCGGGTCGACGGCCCCGGTTCCGACCCTTCATCCGCAGGATCTCGGCGCCATCATGTACACGTCGGGGACGACGGGCGTGTCGAAGGGCTGCATGATCCCCAACGGGATGTTCACCTCGTTACACGGGGTCTACGAGCAGAACGGCTACATCCTGCCCGGGGATCGGATGCTGACGCCGTCCCCGCTCTTTCACATGGGCTGCCAGAGCGCGATGCTCATGGGTAGCCTCGGCAACGGCGCAGCGGTGAGCTTTGTCGAACGCTTCAGCGCCTCGGGGTTCATGGCGGAGGCGAGGGACATCGGCGCGACCGTGTTGTACGGCGTCGGTGCGGCGGCGATGGCCATCCTGGCGCAGCCTCCGCATCCCCTCGACGCCGTGAACGATCTGCGCGCGGCCGTATGGGTCCCCATGCCGCCGGGCCGGGCCGACGAGTTCGAACGCCGGTTCGGCGTGCCCACGTCGGGTGAGGTCTACGGCCAGACCGAGTTCATGACGATCGCCTTCGCTCCGCTCGGAGGCGGTCTGCCGCGGACGTGCGCCGGGAGGCCCACCGACCTCGCCGAGGTGGCCATCCTCGACGAGCGGGACCGTCCGCTTTCACCCGGCGAAGTGGGCGAGATCGCCGTGCGACCGCGGATCCCCGACGCCATGTACATGGGATACTGGAATCGGCCGGAGGATTCCCTGGCCCGGCGCTCGAACCTCTGGCACCACACCGGCGACGTCGGCCGTATCGACGAGCAGGGCGTCCTGTGGATCACGGATCGCAAGAGCGACGTGATCCGGCGGCGAGGCGAGAACGTCTCGGCCACGGAGGTGGAGTCGGCCATCCAGCGCCACGCGGCGGTGGAGGAGGCGGCGGTCCACGGCGTCCCCAGCGAGCTGTCGGAGCAGGACATCAAGGCCTGCGTCCGCCTCGTCCCGGGCGCCTCGGTCGAGCCCGAGGAGATGTTCACGTTCTTGCGCGAAGAACTGCCGTACTTCGCCATGCCGCGCTACGTGGAGATCGTGGACGACTTCCCGCGCAACGCGGTGGGCCGCATCCGCAAGGACGTGCTGCGCGAGCGAGGAGTGACCTCGGGCACCTGGGACCTCGTCGCGCGGGGCCTCACGGTCGGTCGGGAGTCCCGCCGGTAGCAGTGACACGGCGAATCATGCGCGGCGTCGTGCGGGTCTGATAACGTGACGCCCGAGTATAATCCTGATCCTGGGTTGGTTTGGGTCGACCCCGAGTGAGCGAGGCGATGATGGCAGCAGCGGAACGGAAGGGGCGTCTCGACGGCAAGATCTGCCTGGTCAGCGGCGCGGCCTCTGGCATCGGTCGCGGCATTGCGGAGGTGTTCGCCGACGAGGGAGCACGCCTCGTGCTCACCGACATCAACGAGGCCGGCCTGCGCTCGGTCGCCGAGGCGCTGGGCGCCAGCGTCGAGGCGCACGTCGCCGCCGACGTGTCGAGCGAGGAGACCGTCGCCGCGCTGTACGCCGATGCCGTCGCGCCGCTCGGCCGCCTCGACGGCCTGGTGTGCGCGCACGGTCTGCTCGACCCCGAGGATGGCCTGCTCGAAGATCACACGACCGAGACGTTCGACCGGACCCTCCGCGTCAACCTGTACGCGTGCTACTTCCTGGCGCGCGGAGCGATCCGGCCGATGAAGGCCTCCGACAGCGCCTCGATCGTCTTCATCTCGTCCTTGGCCGCGCTGCGTACACCCAGCTCCATCGCCTACGGCGCGACGAAGGGCGCGCTGAATGCCATGGGCAAGACCATCTCCGGACAGTACGCGGCCGACGGGATCCGGTGCAACGTCATCTGCCCGGGAGCGATCGAGACGCCGATGCTGGACCGCATGCGGGCCAAGCATCGGCGCGAGCCGCCGCAGAACCACGTCCGGCACACCGGTCAGCCTCATGACGTCGCCCACCTAACCGCCTTCCTGTGCTCGGATGAGTCGGCCTACATCACCGCAACGGTTCAGACGGTCGACGGCGGCCTGGCGCAGCACTGAAGTCACCGAACCCATGAACAAGCTCGTGCCGCTCGAGGAGCTGGCATCCTTCGTCCCGCCGGGCAGCCTGGTGGGCCTCGGCGGAGCCTGGCTCTCCAACCACCCTATGGCCGCACTGCGGCAGCTCATCCGCGACGGCGTCGGCGATCTGCACCTCGCCGAGACCATGGGCTCGATGGACATCGACATGATGATCGGCGCCGGGCTGGTCAGCAAGGTCACGTTCTCCATGGTGTCGCTCGAGGCGTTCGGGCTCGCGCCGCACTTCCGGCGCGCGGGCCAGGACGCCACCATCGAGATCACGGAGCTGACCGGGCTCGCGCTGAACACCGCCTTCGAGGCCGGGTCGCGGAACATCCCGTTCCTGCCGCTGGCCTCGCTCGGGCTCTCTGACATCCCGGATCGTCAGCCCGAGTGGTACGCCAAGATCGACGATCCGTTCACCGGCATTGACCTCCTCGCCGTCAAGGCGCTCCGCCCTGACGTCGCGCTGCTCCACGTCCGGCGGGCCAACGCCCGTGGCGACTGCCAGTACGACGGGCCCATGGCCATCGACCCAGAGATGTCACGGTCCGCGCGCAAGGTCGTCGTCACCTGTGAGGAGATCGTCTCCGACGACGTCATCGAGGCCAACCCGCACATGACCAAGATCCCGGGGTTCCTCGTCGACGCGGTGATCGAGGCGCCGTTCGGCGCCCACCCGCTGACCCACGTTCCGGTCTACGGCCTTGATGCATGGGAGCTGCGCGACTACGCCGCCGCCGCGGCCGACCCGAGTACGTGGCAGGCATACCTCACGCAGCTGCGCTCCGAATCGGAGGCCGAGTACCGGGAGCGCGTGCTTCCGCCGGATCGCCGGCGGGTGGTGCGCAACCTCGCCCGCGCCGCCACGACGCTCGACGAGGCGACGGCGTGACCTACCGCATCGACGAACTCATGATCTGCCGCATCGCCCGGGAGGTCGACGCCAGCGGCGTGACGGTCCTCGGCTCGTTCACGCCGCTGGCCTACGCGTCGTACATGCTCGCGAAGATGACGCACGCGCCTGACGCGCCCCTCATCGGCTACAACGCGATCGGGATGCGGCCGATCGAGCTGAACCTCACGAGCGCCGAGGCCGCCGCCTACCGCGGAGCCGCGGCACACTGGACCTTCATCGAGAACACGCAGACCGTCCACCTCGGCGGCCGAGGTCTGGTGGAGTGCGTGTCGCCCGCGCAGATGGACGGCACGGGGGCGTTCAACACCTCGGTCATCGGCCCATACGAGCGCCCGAAGGTCCGGCTTCCCGGCGGCACGGGATCGCCCGAGGTCGTCCAGAACTACGAGAAGATCATCGCCTACTTCGGCAGCCACACGACACGTGGCCTGGTGGAGAAGGTCGACTTCGCCACCGGCGGACGCTTCCCGGTCTCCGCGGACGCCCGGCGCAAGCGGGGGCTGCTGGTCGGCCCGGTGTGGATCATCACGCCTCTGGGGGTGCTGATCAAAGACAGCGACGAGGAGGGCTTCCGGATCGAGAGCCTGCACCCCGGCGTCGACGTCGCCGCGGTGGTGGAGAACACGGGCTTCGAGCTCGGCGTCCCCGACGACATTCCCGAGACGACGGTTCCGACCGATGAACAGCTCGAGCTGCTGCGCAACCACATCGACCCGTTCGGGACGAGCCAGTTCGACTTCATGGACGCCCGCTCGCGCGCGGCGTACGTAGACGACATCCTCGCGCGCGAGTGGGCGCGGGCGGAGGCCATGCCCGATGCCTGACGCCGAGGTCGCCAGTGAGGCCGTCATCCTGGTGGCCGATCAGAACGGCGTTCGCCGGGTGACGTTCAACCGCCCGGCGGTGCACAACGCACTGAGCTCCCGCTGCTATCAGTTGCTGACCGCCGCGCTGGACGACGCGGCCCAGGACGACGCGATCGCGTGCGTCGTGCTCACCGGCAACGGCCGGGCCTTCACCGCGGGGCTCGACCTGCTCGACGAGGAGTTCGAGCCCGACGAGCGCTGGACGATCTACGACGCCTTCATCCGCAGGCTCGAGTCGTTCCCCAAGCCCCTGGTGGCCGCCGTCAACGGCGCCGCTGTCGGCATCGGGACCACCATGCTCGGCCACTGCGATCTCGTGCTCGCCGGGGAGTCGGCGCGCTTTCGCCTGCCCTTCGTCGCGCTTGGTCTCGCGCCCGAGGCCGGCTCGACCGTGACGCTGCCGCTCAGCATGGGGCCGCAGGCCGCTGCACGAGCGATGTTCACCGCCGCGTGGCTCTCGGCGGCTGAGGCCGAAGCGGCTGGACTGGTGTGGAAGGTCGTCGGCGACGACGACCTCCTCCCCGCGGCGACCGCCGAATGCGAGGCGATGGCCTCGATGCCGGTCGAGTCGCTCATCGTCGCCAAGCGCCTGCTCCTGCGCAACCGGCTTGAGCCGGCACGCACAGCGCGCAGGCGCGAGGAGTCGGAGTTTCGTCGGCTTCAGGAGGGCTCGGCGCATGCCGAGGCGCTTGCCGCCTTTCGCGAGCGGCGCCCTCCGGTGTTCCGGCGGGGCGGTCCGTGAGCGATCTCCGCCGGGATTCGCGCGGCGGTCATCGGCGGCCCTAATAACCTGGCATCGGAATACAAGCGGAGTTAGACTCAGCCGATGACTGACGACCAGCTCGTGGCCGAAAGGAGTCCTCGCTTCGAGAGCTTCGATCCGCTGGATCCTGCGCAGCGGGGCGACCCGTACCCGGTGCTCGCTCAGGCGCGGGCGGCGTGTCCGGTGTTCTGGATGCCGAAGTACAAGGTCTGGTCGATCACGCGCCACGAAGACGTGTTCACCGTGCTGGGCGACCCCGAGACCTACTCGAGCATCGTGATGTCCGGGGAGCAGGCCGACCCCCCGCCCCAGTACGCGGATGCCCTGCCACACGGCTACCCGTCGCGAGTGTCGTTTGTCGGCATGGACCCTCCCGAGCACACGCGCCTGCGTCGCCTCGCCCAGCGCGCCTTCACGCCTCGGATCCTTCGCCGGCACGAGCACGACATACGTGCCACGGCGCACGCGCTCGTCGATGAGGTCGCCGATCGGAAGGAGTTCGATCTGATTACGGACTTCGGGGCGCGCTACCCGGCGCTGGTCATCACCGGGATGTTCGGCCTGGCCATCGACGACGCCGAGCAGTACGAGCGCTGGACGGAGGCGAGCCTGGCCGTCACATTCGCGCCCCCGGGCGGCTATGACGAGCCCGAGGAGGCCGAGCTCGCCCGCGCGGCGACGATGGTGGAACTGGACCAGTACCTGACCCAGATGATCGAGCGGGGCCGGGCCGGCAGCGAGGACGGCTTCCTCACCGCGATGATCCGTGGCGACGCCCACGCCGACGATCCGCTCACGACGGCCGAGATCAAGGGCACGCTGTGCCTCCTGCTGCTCGCCGGGACGCACACGACGTCGAACCTCATCGCGAACATGATGCTCATGCTCCTGGAGGAGCGGCGGCGCTGGGAGGCCGTCAAGGCGGACGCGCAGTCGGTCCCGGCCGTCGTTGAGGAGGCGCTCCGGTTGTGTGGGCCGAGTCGGGGGGTCTACCGGCGGGCGACGCGCGACGTGGTGCTCGGGGGCGTCTCGATCCGCGCCGGCGACTCGCTCTACGTCAACATCGCCTCGGCGAACCACGACGAGGAGGTCTTCGAGCGTCCGGAGGAGTACGTCGTGAACCGGCCGAATATCCGCGACCACGTTGCGTTCAGCCGGTGGACGCACTTCTGCATGGGCGCGCCGCTGGCGAGACTCATGGGCGCGATCGCGCTCGAGACCTTCATCGAGCGACTGCCCGACATGGATCTGATCCCGGGCCAGGAGCTCGAGTGGACACCGAACGCGATCCAGCCCAAGCTGCTCAGCGCCCGGGTCCGGACCCGCTGACGCCCGGCCGGCGCCCGCCGACTCAGCGGGTCGGCCGCAGCCTCCGGAAGAACGCGCGCACGTCGCCGGCCAGCAGGTCCGGTACCTCCAGCGCGGGAAAGTGGCCGCCCCGCTCGAACTCCGTCCACCGGACGATGTTGGCCACGCGCTCGGCCCAGGCGCGCACCGGACGCGCGATGTCGTTCGGGAACACCGCGACCGCCGTGGGCACGGAGACGCCGGTGGTCGTCGGATCGGCGCGGGCGAACTCGTAGTACAACCGCGCGGAGGAGCCGGCGGTCCGCGTCAGCCAGTACAGCATGACGTTGGTCAGCATGAGGTCGCGGGCGATCGCCTCCTCCGGGCGCTCGCGCGACCCCGTCCACTCCATGAACTTGTCCACGATCCAGGCGAGTTGACCGACTGGGGAGTCGGTCAGCGCGTAGCCCAGCGTGTGCGGGCGCGTCGCGTTGACCTGGTGGTAGCCGGATCGCTGCGTGCGGAACTGCTGAACGCTCGCCAGCGCCTGACGGTCGGACGCCGAGAGGCTCTGCGGTCCGCCGAAGTCCGCCGGTGCCGGCGCCATGAAGAGGTTGAGATGGATGCCGACGACGCGGTCGGCGTCCAGTCCGGCGAGCTCTCGCGCGACGGCCGAGCCCCAGTCGCCGCCCTGGGCGCCGTAGCGCTCGTAGCCGAGTTGCGTCATGAGCTCGGACCACGCGCGGGCGATGCGCCGCGGGTTCCAGCCGCGCTCGCGCGTCGGCCCCGAGAAGCCGTACCCGGGTAGCGAGGGTGCGACGACGTGGAAGGCGTCGGACGGATCGCCGCCGTGCGCGCGCGGGTCGCTCAGCGGCCCGATGATGTTCAGGAACTCCACCACCGAGCCTGGCCAGCCGTGCGTGACGACCAGCGGCAGTGCGTCCGGCTCCGGCGACCGCTGATGGAGGAAGTGGATCCGGGCGCCATCGATCTCCGTGATGAACTGCGGAACCCGGTTGAGCCGTGCCTCGTGTTCCCGCCAGTCGTACCCGGTGCGCCAGTACTCGACGAGCTCCTGCAGATAGGACAGCGGCACGCCGTAGTCCCAACCGGCCCCCTCGAGCTCCGCCGGCCAGCGCGTACACCCGAGGCGGAGCCGCAGATCCTCCAGCTCCGCGTCGGCGACGGCCAATCGGAACTGACGCATATCCGCGCGTGACGTCGGCGGCTGCCTATGCACGCCGCACGCCGCTGAGCTCCAGTGCGACGGGCACGTCCCACTGGTCTCGCGGCAGCCACTGGTCGATGCGTCGCTCGGCGAACCGCCAACCCTCGTCGAGCCGCACGAGCACGTCGTGGTAGCGCCCGATCGCGCGCAGCCGCAGCTGGCCGTCCGCGATCCGCGGGGCGAAGCAATACGCGGTGCCGCGCACGACGTCGCCGTCGACCTGCACCACCAGGTTGGTGTTGAAGTGGCGGATGCCGGGCTGGATGTCCTTGCGCTCGGTCACGAACGCAGCCAGCGCGTCGCGTCCGACGAGCGGCGGCGCCTCGGGCCGGTGGAAGATGCCGTCCGCTGTGAACACGGCCGCCCACGCGTCGCCGTCGCCCTCGTCCCACCCGAACGCGTAGCGGGCGTACAGGTCGTTGATCTCCCAGCGGTCCTCAGCGGTGATGCGCATGGACGGTTCTCTCCGGCGAGCCGGGACGCGGCCGAGCCGCATCGTGTCAAGACGTGGCGTGAGACTATCACGACAAGATCATGGAGATGGTTGCCATTACGGTGCATGCACGGATAACGTGGCACACAGTTATCATCGGTCCCCCTGACGCAGAGTGATCGCGCGCCGGTTCCCGGTGCGCTTGGAGGAGCTTCAGATGTCCCGACCCAGTGGCATGCAGTTCGGCCTGTTCATCCCGCCGATCCACTACCCGGAGCAGAACCCAACGCGGGCCATTCGGAGGGACATCGAGCTCATCCAGCACGCCGAGTCGCTGGGCTTCTCCGAGGCGTGGGTCGGCGAGCACCACTCGAGCGGTCACGAGATCATCGGCCCGAACGACCTGGTCATCGCCGCGGCGGTCGAGCGGACGAGCAGGATCCGGCTGGGGACCGGCGTCGTCTCGCTCGCGTATCACCACCCATTCCACGTGGCGGAGCGGGCGATCATGCTCGACCACCTGTCGATGGGCCGGACCATGCTCGGCGTGGGTCCTGGCTCGTTCCCCAGCGACGCGGCAATGCTGGGGATCCCGTGGAGCGAGACTCGCCGACGCATGGTCGAGGCCTTCGAGGTGATCGATCGACTCCTGACCAGCGACGAGCCGCTGACCCACCGCACGGACTGGTTCACGCTCGAGGACGCCTATCTTCAGCTCCGTCCGTACTCGGAGAGGATCGAAACAGCGTTCACGGCAATGGAATCGCCGTTCGGCCCGACGCTCGCGGGCCAGCACGGCGGCGGGCTGATATCCCTCAGCGGCCTGTCGGCGAAGGGCTACGCGGCGCTCGGACAGCACTGGGCGGTGGTCGAGGAGCAGGCCGCTCGGCACGGCCGGACCGCGGATCGCGCGGACTGGCGCATCGCCACGCTCATCCACGTGGCCGAGACGCGCGAGAAGGCCAAAGAGGAAGTCGCGCGCGGCCTCCCCCGGTATGTGCGGTACACGGGCATGGTTGGTGAGCGCACGATCGAGGCCTTCGAGCCGGACCCGGACGCGCCGCCGTCGCAGGCGGCGACCGAGCTCGACGCCCTCGTCGAGGGGTTCGCCGCCACCGAGATCGCGTGCATCGGCACGCCGGACGACGCGATCGCCATGATCCAGAAGCTGGTCGACGTGACGGGCGGCTTCGGCACGGTCCTGCTCTTCGGCGGGACCGACTGGGCGGCACAGGACGCGACGCACCGCAGCCTCGAGCTCCTGGCCCGCGAGGTCATGCCCGCCTTCAACGGCGGGTCCGCCTCGCTGATCCGCGCGATGGAGCGGTCCGTGGCGACCCGAGAGGTCCGTAACGCGGAGAACCGCGCGTCGGTCCAGGAGGCACAGGCCGCCTACGCCGCCCCGACGGCGACCTGAGCCGGGGACGGCTCGTGTCGTCCTGCGCGGCTCGGGGACGCAAGCCAAGGCACGTGCCCCTTCTCGTGGGTATAATCTGGCATCAGGTTGTGAAGCGAGGAGAGAGGGGCGAGGCGTGACCGACGACGACCAGGTAGCGCAGACGGCCTACCGGACCCTCGACCCCGAGGAGTACCGCGAGGTCATCGGGCACTTCGCCAGCGGCGTCACGGTGATCACGGCCGCGCAGGGTGGCCGGCCGTTCGGCACGACGGCCAGCGCGGTCAGCTCGCTCTCGCTCACGCCGCCGATGATGCTGATCTGCATGAACGCGACGTCGAGCACCGGCGAGGTCATCGCGGCGACACGGCGGTTCGGGGTCAACATCCTCAGCGATGGGCAGGCCGATCTGGCGCTGAGGTTCGCCCGCAAGGGCGACGACAAGTTCGACGGCGTCGAGACCGTGCGCGGCGTGCATGGCCTGCCGCTGCTCGGGCAGGCTCTCGCCACCCTCGAATGCACGGTGACCGAACAGGTCCGGGCCGCGACGCACATCGTGTTCCTGGCCGAGGTCGTGCGCGCAACGGCTGAGCCGGGTGCCCCCCTCGCGTACTTCCGGGGCCAGTTCGGCCGCCTGCAGCTCGCGCGCGACGACCACGTGTTGGAGGAGCTGCGACGGAGAGTCCAGAACCGCGACCTGCCGATCGACGTCCCGATGACGGTCGAGGAGATCGCCGAGCTCCTGGACTTCCCACGCGACGCCATGCACTACGCGCTGGTGCATCTGACCTTCGACGGTCTCGTGACGACGGCACCCGGCGGGCGGTTCGCGGTGCGCCCACTGTCGCTGGATGTCGTGGAGGACGCACTGCACGCGCGGCGCCTGCTCGAGCTGGGCGCCGTCGACGGCACGGCGGGCCGGCTGACCGACGATGGGCTTTCGGCGCTGCGCCGACTGGCGGAGGGCACCGACCCGGGGCGGCATGGCGGCGTCGTCGACTCGTGGATCCGGGCCTACGTGGAGTTCCACGAGCACGTCATAGGCCTGGCCGGGAGCGCGGCCGCCGTTGAGGCGTACCGCCGCCTCAACACCCCGCCGATGGTGCTGAGCCTGGGCGCCGCGAGAGCCGCCGGGCGACCGGGCCGTGAGGCTGCGCTGAAGAGCCACGCCGAGCACCTCGAACTGGTCTCGGCTCTCGAGCGCGGTGACGCGGACGCCGCCAGGGCGCTGATCGAACGCCACTACGAGGAGTCGATCGAGTACGCCCGCGCGACCGTCAAGGCCGCTGATGAACCCTCCCTGAGCGCCTAGCCATGGCCGCTGCCGACCACGGTGCGTCGGTCGCGGTTGTAACGGGCGCCGCGCGTGGCCTGGGCCGGGCGACTGCGCTGGCGCTGGCCGAGCGCGGTTTCGCCGTGGTCCTTGTGGCACGCAGCACCGCTGACCGTCCGAACCCGGTCCTCCCCGGCACGCTCGAAGCGATCAGCTACGAGATCGAGCGGGCGGGCGGTACGCCGCTCGCCGTGCCGGCCGACCTGGCCGACGAGCGGTCCGCGGGTCTCGTGGCCGAGACGACGCTTCGCCACTTCGGCCGGTGCGACGTGCTCGTCAACAACGCCGCCTACTCCCCGGTGGGGCCCGTGGCGGATCTGCCGCCGTCGAAGTGGCGCGCGGCGCTGATGGTCAACGTGTGGGCTCCGGCGGCGCTCACCCAGGCGTTCCTGGGCGGGATGCTGCGCCGTGGCGCCGGGCGCATCCTCAACGTCGGCTCGTCGTCGGCGGTCGAGAGCATCGCGGGCGCCGCCCCGTACTGCGTCACGAAGTCCGCGCTCGAGCGCCTGACGCAGGCCGTCGGCGCCGAGGTCGCTGGCACCGGGGTTTCGACGACGTGCATCAGGATCGACGAACGGATCGCCACGGAGGCCGACTCGCTGATGGCGGCCAGCGGCATCGGCGCGGACCCGGCCGGCTCGTCGAGCACGAGCGCGTCGGCCTTCGGCAGGGCGGTCGCCTGGCTGGCCGGCAGCGACGCCGACCTGAACGGGTGCGTCCTGACGCTCGCACAGCTCCGGCACCTCGCTAGCGCGGGCGAGGCATACGCGGTCGGCGATCTTGAGGGCTAGGGATAACAACGTGACGTCAGCATGAGAAGCACGGAGTTCGTGGTGAAGGTGGCGTCGAGTCAGTCGGCCCCCCGCAGCGCGCAGACGGTGCTGGCGAACGCGCGCGGTGGTGAGGACACGGAACTCCGGCCCGACGACCGTCGCAAGCGACAAGGGTGAGGCGGATGGCGACCGATCAGGCATTCCCTCTGGAGGCATTCGACCCGACCGCCGACGGCCTGCGCGCGGACCCCTATGGCATGCTGCGCGCGGCGCGCACCACCGCCCCCGTCTTCCGCTCGGCCGCGCACGACATGTGGTGCGTCACGCGGCATGAGGACGTCAGCGCGGTACTGCGCGACTCGGGCACGTACTCGGCGAGCCCGATGGCGGCCGTGCCGGACGTGCCCGAGCGGTACCGCCACCGGTTGCCGCACGGGTTCCCCGGTGGTGCGCAGTTCGGCGCGACCGACCCACCCGACCACACGCGGCTGCGCCGACTCGCCCAGCAGGCGGTCATCCCGCGGTGGCTCAAGCAATATGAGCCGGCGATCGCGGACATCGCCGACGGGCTCGTCGACGCGTTTCCCACGGACGCCGCATTCGACTTCGTCACCGCGTTCGGCAGCCGCTACGCGCTCAGGGTCGTCACGCACATGCTCGGCGTGCCGCTGGCGGATGAGGCGCGCTTCCAGCGGTGGACGCACGACACGGTCCTCATCGTGTTCGGACCGCCGGCCAGCGCCGACGCCCCGAGTGACGCGGCGCAGACCGACGTGCTCAGTGGCCTGACCGAGTCGATGATCGAGTTCGACGCCTACCTGCGTGGCCTCATCGACGATCGCCGGGCGCGGCCCGGCGACGACATGCTGACGCAGATCGTCGGTGCGATCGGGGATCCCGCCGACGGCGGCTACACGCGCCAGGAGGTGATGGGCATCTTGTCGCAGTTGCTGACGGGTGGCTCGGGCACCACCTCCGACTTGCTGTCGCACGCGCTGGTCATGCTCCTCGGCGAGCGTGAGCGCTGGGAGCGCCTGCGCGAGCAACCTGAGGACGTGCCGCTCGTGCTGGAGGAGACGCTCCGCTTCTGCAACCCGTCGCGCGCGGTGTACCGGCGAACGACCAAGGCGGTGAGGCTCGGCGGTGCCGAGATCCCCGCGGGCGCGCTGCTGTCCGCGTCCCGCGCGGTGCCGGCCCGCGCCTAGGCAATGCCCGGTGTCCCGCGTCAGACCGGACGGTCGTGGGGCCCTCCTTGAACCGGGCCGACCTGACCGTCGATCCGTTCCGGGCGACCCGTGCGGGGCGAACCGTGCCGGGCGACCCGTGCCGGGCGAACCGTGCCGGGCGACCCGTGCCGGTCAGCCCCGGGGCCGGGCTCAGGGGACGGTGATGACGACCTTCCCGCGGGTGTGTCCCCGCTCCACGTGCCGCAGGGCCTCGGCGGTCTCGGCCAGCGGGTAGGTGCGGTCGATCACCGGGGTGAGCCGGCCGTCGTCGACGTAGCCGGTGATCGCCAGCAGGTCGGCCCGGTTCGGCGTGGACAGGAACGGCCGCAGCCGCTGGCGGACGAACCGGTCGGTGACGGCGGCGCGGGCGATCGGCCAGAGCGGACCGATCACGCGGCCGGGCGAGCCGCCGGCGTTGAGCAGCAGGGTCCCGGTCGGGGTGAGGGCCCGGCGCACCCGGCCGAGCGGGTGGTTGCCGACGTTGTCCAGGATCACGTCGTAGCGGACCCGGCCGTCGGTGAAGTCCTCGACCGCGTAGTCGATCGCGCGCACGGCGCCGAGCGCGCGGACCAGTTCGCGGTTGGCTGCGCTGCACACGCCGGTGACCTCCGCGCCCAGCGCCGTCGCGATCTGCACGCCGTACGTGCCGACGCCGCCGCGGCGCCGTTGATCAGCACCCGGTGGCCGGCCCGCACCCCGCCGACGTCCCG
>Ga0157379_10002688_pt1 | contig 14983 bp, 19 predicted proteins | sample S25metaG_FD_121802 | JGI IMG/M metagenome (GOLD analysis project Ga0157379, IMG submission 121802) | Switchgrass rhizosphere microbial communities from Kellogg Biological Station, Michigan, USA - S2-5 metaG | ecosystem: Host-associated > Plants > Roots > Rhizosphere > Soil | place: USA... | reverse complement strand
TTGAACTCGGTCACTTCTTCATGGGGGAATAAAATCAAGATACCATTCAATTCAAGAAGAGACGCGCAACTTCCTTTCGCCGTCTCGTCGACGTAACACGCACTGCCACGCCGTGACCTCAAGGAGATTCGTGGGGTCCATTACCCTGGTGTGTGGTTGTCATCCGAGCTCGCTCCTTTCACTTATCACTATACATTGTTGCACAGAATCCTCGAATGCCCAGCAAATTCAAGATCAATACCCCGTTACCTCAGTCTCTTCCGAAAGAATGCGACAAAGCGGCCCGGATCTGTGAATTCTTTTTCTGCGAAGTGGAGATTGCGGCCTTCTCACATCTCTGCAGTTCGATCCTTTGTAGATAACAAGAACCAAGGTTTAGATGGAGTTATACCTCGTCATGTACTTGAGCAGGCCAAAGGCTTCGCCATATTCTCCGTATTCAAAGCGGGCTTTATATTCTCAGCACGGGGTAAGCACACTGTTGCATCGAATCTCGTTATTGCAGTATCTCAATAAATGATCTATAGGAGGAAGTGGCATAGTTATCGCTAAGTTACCTAACGGGAGTACGTTTGTTTTTACCTCCATCCAAGATTCTGTCATGTATCCGAAATCGTAGAATGGGCCGCACCTTCAGCGATAGGAACAGCAGGAATGGGATTCGGAGGCCAGGTAGACGGTATTCTCCGTATAATTGAAGCAATCTGAATTGTGTGGTTTTCAGGCCGGCGCAGAGGTGACGGACTTCTTGGTCGTTCTGAATTCGCAATCCGTATGTTTGCCGTTGATATCTTTTGGTTACTTTAATTAATTAATTAATTCCAGGCCGTTGTGAGGATGAACTATATTACGTTGGCTAAGGAAGCGCCTAATAATTTATCAACAGAAATCGTTTATGGCTGCTGGTTCCCTGACATTAGGAGGTAACATGAGCATAGCCCTCGGACCTCTGGGACGTAATGGCGAAGCCTCCAGCTCAGTAAATACCAATGGGAATCTTGCCGCAATGTATCTCTCCGCAACCATATGGGAGGGACTTGAATCTAATGTCCATTTTGCAGGTACTCTTATTCCAAGACGAAAGGCCTGTTTGGTGGTCTCAGCATAGAAGGCTCTGTCATTGTTGAGCGTCAGGACGCAAATGCTATCGCCTACGGATCTTCTGTGACTGTGAAGATGCTCCTCAGTGGAGTAGTAACACCACCGCCATGGACCGATGATCTCATCCACACACTAGAGAAATGTACAGGCTTGCCTGGTGGACAGGCCTGGATCGAAGACGCCCCTCAGACGGGCTTGGCTCAAGAATATGCCTTTGGTGGCCTTGGTAGCCCTGGTTCTGAAGTGAAGAAAAGTAAGAAGTCGAAAAGTATCTCTTCATTCCCACCACCCTCTTGGGGTACAAGAAAGGATACTGGCTCTTATTTCGACTCTGCTGACCAGGATTATGGGGTTTCGCCTCCATACGCCACCAGACGAGAATCACCGGACCCTCCTTCAGTAGATTCTGTGAAGTTCCCCGTTCACTTCGAGTCCGAAGATATCGTTAACCCAAGAATGATAACGACACACAAACAACCTAATTTATTGGAAGACGAACTATCACTTGATCCACCTTCTGCAACTCAGTCATCTAAATTCCCGCTTTCCAGATCCTCGACACTCACGTCGTCCTGGCGTACCTCGGACCCATTCCTCGCTGATGAGCCTCAGCCCGAACCTTATGGAACCCCATCACATGTTCGGAGCGAATCATCTCCAATATCCAAATCATCTATTTCGGCAGATGCCCAGTATGCTAATCTGGTCCGAGCAGTGGCAGAACACGATTTTAAGGCCATCGAGGTAAGCTCATTCAGTTTATAGATTTCATCTCGTTAACTCTCAGGGTATTTCTAGCCTGGAGACCTTGGTTTTAACAAGGGCGAAATCATCATAATAATTGAGAAGAGCGACAAGACAGAGGACTGGTTCGTACTCTTCCGTCAAATAATGGTTTCCTCTAAATGTCATCTTAGGTGGACCGGCTTCATCGGTGGTAGGAAAGGAATATTTCCTGCGTAAGCGTGTTTTATTATATTCAGTTGACTATTTTGACTTGCGATTTTAGTAACTTCGTGCGACTTCTGTAAATCATCAGCACGTTATCTGTGCCGGCGAAATTTTGGAAATTTGAACGTAGACGGAAATACCTGTAATGATATTTAGGTAGCATGTAAGGACATGTACAGAGGAGACCTGCAGTACTATAATAGATTGCGGACTGAGAGGTTTCCTTTTTTGCGATGTATCTTATTTTCCTGTTTAGAAGAGGAAGAGGAAGGCGATCTTCAGGAGTAGACGCCCATATCTGAGTAACATTGATCACACATACCACCTTGAATAACATTCCAATTTATTAACACATGCCTAAACCCAAAGTAAGATTCTACGCCGTACGCCGGGGCCGGGAAGGACCCAAGATATATACCACTTGGGCTGAGGTGAGTACATAGCCCACCTCAAATAAACGCATGTTCATGTATTGCTCTCCAGTGTGAAAAGTCTGTCAAAGGCTGGCCAGCTGCTCGACATAAGAGCTTCCTTACGCTTCAAGATGCACAGGAATGGTTGGATGGAGTTCAGGAGATCGTCAATAATGCTTGGTCAACAGTCCCGAAGTTCGAACATGAGGAACCAAGGACGCCGAGTCCTTTGACACCTCCTCCAATACCCTTAGACGACGTACCGTTCACAGCGGATTATATCCCGCTTCCTTCTCCATCCCAAAGTCCCCTGAGGGATGGAAACGGATCTATATCCGGACAACAAAGCTCAGAAACAATTACATTGTCTAGCGAACAAGAGCATATCTTGAATCTTGTCAAAGAAGGTCAAAATGTCTTTTTCACAGGTTCAGCGGGTGTGTTCAAAGACCTTTTATTTCTGGTAATGATCTTGCTGACTGATTTGGGTAGGAACTGGCAAATCAGTCCTCCTGAGGGAAATCATTAAACATTGTGGAGGTTCGATTTCTGACCAATTAGCAATCACCGCGTCTGTATGTATATTCTAGTTTGAACTTGCTTTCTCTGACCTCTAGTGCTTTCAGACGGGTATTGCTGCTGTGAATATAGGTGGTGTCACACTTCATTCATGGGCAGGAGTAGGCTTGGGAGTCGAAAAAGTTGAAGTCCTGGTTCAGAAGATCCAAAAGAATAAAGGGAGTTTGAAGCGTTGGCGTCGTGTTAAAACATTAATCATCGACGAAAGTAATTGCTCATGTCGCCCCCTTTCACCTTATTATAACTGAAAATCCAACAGTATCTATGGTTGATGGTGCACTGTACGACAAGCTCGAGGAGATTGCCCGGGAGCTACGGGACTATACGAAGCCTTTCGGAGGCATTCAGGTTGATTTGCTTTACACCTACAACATTCGCCACTTTTACACCTCCGCTTCCAGCTCGTATTGTCAGGGGACTTTTGCCAGTTGCCTCCCGTAAAGGGACGAGATCTTCCAGACATAACTTTCGCTTTCGAAGCGAATTCCTGGAGACATTGTTTCGATACCAATGTCAATACTGGCTCTGTATATACCCTTACGAAGGTATTCCGACAAAGGGATCAAGGTATGTTCCTGATGAGCCCCTTTTGGTCAAAAATTGGATTTCATATGTTCTTCAGATTTCATCAATATGCTTAATGCTCTACGGCACGGAAAGCCGGACAACCAGACTTGTGTACAATTCCGCAGGCTACGCAGAGAAATAAAATACAGTGATGGGTTGGAACCCTGCGAACTGTTGGTGCCTCTCTTCCCACTTCAACACGAAGCTGACGAAGTACAGGTTTCCAACACGAGACCAAGTTCTCAAGGCAAACGAAACTCGGTTGGCGAGACTCACTGGTGATATAAGAACATTTCAAGCTATGGATATTGGCGGTAAGGACCAACTGTTTAGACCAGTAAACGAATATCAGGCGAGAGAACTCTTGAACAAACTCGTTATAGCACCAGAAATCCTGCAGCTTAAGGTCTTTCTCATCGGCCAACTCTCCTTAGTCTATACTGATTGACTTTCCTTCAGGTGGGAGCTCAAGTTATGCTGATCAAGGTCTGCCCATTTGATATTTTACGTTTCACGACTGACTGGTTGTAGAATACTGTCCAAGGCCGCTTGGTTAATGGCTCTATGGGTCAGATAATGGCATTCCAGTCCGTCGGAGAAGCGCGTAGCAATCACACAGAAATCGCTGAAGTCGATAAGACTAAAGAAATCGGGAAACGTCCTAGGTCTCGGTCCGATGCAGAGGAGGAGATGGATCATAATTACGGGCTTAGAGAATGGCCCGTTGTGCGATTCTCCAATGGACAAGAACTACTCCTGACACCAGGTTCGTCATTTTTAAACGACTAACCTAGTTAGAGTCAAAGTTAACAATCGCAAAGCCGATTTTGAAGTTGTTAACTCTCATGGCAAGATGGAAGCCCGCCGTGATCAGGTATGTTCTATCCACGCTATTTAGTAAATCTATCCTCAAGCTTCTTGTGAATAATAGGTTCCTCTTATCTTGAGCTGGGCGTTATCTATACATAAGTCCCAGGGCCAGACTCTCGAGCGAGTGAAAGTTGATCTTGGCAGGATTTTTGAGACTGGGCAAGGTGAGCCGTTCTTTCATCTTGTTCTTCCTTCCTTGGGTAATTATGATTGCAGCTTATGTTGCATTATCTCGTGCAACCAACCTTGAAGGTCTTCAAGTTCTCAACTTTGAGCCATCTAAGTGAGTTGAATGGTTCCGTCTTTTTTTTTTTACTGCGGCTTACTAAGAGTCTCCCCAGAGTTATGGCCCACCCTAGAGTATTGGATTTCTATGCTAAGATGAGAAGTGCGTTACCTCAGAGTACAGCATCTTCAACTCCACCCAGAACTCCACCGAGTGCTCAACACACAGACGAAAGGGATGAGTATGATGAGTATGATGAAATGGATGATGAAGAAGCCATGTCGGCGTATTATGCTGCTCAACTGGACGGCTTTTGATGTGGCAGGTTGCAAGAGCTACATTTTTCTTATAGCATATGTAAATTACTTGTAGAGTACACAAACCTGACGTACCCCCAAGAGCCGTTATACTTGAATTCATTTAACAGATTCAACGCCACCGCCCTGCCACCCCTGATACTCAAATGGTTACATCACTCCGGCCGCCAGCGCTTCAGTTCTAACATGCAGATCACGTGCACTCACTGCACTTGTTCTCCTCCTTGAAGTCCTTGCCTAAATGTCATCTGAAGTGCAATATACGGGCCCTTTACCCTATTTTGATTACCATCTAAAGACTCTAGAGGAGTCATATATTCAATATTTTCAGGAAAGGTAAGTCCATCCTCTACTATACCAGGAATAGGTTTACGGGATTCATTCATATTCTAGGGTCCGGATAGAAGAAACATAGTCCGTATGCCCTTGTTACTGTACTTATATATTGCTTATTAAGTCTCAGTGTCGATTCATTACGCCGCCTACAGCAGAAGCAACATGCCATGGACACCTATCGGGATGACCGGTCGGATCGAGGCACTTCCTTGAGGAAGGCGTGGCGGGAGATTGGCGACAATGCAGACAGAGGTTCGTTTCTTGAATATTTTAACCATGTACTGAATGTTTCGGCAGAGTTACAAACTCGAGATGCTTTCTTGGAAAATTTGAGGACCCATATCCTTTCGCCTTTACTTTCCCTCAAGGTAAAACCACACAGCCTCCTGCAGAGCCACGGTGTTCACGTAGCTCTAGGAGACGCAAGACAGAACTAGGAAACGTATTAAAGAGGATCTCAAAATGTCCACTGAAACACATATGGAATATGCCGAGAATGTACTTCCGCGTTTGAAGCGAAATTACCTCAAGAAATGCCAGGAAGTCGAGGTTAGTAATGATCTTTCATTCTTGAGCTGCTTGTAACTTTCTTTTGGAACACAGGACTATAAATCAGAGAGATCTGCAACCACTCCGAGTGCTGGAACGGATCAATCTGAGAATCCACTGACCAAAGTTGCTTCAGGACCACAGATAGGCTCACCGATGCCAATTCGACCTCTCAATCGTCATCCTTCAACACATCAACCAAGTGGCAGCAGGGCTCGGTCCCCTTCTACATCTACATCACTTAGCGATCTTGCACATCAAGGTGACAGGATGCCATTCTTTCTACGTTGGACTCCTTTAACTGAATTATCCTTGTTGGCAGGCAAGAAGCAGTTTAATAGCATCGTCAGCTTTTTGAATACTGAAGGGAGCAAGAATGGTGGCGTCAAAGAGATGCTAAGTGGCCGGCCAGAAGCTGCAATTAAAGGTGTTCGAGCCAAGCGCGAGGCCGATGAAGCTGGTACGTTTCATTGCCCTCTCTAGGCTGGCAATTTTTTGACCCTATCAAACCCCCCAGACAAGGAATATCGGAAAGGCGTTCATTGGCTTGAAACTCTTCGTTTACGAAGGGTCAAGATATTAGAAAGTGGCTATCATGTACGTTGGAAGTTCATCGGAGTTTGTATCGCACTAATACTAAGTTAACCAACAGAGTGTTGAACTATTCGTTTCTGAGTCAGCAGATACCATGAAGAAAGTTCTAGTGCAGTATATGGACAGTTTAATGTGAGTTTTAGGCCACATTGGCGCTTATTTCTTCTTACCTACCTACAAAGGGCAACCTCGTCGACAATTATGCAGCTAACAGGCCATGTTGAGGGCGTGATAAAGGCTATCTCTCCCCAGGATGATACTAGACTTCTTGCTGCTAGACTTCAAAAGACAATGGCGAGCGAAATTCCGAGACCTGTCTTGTATTTCAATTACATGGTAGGAGAGTGCAAGGATCTCATTTTTGGTGTTGCCCTCGTACATTACGCAATGGGACATAATCTACCAGATGGTGCCGTACCAAGGATCGTGGATTTATGTGTCAGAGAAATAGAGGCCAGAGGGATGGAAACCGAAGGAATATATCGGGTAATTATCTTGGTTCATCTGCTCTACTTTTCTTCTTCTCAACGCTCATGTCAGATATCCGGCCGCGTCTCGAATGTGCAGGAGGTTTGTTCATGCCATCAGTAATGATGCTGATGGTCGAAGTTAATAGTCTACACTTTATAGTTGAAAGTGAAGATTGAGCGGGACGAACGAAGCTTCAAATTTAATCACACAGTGGATGACGTTGCATGTGTGGCATCCCTTTTGAAGGTAGATTGTGCAATCTTAATGGGCGTATAGTTTGATGATGTATCGCAGCTATACCTTCGTGAACTTCCGGATCCTGTATTTCGATTCCCCTACCTGGAGCGAATACAGCATTCCGAAAAGAGGGGTGAGTTACTCGGCAAAAAAAGAATCTTCATTTGTTGACCTTTGGAGCAGAAGAACATATAGCTAACAATTTCCCTCTTGTTCGTTCCAAACTGCGACGTCTCCCTCCCGTTCATCAGGCAACATTGCGATGCATACTAGAACATTTATCCAGAGTTCAGTCTCGAGCTAAGACGAATAAGATGGATGCGAAGAATCTAGCAATTGTTTTTGGAGGAGTCATCTTTGGCGAAGACGAGTTACCCAAGGCGGCTGACATTCTAACTATGCAAACCGCGAAGGTGCGACTCGTTTATTCCTTAGGTTTTTCGCTAAAGATGTGGCATAGGACACTGTCATGGAAGACCTCATTGTCCATGCGCCATCGTTATTCAATGATAAGGCCCTGAGTCAAGCTCCACCAGCAGAACCGCCTCTGCCACCAGCACCTTCAGGAACGCCAAAGCTGAAAATTGATTACGGTTCAGCTTATACCAAGACTCATATCCTACCTCCGAGATCATCAGAGAGTCAAGATTTTACTCCAACTTTGCCGCCACGTCCGGAACAAAGCATACATCCCTCCCGCCGAGCAAATCCTCTCCCTTCACGTCCTGAAGCTAAAGACAGGCAAGATGAGCGTCCAGACCTAATTGATCAGCCTCCAGTCGAATCTCCTCTAGAGCATCTATCGTCTTCGAACGTTGAATCTTCGACTGTAGAACCTTCCTTGGAAGACATCCGTGAGGATTTCGAACCAGTGCAAGAACTGGAAGTGAACATAGGAACTGGAAAATCTGATCAGCAATCACCCAAGACACCAGATACATTCACTACGGCTGCATCCTCTCCCACTGATACCCCTCATACTGATAGGACCTCACGGCCGTCTTCTCGGCCCTCGACTGGTCGTGGCCCATCGCCTGAAAGAGGACTTCCGTGAACTCTCTGATGATATTTATTACATTTTCTTTATGATACCCGCCACGACTTCTGCGTTTACCCATGTATGCCTTCCGAGCAATATAATCTTCCTCTCTGTGTTCTCAGGCTATAGTGTACCATGTGGATTCTCTGACTGCCGTTGTATCGTACTTTATCGTACCGGCCCGCAGTGGCCAATATTAGTAAATACATAGATTCGGTTCCGTTTGCTTCCGCGATCAACCAATCATCAACAACGCCGAGGGGTAAGTCTTGCAGCCGTGAATCCGGCCTACCAACTCTTACCATGCGTCATCGAAGCTTTCCAATGATGTTCCTAGGGGTCACTCACGCCTCAGTTGCATTGAAATACAGGCTGCGGTCTGTTTTTCCTCGTAGCCTCTCTTGCGTTGAAGGATTCCCTTCATGAACTTACCTCAAATTGCTTTATCTGCTGAACAGAGCATAGGGGATTTCTACGATGGTTATAAATGGTTAGGTCTTATGGATTCGATGATTTAAAGCGTGCTGAATACTTATTTCCAATAGCATTTGGAAGAACTCTTTAGCCTTTCCGGTTTATGTAGCAATCGCTTTGCTACTGCTGCGTACTGTAGATTTTACGATTCGATTGGTTATTCGGAAAATTTGGCACGAATCACTAACCCCTTCCCTTCCATCCCTTCGGAAGAGCAAGACTGCATTGGCCTTTCAGTTTCTCACTTTGCTAGGAACTCTATCCCTCGTCGCTCTCGTCGCATGGTCTAATTTTCACACGAATGAAAACCATATTCGAATTATCTATCTTGTTCTTTATGTCCGTTCTGCAACCGCCGCCATGTTCCAATCTAATTGTTTTCTTTACTCAGATCTATGCCTCTTTGCTTTGCTTACCTGGACTATTCCCTTCCACCCGAGCCATTCGGTGGCCCATGGTTCATTACAGGGTTATCCTATTCACTGTGGTATCTGTCTATACATATCGTGACCTTCTCCCGCTAGGAACATACGATTCATCGCCGAAGGATGTTGAACAAGGTTGGCAACTTTGGGCGCAGATAGGCATTAGCTATTTTATTGGAATATTCATCCCATTACTTATGCCTCGTGAATATCGACCAATCGATCCTTTCGTACGTCTGCGATATCTGGTATTTGGTCCGAGCTTAGTTTACATATCTTCATTATAGCATCCTTCAAAAGATATCAATACCGAACAAACGGCCTCCTTGTTGTCATTCTCCACATATTCTTTCCTGAATCCGCTTATAGTGAGGGCCGCCAAAGTCGAACATCTTCCGTATGAAGACTTGCCTCCTTTGGCTGACTATGATCACTCCGAGTATCTTGTCAACGACAGCAAAAAGGTCCGTATATATGGTTCTCTTCAGTGAAGCCACAATAAATAGCTCCTAAACGTCAGATCTTGGATCCATACGTGAGGGGAAAGCGGACACATCTATTCTGGGGTCTCATGCGTTATTTCAGTGAGTAGACAATTTCAAAATATACCTGCCTGTTAATGGGGATTAAAAAAGGCGACATCTATGCCCAGCTTGCAATTACATTGTTCATTCGGGTACGTCAAGATGATATTGGATGTTCTTCTAATCTCCTTTACTGAGTTCCTATTTCAGTGTATTACGGGTTTCTTTCCACCCATAGCTATGAAACAAATACTTGATTATTTGGAGAACGGTGGAGAAGGAGCTAGATTCCGCCCTTGGATGTGGATAGCATTCCTGTTTATGGGCCCTACTGTAAGTCTATTGGTATGTAAAAAATCACCAGACTAATATTATCGTCAGATTGGATCGGTCGTATTTCAGTATTACATTTTCCTTACGGTATGGTACTGGTTACTTTTATAGACCGTCTTCTGATATTCGTCTTTTGATATTCGCATAGACGAAGATGATGGTGCGCACCGAAGGAATCATCACACAACTTGTATTCGAGCATGCATTGCGTATCCGAATGAAAGCTGAGACGGCTTCGAACCAACAGTCGCCTCCACCTTCCACTCCAGGATCGGAAACCAGATCATTTGCGGAGGGTATAACTGATAACGAAAGTGAGGCAGAGAGTATGGCTGCTAGTGGAGAGGGGACGTTACGCGAGAGTGGCGCATCTTCTACAACCACTGCCACTTCTGTAGCCAAAGGAAAACACAAGGCAAAGGCCAGTACAGATTCTGAAACACCCCCCAAACCGGATAAAGACAAGGACAAGGATACGAAGAAGGACAACTTGATTGGGAAGATCAACAATCTCGTCACCACAGATTTGAACAATCTTGTCGACGGGCGAGATTTCCTGATTTTATGTGGGTGGTTACATATAGATTTGTATTGATGCTTGACCCGTTCTTCAGTGCTCTTCAGTCCTGTGCAATTTATCATAGCAGTTTGGCTCTTATACTCTCTTTTGGGCTGGAGGTTATCCATATATTGTTAAACCAGATATATAGCACTAACACCGTGATTAGTGCGATTATAGGCGTTTCGTTATCCGCTGCGACTCTTCCTTTACCTGGTTATATGGCTAAAATTATGAACAAGATCCAAGTTGAAAGGATGAAGAAGGTTACTGATCAAATAAGTCTTATGTATCTTATTGACATCGCCCACCCCAGACAGACTCTCGAGTACAAACTGTTACAGAAGGTAAGAAAATCGACCGCCGAGACGTCAAGCTATGTCCCTAAATTCCTTCTAGTCATGTCGGTTATTCGCATGATGAAGCTTTTCGGATGGGAAACGAAAGTCAATAACCTGATTACAGAGAAACGGGATGCAGAACTCGCCCTCATCAAGAAACGTAAACTGGTCAATTTAATTAATGTCAACTTGAAGTAAGGAACGGAGTTCAGACATTTTTTCTAGTTTGCTGACTCCCTTGCTAATTTTCTCTAAAGCTATACCGTTACTCTCTTAACCATGCTTGCTACATTCACCTTTTATGTAAATGATATCGACTTTTTCGCTGCAGTCAAATCGCTGACATTAATTTGTAGACGGTGGTTCAAAAACGACCTCTAACTGCAGCCACGGTGTTTAGCAGTCTGGCGGTTTTCGAGCAGTTGCGAGACAGCTTCCGTCGCGCTTTTTTCATGCTTCCTATGTTCATTGACGGTAATAACGCCTCTCATCACCGTGTTAACTTGAACGCTGATATTCTCCTTAGCTAAGGTCTCTCTCGGACGTGTGAACGACTTTTTACTCAACGTACGTGAATTCCCTTATACTAAGATGTCTTTCTAATCGTTTGTCCAGACTGAGCTATTGGATAGCTTTGTGCAGAAGGAGAAAACAATCTCCCCTGTTGCCGCATCAGAATATTCCCTCGATCCCTCCATTATAGGTTTTAGAAATGCTGTGTTTACTTGGTCAAACGATATTGGCGAAACGTCTGGTCGCCATTATCGTTTGAAGATTGACGGGGAGTTGTTTTTCAAGCCTGGAAGGCTGAATCTCATCGTTGGACCTACTGGAAGTGGGAAGACCAGTCTCCTCATGGCGCTATTGGGTATATAACTTCTTCTGGCTCTTTCGATGATTATCTGATAGAGACGTTTACATAGGTGAGATGCATTATGAAGCTAATGGTGAAAACGCCGGCTTCAACCTTCCTCGTAGCCGCGGTGTCGCCTATGCCGCGCAGGAAGCATGGGTCCAAAATGAGACCATCAAGGTTTGTCGAGGCACATTCCATAGCTCCTTTCCTTTGCTAAATTCTCACATTAGGATAACATTCTCTTTGGTAAACCTTGCGACGAAGAGCGGTACAAGAAAGGTTGTGTGTTTTCTCCGCAGAATTTGCTTCGCACTGATTTGATACCTAGTGCTCTATCAATGTGGTCTCGAACGCGACCTTAGTCTTTTCGAAGACGGTGACAATACCGAGGTGGGAGAAAAAGGTTTAACCTTGAGGTATTCATCAGTGTTGCATTTCTTCGTTTTTAAAATAACAAATCACCAAGTGGTGGTCAAAAGGCTAGGGTAACGTTGGCTAGGGCTGTTTACTCTGACGCTTCGATCCTGCTTCTGGACGACATTCTTGCTGCTCTGGACGTCCACACCTCAAAATTCATTGTCGAAAAGTGCCTACAAGGAGATTTACTACGAGGACGCACGATACTCCTTATTGTAGGTATCTTCAGTCTACTTTCATTGATTTTATTGAACCTTTTCACCAGACCCATAACGTCTCAATGGTGGCACCCATTGCAGATTTTGTCGTCTCCTTGACATTAGATGGTCGCATCGCTAGCCAAGGAACTATGGAAGAGGCGTTGAAACACAACAAGAGGCTCGTAAAGGAAGTAGTAGAATCCGAAGAGATTGAGGGAAAAGCAGAGGAAGCTATTGATAATGAGGAGGATCCCGGAAAGAAAGCTGGCCCAGGATCTAAGCTCATCGTCGCAGAAGAGATTGCCTTGGGTCATGTCAGTTGGAAAGCCATGAGGTTGTATCTCTCAAGCGTGGGAGGACCGGGTTTCTGGTTTATCTTCTTGGGTATGGTTAGCTTGGCGCAAATAGGAAATTCTTTCCAGTCGTGGTTCCTTGGCTACTGGGCCTCACAGTACAACGGAAAGCCTGTCGAGGCAGTTTCTGTTAAATTCTACTTGGCTACGTATTCCTTGATCTTAGTTTTAATTGGGACAGTTTGGGTCATAGGTATGGGTGCATTCGTTTTCGGCTCGGTCAAGGTAAATTTCAATTTGGTTCCAAATGAAAAAATAAATCCATTGTTTTCAGGCTTCCAGACAAGTCCATAAGGAATTAATCAGCAGTATTCTTGGGACGACATTGCGGTAAATCACTTCACTCGGTACGATCTATCACTGACCCCCTCAATGCTTAGGTGGCTAGATACCGTGCCTACGTCTCGTATAATAACAAGATGCACACAAGATATCCGTGCTGTCGACGGTCCAATCGCCGATGAAATTTCCACTACAGTACGATCTCTTTTTCTCTGCGGTAAAATCATTGGCTAACTGGAATATTCAAAGGTTGACAGCACTTTCTATTTGTTAATCAGATTCCTGGCAGTTATTTTCTTTGTTCCTGTCTTTATCTTTCCAGGAATAGCTGTATTCATTGTGGGAGGCATTTGCGGGCAACTTTACATGAAGGCGCAATTATCCGTCAAGCGAGAAATGTCGAATCGACGCTCCCCGGTTCTTGCACATTTTGGTGCCGCTATTGCTGGAATAGGTGCGACATTTCAACTATTTTATCGACATAAGTAAATTGGGCTATAGTTTCCATAAGGGCATATGGAGCCCAAGCTGCATTCAGATCTGAAAGTTTGAAGCGCATTGATGGTTATACCAGACCTGCCCGTACTTTCTACAATTGTAATCGGTGGGTTTGTAGTAATTTTCCACTAATAAACGTAGCGTCTTATATTTTGACAGCTGGGTTACGTTCCGAATTGACACTATTGGATCTGCGTTCGCTGCAGGCTTAGCAGCCTACATGGTGTATAAACCTGGGACCCGAACAGCTAGCGATGCTGGATTTGCCTTATCAACAGCTATCACATTATCTCAAAGTATATTGTGGTGGGGTAAGGAAACTTTACTTTATTTCTGACGTATATTAGTTAATACACCTCCAGTCCGTATCCTTAACGAGCTTGAAGTGCAAGGCAACAGGTGATTACTTTCTTGTATTCTTTTAAGCGATTCATTAGATAAACCGCTTGACATTTAGTCTTGAACGTATCGAATCATACACCACAATCGATCAAGAACCAAAGCCTACTGAGAGTGGCAAACCTCCAGCATATTGGCCTGCATCTGGAGCGTTGAAAGTCGATGGTCTTCGGGCGCGTTATTCCGTCGATGGTCCCGAGGTAAGAAACTCCTAACATAGGAATCTCATCACTAATCCTCAATAGGTACTGCATAATATCTCGTTTGAGGTCAAATCTGGGGAAAGAATTGGAGTAGTCGGAAGAACTGGAAGTGGCAAATCTTCTCTGACACTGTCCCTTCTCAGATGCATCCCTACGGATGGTGAAGTGACATTCGACGGTCTCCACACGAAATCCATCAACCTTGATGCACTTCGGTCAAGTATTACAATTATACCACAACAACCTGAACTGCTCAGTGGTACTCAGCGAGAAAATTTGGACCCATTTTCAGAACACTCGGATGCTACACTTAATGATGCATTGCGGTCTGCTGGACTTTTCACTCTTCAAGAGGAACACGATGAAGCGAGAGTAACCCTGGATAGCACCATATCTGGAGGAGGAAGTAACCTTTCAGTCGGTCAACGACAGATATTGGCATTAGCTCGAGCTATCTTGAGACGAAGCAAGCTCTTGATTCTTGATGAAGGTCAGTGGGCAGTCTATTATGAATTGCATTTACTCAAGTATAATTGCTGCCATATAGCTACGAGTGCGATCGATTATGCAACGGATTCTATCATTCAGAGTACTTTGAAAGAGGCCCTCAAGGATGCTACTCTGATCATCGTTGCCCATAGACTCCAGACTGTGAGTCAACTGGCGTTGTACGGTATGTTCTTCCTGATGCTGTGATTTTAGATTATGGATGCCGACAAGATTATGGTATTGGATGCTGGAAACATGGTGGAATTTGACTCTCCGATGAATTTGCTGAAGAAGGAAACCGGTTACTTGAAGTCATTAGTGGACCAAAGCGGAGACAGGGAGATCCTTTATACCATGGCAAATAAAGCATCGAATTCAGT
>Ga0157379_10002685_pt1 | contig 14988 bp, 12 predicted proteins | sample S25metaG_FD_121802 | JGI IMG/M metagenome (GOLD analysis project Ga0157379, IMG submission 121802) | Switchgrass rhizosphere microbial communities from Kellogg Biological Station, Michigan, USA - S2-5 metaG | ecosystem: Host-associated > Plants > Roots > Rhizosphere > Soil | place: USA... | reverse complement strand
TGTACTATGGGATTTAATAGCATTCATTGATGAAGAAACCATTCGTGAAGTTTGTAATGTTCTCAACAATAAAGTCCAGAATAGTGTCTCACTTTATGCCAGATCGACGAACTAGGCGGCGTCAAGGCCATTGTCATTTCACATCCTCATTTCTACTCCACATTTTCTGCATGGTCTCAAGCATTCGGAAAGATTCCGGTATACATTGCTTATGATGATGCCCAATGGGTCTCCCGCAATGATGAAGTCGCATCCTCTCTGATAACATTCATCTCCTCGACAACTCGAGATATTCTCCCAGGCACGGGTATTACTGCCATTAAGGCTGGTGGTCATTTCCCGGGAAGTATGGTTCTTCACTGGAAGAATCGTCTCTTCACAGCCGATACCATTATGGTCGTCCCGGTAAATATCCGGGTACAAACCTTTACTTTGGGGCTGACGCTACTCTCAGTCTGGCTTGTACGATATTAATCGGCAAGCGGGAACCGTTTCATTTACCTTCATGTGGAGTTATCCTAACATGGTGAAGCTTATTGTTCTCAAACATATACCCAATTAGCTTAACACTCTGTTTTTCCCGCAGATACCACTGCCAGTCCCTGCAATTGATTCGATTATCAAGGCAATATCATCTTTTGAATTCGAAATCGTCCACGGGGGATTTGAAGGACAAGATGTTTTTAGGGATGGTAAAAGAAAGGTCCTTGAGAGTGCGGATATTATTAAACGGATTCTGGATGGCATCAAGCCAGGCGAAGACACGGAGACCAAGTTCTGGAAGGGGGAGGAGTAAAGGTCTGAAGCTAGGAGGCTGAAGAACGGACCGATTTCGCAGTCTCATCTTCTCAAAGGGTATGTGTAATGTCCTCCTCTATGAAGCCAAGATAATGGTGCGGTTTTATTGACACTCTTTGATTCCTACACAATAAATGGGATGTGTTCTCATAAGAGACGGTCAACCTTCTGGACTCTCTTCCAAGAAGGATCAATGCCTAGTAATATCCTCATCACCACTGCGTTAAAGGATACCATCGTCAACCCAAACCGTTTCCTCATCTTGGATGACCATCCGTCCGGAACCCGTTCTTCCAACAAGAAAGTTTTTATGTCTTCTATTTCACCACCACAGATAAGTAGGAGAGTAGCGGCACTGAAATTAATTAGATCAGAGTTTATGTTGAAAACGACAGTGAACCACTCACTTGCCACCACCGAAGAAGAGGTGGATAGAGGATAGGGAGAACTGGCCGTTGTCGCGTTTGGAATCTGTCAGGCGCTTACCCAGAGCTCGGGACAAATCAGAGGTTGTCATTTTCTTCTCATCTTTGCAAGATTCGAGGAACTGTTTGATAAGGGCTTCATCTGGATAAGATTGGTCTGGTTGAAAGGCAGTATCACGACCTTAGCCGAATGTCAGCGGACATGAACCTTCGAAGGTGCTTGAGCTTTAACATACGGGTTAGGCTTCCATCGTGTTCCTTTATGACATATCCTCAGTAGCGTAATACTGTGAATACTGCGGTTAAGCTTACAATGCCATTATGCACACATAAATCTCCAAGGTCAAGCTTGTCGGAATATTTCCTCTTGAGAACCCCGGCAATATATTTGCAGATGAAGTAAGAGAAGGACGGGGAACAGTTGTAATACTTGTGGACGGCGTCGCCCATCTCCTTAAAAGTGAAGTTGCGGCCATCATGAGGAAGAACACCTGTCAATTGCGTCAACTCATAATCATCTACTATGTTTAAGTCTCTGTAATCACCATGATTGCTAAAAGCAAGGAATGTAAGTGAGCCCACATTTTCAAGATGTATTAGACATGTATCTTACCTGAGCGTATTTAGGAATGGACACGGAGAACGACTGTCGCTCTCTTTCCGGGGTACAAACTCAGGCCATATAGCGGTTATCTTCCGTCGTTTCGGCGTAATAATATTGAGGAGAGATAATCCAGCGTCCCAAAAGTATGTAGTCAATGAATCAAAGAAACCTCCCAGAGTACCCCAGAGACCGGAGCCTACGTTTCTGGTCGCTGTAGAAATCCACATTGGAATGGTGGTAGGAGAAAGAGCTCAACGCGAGGCCCTTGTGAAACTGGGCGTATTTATTGAATTCCATCTCAATTTATCGCCAGCGTCAAAATAGATGTCGCTTGAGTCAATTGAATTGGGGCTGACTGACATTGACAGACGTCACAATTCAAAATTAAAACGGCGTTTGAAAGGATTGGAAGCACATCTCTGATCCGCTTTCACCCACCCTTTCCCTGTGGTAGTCAATCCACTTCCTCTTCAGTAATATTCACAAGTGTTGGCTGCAATGCAGTTTTATATTTACGCAGAATTATCATATTAGAAATTCTCCTTCATTCATACCATTTTCCTTAGATCTCTTGGTCATAAGTGTCGGTGTTAGAACCCTCCGCCACTGGAAATGAACTGGTTTGAAAGCTGCCAGTCGGAGAACACGGACATACGATATTTCCTTATCATGGGCAAAAGTAGGAATTATTCTGACTCTCAAGTCCCAGACCGAACTGTGATGTTTGCATTCTCCTTCCCCCTGAAGTGTAGTGCACCTTCGGTCAACCTACTCCGGCGAAAGTTCTCCACTGACCCAAGTCCTCCTCTCAATCGACCGTTAAGAGTATGGTTTCTTCATCTACCACATTTTCGGAAACTTACATGACCAGCTAATCTGGCCAAAATACTGGCTCAGGAATACCTTATGCAACATTTAGAAAATGTCAAGAAATATTATATAGATGATGTATGATCTGGATTCTCGACCATTGAGGATGATTACGCACAGATAAGTGTGGCTCATTCAGCCTTTTCGTTGGATATACTTTCACCACTCCCAGCTTCATGCATGATTTGGCCGGCGTAATTTTGAGCGTATTTTAAGAAACGCGAAGTTTCTACGGGTCATACGTCTGAAGAACGAGAAAGCATAGCCAATGACCAGTGACAGTTGGTGCATTAGTTCGTGAACACCTCAATGCTAGACCATCGCGCTTTTATCGGCAACAATGAGGCGATATTTTGGACAACTCTGATTCTCTCGAAGAACTAGTGGAGCTCTTAACGAGCAAGATCCGTCCATGGAACTTCTTCTAATCTTTCCGTCCTTTGATAGTGAAGAGCTGACGATCCTTCCGTTTCGACTCATGATTCAGAGGTCCTCACATTGCCTCTCCAGTTACTAATTCTTTCGTGGCAAGTTCTAGAGTTGGGTCCTCCAAATGCCTTCCAAAAATATCTGTCGCAGACTTGCTACAGAGAGAATACAAGTGAAACAAGTGTAACAGACAACCTTTCACCAGAACACCTATAACTAGCTAAAGTGTCTGCCAGAAGACACTTATCCTCCACTTCTCATGGGGTTTGATAACCTAAATTCACGGTGCCGTTCCTGCAATCACCACAGTTATCGCGAAATAGGTATAAAAATATCTTAACGAAGACCAAACCCCAGGGTCTCCAGGAAATGAGGGACTTACTGACATCCATTGGATAGCAGAAGATGCAGAGTCACAGGGCCTCCCGTACTGCAAGCCTTTCGATGATGATTTACTGGATGAGCCACCAAGAGTACATTAAATCATTAAATAGACTAAAGAATGCAATCTCGGGTCTAGTCAGATGCACAGCTACTCGTATGTGCAAGCAAATAGAGCCGAGAGGCGGACTATTTGACGATTAAACGTTCCTGTTTAGTAGACAAATTGATCGGTGCTCCTAAAAGTTACCACTCACCCCGCACACATTTACAATTTTGATGTTAACTACACTTCTCTTTATGTTATTGGATATCCCTGCAGAAGCAAGAACCTTCCAAGAGTAGCATTTTCCACTGATTGATGGCCGATGGCCGATGGCGCACCCATGGTGTCGCCCGACCAGGTGACCAGCACTCGAGAGCCAGTACGAGCTCGTGAGAACAGGGGGTTTTCTTCGTCCTGGAATTTCACAACCTCCGTGTGGAATCGTATCCAAGAAAAGAGTCATATACAAGGAGAGAGATTTTGGGAGGATCTGCTGGGGGTATCTCGATTCTCCGCCCAGCGTGGGTCTTGACCATGTGATGGTGAACTTGCGCTCAGCGATGGGTTCATTGTTGTCAAATTTTACACCCTATTGTTAAGGGCGGTCATACGAGCCGTACAAATAGGTGTCGTCAATTCCTTACCTTAATGTTTACCCGCAATTAAACGTGAGGGTTACCACAGTGTGAGGCTAAACGTACAAGGTTGTGCGTATAAAACTGAATAAACTTAGGGTAGCATACATGGAAGAATATACTCACAACGGACCCTGATGTGTAAAAAACAAAGTACACCTGACCTAACTTGCAGCGAACATCATGTCAAGTCAATTCTGATTGAAAGCATACTTCAGACTTTGCCCTTGCTACCATGCGGGAATGCAATCTGGACGGTTGAACGTTGAACAGTCGAAAGGTTGGAGCTGTCAGTTAATTGCAAGTTAAGGAGTATCGCCTGGCAAGCATTCACCTTTCCATGTAACTTCGGTTACCATCCATCGAAAAGAAATTCATCGAAAGAAGCTGCGCATTTTATTAGGAACATATGATACTTGTGGACAAGAAAAGACTAAGGAAAGGAGACATCCAAGTATTCATCTATCCATAATATCCACAAATAATCCACCCCATCTGCTTGCTATAAGGTCAAATTTCTTACTGGCATAATGATGTCCTTTATACGATCCATCATCATTACGTTCAAGAACGAGCCATATCACAGTTTTTCCGGAAGGGACCTCTACATATTTCAATGAGGGTATCTTGCAAAGTATAGGGACAAGACCATTGGGAATTGGTCCGGCAAGTAGGTGCTTTAGGAAACCGGCGAGATGAGTTAATTTTGGAAGCCGAGAAAGAGTGGAAATACGCGGGTCGGTTTTCTGATAGAATTACGGAAAATAAGCATGATGTAGTACAAATTGGAGCGTAAAATGCGTACCGGATCCTTGCCAATCCAACCTCGATATCTACCGGTGAAATTCAATCGCTCCAATCCGGGCAGTGCGTGTACCAGCTTCTCCAGAAGCGTGGTATCCATGCTTAAGTGCCCGACCAAGATACGGAGAGAGGGCATGGGCAGAAGAACAACAATGTTTTCGTATCCTCCTGCTGGTTGAATGTACTCGAGACGTTTGGAGACCTCCGGGGGGATAACAGACAATGGGTCTTTGTTGTGGACATCGAAAAATTCCAATGAGCGAAGGCGAGGAAGGACATTCGGAGGGAGACCCTTTACAGGAAGCATGCGAGGACCGCGGAAAGAGAGACATTCGATTAATGGATGTCGTTGAAAAAATGCAGTTAAAACTGCATCCCGTCGAGCAGCTGCATGCGCGGGGTCAGAGTACAGTGAGATTAGACCTGCCAAGGAGAGACGACGCAGATGTGGCCAATTTCCTTCCAAGAGAATCCTGTAGAGACCGAGTGCATGTCCACCATGGCCACTGGATATATGGAGATCTTCCAGTAATGGACAATGATTGACAAGGAAACCTTGCATGTCGTTTTGCATGATACCTGAAATGGCGAGAGACACTCGAGTTATGTGCGATAATTCCCAGAGCTGTGTGGAATAGGTAAGATGCACCAGAGAGGATAAAAAAAAAACGAACAGGAAGATGCACATTATTGAAGATACGCTGCGCCTCGTTGGGCAAACTGAGTGACTGGGTTTTTTGAATATCTACCTGTAACTCACGCAGCTGCGTGCAATTGTCCTTCAATTTGCCATAAACTTGACCAAATTCCGATGAAAATGGAACTTGACGCGTCATAGCAAATCCTTGAAGGCGTGTCATATGAGCTACCGCCTCTGCCAAGGATGCAATGCATGTATCGATCGTCCTTTGTGATGGTTCTTCGGGATCCAGGGTGTGGTAAAAATCCCAGGGAACAAGTACGGGTTTAACATTCGCTGTATTGCCCGTTTCCTGAATGATTTCGATCTTGCGAACACGCGCACCATAGCCCGGCCGTACAGCGAGAGCTTTCCACAGGTTGAGACGACGGTAATCGCAACGAATGTGCCTGAACTGGATATGGTGTGGAATAACCAGGTCGTTGAGACTTTTACAGGTTAATGCAATGGAGAGAAGATCTTTAGGCTCATCCACGTAGAGAAAAATGAGCTCTAGGGTATCTAGAGGTTGTTGAAACATGATGGTGGCTAAAGATGTCGAGCGTTGTTACCATCGCGAATGACCAATCACACTCAGCCACGGGACCGTAACAAGTAGCCAGTGACTAGGAGAAGAGCATGTGGGAAGCATTAGTGCTGCTATTTCTGTAACCCTTAGCGATATCCGCCAATGGACTATGAGGTGAATATGTAAACAGAAATGCAATAAATGGCAGCCCACTTACAGTTTCCAAGGAAAAGTAGAGGGAAAAAAAGAGCTGAGCTGGAGAAGTTGGGAAAAATGTCAGCGATTTACTCCATTTCATATGCAAGGAGAAAGACTAATTATTTAATTTCGGGTGTTAAAATCCTGTTCACCAACAAAGCAAAGAGTGTGAATCGGGGGGCGAGTTAATAAGTAGCCAAACATATGCGTTCCCACGCCCACGGCAAACTCCGATCTCAAGTCTCTTCTCCAATGCCCAATTCTCTACAGCAGACGATTTGGATGTACTGGCTTGCATACAAAGACCACCCACTCAAAACTTCATTTCAACATTTATATTGAATCTGACAGCAAGTCACAATGAAGATCAAGAGAAAGTATATATGTATAACTTAAATTCCCATTACAGTTATCTCTATTATACCTGTGTATTTGTTTGGATGCCTGCCCCAGTGAAAGGGCACACATCCTCAATACCTAACTGGAATGACCAAGCAAACTACCGCAGACCTTCTATGTTGGGGTCGGGGAACATTTCGTGAAAACCCGAGGTTGATCGAGTTTACGCCGAAAACCATGTAGTCTAGGTGAATATTCAAGGATGCGAGCTCAGGGAATAGCCCTCCCACACAGGATATGTTGACAGCTGTTCAAATTCAAGGGGTACCGCCTCTCATTCAGATCTCCCCTTTTGGAAGGAAGGAAACCTGGATGTTCCAGAAGGTGAATAGCAAGAGGGGGAGGAAGAAACAAAAACCAAAATAATGACCATTCAATGTTGAAAAAACCATTCGCTTAGCTACCCAATTTTTAATCGATTTCTACGAGAACAACCAACCAACCAACCATCAAATGATTTCTGGCTAGTAGAACAGATCACCAGTCACCGAAATTGTTTTGTCCCACACGCTGGCGATTATCTTACACTCTTTCCGGATTAGCATTTCGAAGTGTAAATACTCACAGCCGTGGTGTCTCAGCACCTTGGCACCATATCCAGGTCAATTGCAGGAGCAGATTCTCAAACAGAAGCTTGAGTTTTTATCAAGGAAATTTCTACAGGACCTTCGGTGGTCACAACTCCAAATTATGGTAATTATTGTGGATTAGTGTGGATTGGGACATATCCAGAAGAGCTCCCCGTTCTTTTTCTCAGAATTATCGGACCCCTCTCCCTCTTCCTACACTTCCTCTATTTTTCTTCTACCTCTCCTGCGTCTGGATGCTTATCATGAAACCAATGAACGAATATTATATCCATCATTGCAGATGGCCGAAGCTTAGCTAAAGCCCTACCCTTGTCTGTACTCGTTAAGAAAACAAGTGAGTTACTCCGAATATTCTATCCACGATAAAACATCGAGATGTTCAACATGACGAAAATACCCTCCTATGAGTTGGCTGGTTTTTTATCTTCTCTTTGTTTTCAGTAGCTATTCTAAAAGAAAGACGACTAATCATTCGATCATATGTTTTTCTCTGCCCGCAGCATGTCACCTCGAATTGATCAATACAGATCCTCTCATCACTAAGTTTCGGTGGAATCTATTCAGGACCTTACTGTCCTTGTACTTAGTGCTCTCAGAGGGTCACAGGAGATTCAATCTTGCAAGAGGTTCGTGCGCGATATTATATAGAAATAGACATAGACTGACGCGATCAATTCTTCGGTAGCTACAACATGTGACGGTTCTCCCTCCCCCCAGATTACTTGGACGACCCAGCTGCCTCTGACTAAACACCCGCCTAGCTCCGAACTGATTCCAGTACTATCTATCCTGCATGGCTGTTAGTCTTCCACAACACTTCCCTACCCTTTACCCGTTTATTCAGAGTTTTCACACGAAAGAATCTCACTTGGCACTGAGAGGTGATTCCCGATGCTCCCTGCTCTGGGAATTCCTGCCATTCAGGCTTGATTCAGGTTACTCCATCCTCGGTCGGTTCAACCTCGGACATTCATTGTCAAGTTCTCATCTTTATCTGGTTGTTTAGAACACTGAACCACAACCCAGTTGATCGGATCTGCATAAAATTTTGTGAATTTGGTTTGGGCTATGATGAAGGACGACAGTTGGATACGAAAAAATTAGCAGTAAATCGGATAGATGGGACGGTATGCAAATTGTAGATTAGATTGGACGGCACCGCGGCTGAGATCCTCAGTTATATGTACTTCACGATTAACATCCCGATGGAATCGTTTAAATCGACCGAGGTCTCCAGTTAATGTTTTTCAATAGTAAATACTCCCATTGCGGAGAGTTCGCTGACCAGGAAAATCGGGTCAACCATCATATTCACTATGAGTTGATAAGTCCGGTTTTCACGAGTGAGCAATAATTGGGGCAAAATGGTGGCAAAGCTTTCGAAGTCGTCTTTCTGATTGTGTCGGGTGATATATAGACCATCGTATCCTTGTGGAATCCATCAAGGCAGTTACGATGGTAAACACCAAGAAGTCATTGTGATAAATCGGTAGCTATTATGCGATCTGGTAAATCAGCAACCTCAAACGTGTCCCAAGGGGCCATGCAGAATGTTTGCAGAGTCTCAGCGGAAAGTTTGGGGTTGGGTCCACCCGAAAGACTACCTGAGTTGATATTCAGAGTTAACTAGTATCTACAGCACGTGTAACCACAGGCAGTAAACGATGATCGAGGATGCCAGATAACTCCACCTATTTTTCCGAATACCATTCGGCCGTTGCATTTCTCGACCATTTTCTTTGCTCTTGAGCAAGGTTAAGTTTCGGAAAGAATTCTGGCCGGTATTCACAGCGATAGTTGAAACTCTTTGAATCATCATCTTTCACGAACACCGGGTTGCGGACTACATATGGTCAAATGAAATGTAATAAATATAGATAGGTATTTATTTTGGACTGGGATTGCAGTGACTTTACTGCAAAATCTTTTTGAGTACTTTTTGGGTATTTCCCGAAATACAATACAATGAATCTATCACAGCAATTCAATAATCACAGTTGCATAGCTGGATATATTCCGGGACGGCAGCAGGCTACGTGGATTTAATGGCACTTACTTAGAACACAAGACCCTTGGGTAGAGTCAGAGGGCGCAGCGTCGGGACGGCGGTCCCGAGGGATCATCCTCGGCTTCCGAGCACTGTGGGTTTTGCTGGACGTCTTGCTACAGAACATCGTTTACGATATATATCATGGGTTTGACTTTCCACGAGAAAACCCGGAGTAAGTACACATATCCGCAATTATACCTCTTAAGTTGTCGTTTCATTGCAAGGAGTGTTCACGGAGATTTAAGCTGAAACGATAAGAACTTATTTCGAGGGTCTAACTGCTCAAAAGCTCGTATCTGTTAAGTCTTTAAGAGGATATTGAGTCTCGGACTAATAGGGTGGATCCTCCAGTACTACCCGACCCAGCAAACCTAACCTCAAAAACGCTGCAGAACCTGACAGCATCTCATTAAATTGTCCATGGCGTGTCTTCGTTCCTCAGTAGTCTTTTTTTTTCAAGGCAGCAATGGTCCAAAATATAAAGCCTTAATTTTCTGTTCGGAGTATGTACTTTAGGAGAAAAAATGCATGTTTACTGCGGGAATTCCAAAGTTTGTCTCCTGCGCCACCAAGTGAGCCACCCTCTTGGCCTCTTTGATGGAGCGGGGTACTCAGCCCGATAAAATTTGATTCGCGCCCTGTTAAATGAAAATCACCCGATATATCGAACTCACATATCTTATTTTTTAAACACATATGAGGGTGAGTCAGCGAATCTCACGAATAGGCAGACTTCTGGAGAACAATACAATTCACCTGAAAGCGTTTCTCCTGTATTTGGAAACAAAGTAATAGGCGGGGTATCGGGTGTTGTACATGTTTCGACCCAGAAGCAGTCGAAGCCGTCACTAAAATGTCCCAGGAACTGCCGACTGGGAAGAAAACTCTCAAAAGGGTGCTTTCCTTCTAGCCTTCCTCTGTGTTACGTGAACGACCAGGGAAGGCGTCAAAAATCGGAGGTCAAAGGAGATGACGATAAGTGTGCAGGAAAACAGATACCGACCCCTGGTATCTACCTCAGTAAGTTCAACATTTTCAAACCCTGTCAGGTTCAAAATAGCTTGAGGTCTCTTTCATGGGACAGCAGTTCCAGTTATAGCCTTTCAATGCCTCGGATTGTACAGGTAGGACTTTTTCGGGGAGTCTTGACTCCCCCCGTCAGGTGCCATTTGTACCATCACTAACATTTGATCTACTCCGTGTTCATGATATCATCCGTACCTCGAGAAGCGGCGCCCATCATCCAGACAAGTCACTCGTTGTTAATGGACAGTCGCTCGTTCAGATTTACGACGAGATGTGTATAATTTCACATTTGTGTTTAACTCCTTTGAACGATGGACGCGGCCGTCCGCAAGGGGTTTTTACTGCTTTTGGATTCGAGCACTATCTTTCAAGCTGTTGCAAATCAGGGTGCCCCTTAAGTGGTCGAGTATTATACAAGGCGCTCTCCCTCGTGACCAACCCTATTTCGAATAATTCGTTGGCCAAGGTGGACGTGGACAGCTGTTCGACACAAAAGTAATATAAACCAAATTTATCTCGGAAATTTCAGGAGCTACATACTATTAGAGGCACGAAAAATGTCTGTGGAGCACCAGGAATTATTCTGCCCTGTGCGGTCATGCAAAGTTTCGTGTATTGAACACACCCAAAGTTTACGAGATTCACGACCAGGACTCAAGTTTCTGGCGGTAAAATTCTGTCATAAATTGCGTCTAATCTCGCATCCGCTATATAATTGCATGCTAAACTTTACAAAGAATGCTAGTAAGTACTTAGAGTTACGGAGGCCCGTGGAAGGGGTTGATAAAGGCAGCCGACCGGACGCCTATTTGAGACGCCTACGGAGGCCCCGATTTTACTCCCCATTGGATGAGAACCTAGGACGAAGGATCTCGATATCTACTGCGATTGCGCAAGAGTCAAGGGAACGTTTCAAAGGACGCCACAATGAAAAGCGCGTGAAGGGTTGTGCCGATCATCGTTGCCGGGACTTCTCTTTGAAATCCACAAAGCCCATAAGTATTCGGTTTTTCAGGTGGATAGGTTCTCTTTGCCGCAGCTTGCGTAGAATGCTGAGATAAATTGACTATGAATGGAAAGGTTGAAGTATAACAGATGGCGAGTCTAGAGTGAGCCTCGGCTTATGCTCTCTTTATACAGGCCTCTGTATACAAAACCCAAGTTTTCCCCGCAACAAAGGCATGCAGTACGGACCGATCAAGGTTCTAACGCGGATGAACCTATTTATCTAAACAATCTGGATTTTGACGGCGATAAGATGCGGGGAGATCTCAAGTTCGCCATTTGGGTCTAACGCCTCGGTCCTCCCATGGCCTTTTGGAGTGAGGAATGACCTAACCTTAATTAACCAGAGAAGGAGAGAAGCAAAGGACTGTTTCTAAGCTGGACGTGCGGGTATGCGGAGGGGACATCCGAGAATGCAATAGGCACCCGGTTTAATGGTATTGAGGTATATAACGGTTGAACAGAGGATGACCGCCGCCATGTATACCAATGCATTGCGTTAAAGTTTGCAGGAACCACAGAGTACTCCAGATGAAATTCGACGCGTGGGTGTCGACTGCTTTGAGTTCTCCGAGAACGACTTCGCAATGAATAGGGTCAACCACAAATCTGAATTATTTCATACTGGAGCATCCCTTCGGAATACGGGAAGACACCCGGGAACTCGAGAGTTATCTGAAGAAAGGAAATGCAAACAGATAGATAAGTTGACTTACCACAGAGATTACTGTACCCATTATCGTCTGGAGTTGCATCTGACTATAACCCACTAGCTCGATTCGATGATGATTTACCGGATCCGGGCGTGATGACGGGATGGAAGGGGTACAATCGAGTGGCCATGCGATGCGCTCATGGTCAGATGAGCAGTGGCCTCGTCGATTTGTCATGGCATAAGTGGCCCGTAGGACCTGAAGTTGCATCTCGGGAGGGGCAGTTAATTGTGATCTGGAGTGACATTGGGAACCGTAATTGGGCCGATTGTCGTCGGATTTATGGTTGATCGAGACTCAAGGGGTGGGTTGAGGATGGATGGATTGAATCATGTTTTGTGTTGTTGGGAGAAGGAGAGAAAGATTAGACCACGAATAAGAATTAAGTTGGGATGTTCAATAGCCGGGGAGGAAAGTGTCCCCCCGCATGATCGAAGAAGTGCCAGAAGAAAGGAAGCTTCGGATGATGCTGTCAGTTCAGTTGTAGCAACAAGATGATTCGGAAGTAATTGTCAAAAAAGTCTAACCCAGTAAAAATGTCGATCTTTTGTTTCTTCAATCATTCAATGAAGGGAATATTTAGACAGGAATCAACTGTCCATCCTGCCATGCGAAAACACAACCTGTAAACTGTACGGCTCAACAGATCCCTACACCAAGACATCATCAAGACCCGATGACGCCCTAGGGCCACGACTTCGAAGCACCCTTCATGCTTCTGTCGACCTAGCTCGTCAAATCTTCAACGCCTCGGAATCAGTGACGATGGTTTGACAAGGAAGCACAATTCAGCCAATTCACGTCTTTGGATGGAGCGTGTGTATCGTGGCGATACATATTCTTACGGGTTCCGATCGATTCGAGAGAAGGCGGTACTGGTCGATGTCGAACATGTCTAAATGGGTCGAATTGCGAGAGGGCTGGGCTGGTGGTATGAGTGTGGGAAGGGCAATGTACCTCACCTTGCAATTTCGGGGCGATTATGAAGGCTGACTTGGAGACTTTATTTGCATGATTTAATGCGTAACAAGTTGGGTCACAACAAAGGGAGATGAACTTGACCCTTTTGAAATGGTGCAATCTATATGGAACAATAAGATATTTTCAGAAAATAGACAGCGGGTGTGGGTGCTTTCATTTTATGGCGTGGTGTTCACCCTTCGAAATTCAAAGACGACGTCAGGGCGGGCAAACTATGGAACCCAAGCTCTCATTTGCTTATTTTCCGAAGATGGAGATCCTCCCGGTTTGTAGGCATCATCTGTGATATGCCGTACATTTTGTGGCCATCTCCACGTTTTATTTTCATTTTACAAAAGGAGGGTTTTATTAGAAGATCAACTTTTTGTTTTGTACCCCTTGTTAGAACTTCCCTGCCTGGGTGTGGCTGATCAATAATTCGCACCATCATTTTCTGACCAACTTTCCTCGAAAGATATGTATAGACAAGCAAGCTTGGTGATGATGCTCCATAAGTACGAGTGCATCGTGAAATGATGTTATTTCATGATACTGTTGATTGACTTGATATGAGCGTGGTCAGAGTTTGGTGCATCCGCTCTTGTACCAATGGGTAGACTTGGCTGGAGGTACGTTCTGTGGATCCGAGACTGAGTTATCAGCAACGTTGTCATGTACTCCGCAACCTTAGTTGGATTAAAAGTGCCTGTGACTGCGGTTTAATAGTCATGTGCAACTAACACTGTAATTGAAGAATAAATCATACTACCGAAATCACCTCTGTAGTTTCCTAGTAGCAATATAGCTGTGTGACCTTAATTGAAGAAAGCATAACTTTACAAGGCATAGATATTCTTGTCGAACTCTAACCTTGCTGAACAAAGTTATTCCATCGCTTTTGGGTCATCGCGGTGCAACTTGTTCATCTTCCCGGCTATGGCATCTGCATTCGGTGACGACAGTTATCGAAGAAAGGCCAATCAGGGATGGCTCTCCTAACTGCAGTTCGACGGATGTGTTGCTATGATAGGGAGAAGAAGGAACACTTTCGCATCTGACGACAAAGAGCCCACATAAGCACAATTAAATTAAAAAGGGGGCACACACATCAAATTGGGAGGTTTTGTTAGGAAGTTGCATCATAACAATACAACAGAAAGGACTCGGTGCATCCAGAAAAATAAGCACAGAGAAAAGAACGAATTGAGATTGGATGAGCCAATTGGACCTGGATCCGCGAGTCGGGGGCGCTTGGAGAACTGTGTGAGTATGTGCAGTTGTTACCCCTGGCCGTTTTCTATGTTTTGGAGTTCCGGTGGCATGGTAAGTAGTATGGCGTAGCAGATGGCGAAAGGAATCAGGATGGCGGGCGGCCGTCTGTTGCAGTTCTATCTAACTGTGTGGGGTTCGGGGAAGGTGCAAGGTTTGGTTAGTTGCATCATGAAAAGATTTCTGTTTGTGGGCGTGCCTTGGGTGGCTTTTGAATCCTTTTCACTTCTGCGGAGGGAAGGACTTCTTTAACTGGAAGGGGATGGGGACAAAGATGACTTAAAGCATTCGTCTGGAAATGGAAATATTGGAGCTGATTTACAATCATGATGGAATCAGGAAATGCACGGAGAAGGGGCAAGAGGAAACCTTCGGCCGCGGATGGCGGTGGAACGAGACCTTGCCGGTAACCATGCAACAGGGGATGAGTATGCATAAGGGGCGACTCGGAGTTTGTTATGGAGGAGCAGCTGTGAATATTTTGTTTTTGTCTGTGCGTGGGCGGTGGAATTGTGTGTCAGTTTCGAGGAAATGTGGGGAAAGGAAAAGAATATAAATGATGTGGTTTACAGTCGGAG
>Ga0157379_10002684_pt1 | contig 14989 bp, 17 predicted proteins | sample S25metaG_FD_121802 | JGI IMG/M metagenome (GOLD analysis project Ga0157379, IMG submission 121802) | Switchgrass rhizosphere microbial communities from Kellogg Biological Station, Michigan, USA - S2-5 metaG | ecosystem: Host-associated > Plants > Roots > Rhizosphere > Soil | place: USA... | reverse complement strand
CCTGCTTGTGAGTCATTTTCGCTGTACGGCTCGCATTATCTCACCAGTTGTGCATAGCACGGCTTTCCTTTGCTCGTAAGTTCTCGGATTCTGCCCCTAATTCACTAAAGCCTAATATCCTGTCAAGTTGTGCAAATGGCTATGTGAGTTCCAAACATATCCATTCACTCATCATATGCTGAACATAACCCAGGACGGTTCACTAATGACTTCCATTAACGGGGTAATACGCATGTCAAACTTTCAAGAACTCGTTACTTAAAGTCATACAGATGCCTTTCTACCAAAGCCGCTTCGAACAAGGTCAACTCTCGTCTTCCACCTCGATCATCTTCTCTATGTAAGTAGATGTCCTTCCAATCTCAACCATCGCTGACAACTTTACCTTCTGAAAATAGCTACACAGTCGGTGGTCTCGTCGGTCCCTTCTTCGCAGGTCCTTTGACAGATTCCAAGCTCGGGCGCAGGGGTGCCATGCAAATCGGTGCTTTGATCATCTGCCTTGGTTCTGCTATTATCGCTTCCGCTATGAAAAAGCCCCAATTCATTGCGGGTGCGTCATGTCTCCCAAGCAGGGAATAACTGTCCCTGAGTTTCTCTTCTTTTATTAAGGTCGTTTCATCCTCGGTTTCGGAGTGTCCATTCTTACTTGTGCCGCCCCCTCCTACGTTGTGGAAGTCTCCCCTCCTCAATGGCGTGGGCGTATGACCGCTTTCTACAATCTTGGTCAGTAAATCTCAGAATATCATTAATTCTTCTCCTGTTCATCGTAAAAAACGCGTTTAGGATGGTTCGGTGGCTCGATTCCTGCTGCCGCTATCACCCTCGGCTGCCAACACATCATGTCTGACTGGTCATGGCGCCTTCCCCTCATCTTCCAGGTCCGTAATACTCCACTCTCCGCAAATGCCACAGCTAATATTTTCTTTCAGGCCTTCCCCTCTGTGATCGTCGTCATCTCAGTGTTCTTCTTACCTGAGAGTCCTCGGTGGATGGTCGCAAATGACCGTGATGATGAAGCTATGGCTTTCCTGGTAAAGTACCACGGTGGTGGTGACCCTAACAGCGCAATCGTCAAGCTTCAATGGTAGACACTTAGCAACTTAAGAAATAGTCTTGGACTGAATGGTACATTTTAGGGATGAATTCAAGGAGAGCATCGCCATTGACGGTGCCGACAAGCGTCCATGGGATTACAGCGAACTGTAAGTATTCCCCCCCTCCCCCTACGACTAAGATCCTAAAACTCAACACCCCCAGCTTCAAGACCAAGAATTCCCGCTGGAGGTCCCTGATGGTCATCCTCATGGGTTGTTTTGGACAATTCTCCGGTAACGGCCTCGGTTACTTCAACTTGGAAATTTACAAGGCTGCTGGGTACAACACCAACGAGCAGTTCGTTTTGAACTTGGGAAGCTCCATTGTGTCTGCTATTGCTGCCGGAACCGGTGTCGCTCTTTCCGATCGCATGCCTAGGAGACAAGCATTGATATGGGGAACGTTGGCTTCCGCCGTCTTCCTTGCAATCAATGGAGGGTTGTCGTTGAAGTGGGCACATATGCCTGATGATGCAAAAGTTTTGTCGGTTGGTCAAGGGTAAATGACGTTTTCTTCCTCTATTTTCTTTCTGAAATTTCAATTATTCTTTTTAGTGCCGTTGCCGCGTATTTCTTCTTCAACATCGTCTACTCCTTCGCATACACCCCCCTTCAAGGTCTCTACCCTGTTGAGTGCTTGCAGACCACTGCACGTGCCAAGGGTATGTCCATGGTATGTATTTCCAAGCCATTCCTCACTCCGTTCCTCTCTAACTGTACGATAGTATGGTGTTGTTGTCTCCCTCTTCTCCTTTATCAACACCTTCGCCGGACCCATTGCCTTAAGAAATATCCAATACAACTACGTTTTCGTAAGTTCTCCTTTCCATCCCATCAAAATCACCCTAACACAATAACCACAGATCTTCGTCGGATGGGATTGTGTCGAAGCTGCGCTATGGTACCTCCTGGGTGTCGAAACCGTCGGCCGCTCCTTAGAAGAATTAGAAGAGGTCTTCGCAGCTCCCAACCCTGTTGCAGCCTCCAAACGCAGGCAAGTCGTTCTTGTAAAAAACACGGGAGACATAGAGGTTATCGCCGAGGATGCTTAATTTACTGTAATGATCTATTCTGTTTTCCATTTTTCTGAGTGTGAGATTGGAGAGTTGGATGTTTGTACAGCCAGTTTTTCTTTTGGTTACGATTGTATTACGACTTTGGTATTTCCGTTTCACGATATTGTACGTTGTTCTCACCACTCCAACGAAGTATGAACCTGAATTCCGAAAAAGGAATGATTAATCAATCTCTTATAGAAGAAGAAAATCGTTATAAGTAATTGTACATCCAAGCCGTTCAAGCAGAAGAAGATATCAAACTGTATACCGGAACGCTTTACCCAGAGCGGGATCTACTTCCCCCTCGTCGAAACGCCGATTGAGAGATTTCAAGTGTTGGCGGAAGATAAAGCTCATCAGTAGCGCCGCCATGGCACATGCGATGCAGATATAGAAGCTGTTACGATAGCTGGGTCCCCACACAACTGGCCTTAATGGGAGAAGGAAAGGTGGGTTGATTAAGTAGAGAAGAAAGATGTAGGGAGAATCATCCATACCAGATGTAACTGCGGTGGTGGGCATCAGATGAGAGAATATCTGAATAATAAGAAGGGCTCTTACGATCCGACAACGTTCCCTGAGTTACTTATCCCATTCATGAGCGCCAGAGCGGTGGCCCGCTTGTATGTTGGCCTTGGAAAGGAATTGGACATCCAGGTATAACTGATCACAAGACCTAAATACAAAAGAAATCAGTTCTGAGGAGCAAAAAGATGAAGTACATACCCCCGTATGTTTGCGCCATAAGAAACCTATTATGTTGTCATTTTCGTAATTCCTAACAAAATAAGACCAATCTCACAAGGAAACATATCGCGCTGCTACATTTGTCGTTGAAATGGCGATAATCCAGCCCAGTAACCCGCCACCAACCGACGCGCAGATATGAAAGAATCGTTCATTAGTCTTATCAGAGTGCCTAGACATGACTTAGTTATAATTTTATCAGTATTCGTTAATGAGTGTGTAATACCATGATAAAATAAAAGTTAAACCTGCTGCCACCACCCAAGGGGGTGCCGTCAACAGAAGAGTTCTGGTCGTAGAGAACCCCAAAGTGGCCGTCAGCGCTTAATTATATGGATTCAATATCCGAGTTTTACATATTCAAGATAGCAGGGTAGACTCACTTGGGAAGTAAATTGTGAATGAAAGTGATATTAACTGGAGGAATAGAATAGCCGTGAACCACCAGACTTTCCAGTCGGTGACAGCGAGGATAAAGCCACGGTATGCCCCTCCTTTATCATCATCTTGAATACCCCCTGCGTCTTCTGACATTCGTTTCTCTGCGAGACGCCTTTCCTCACTGAGAAAACAATTATGGGTCAACCAGAAATTGTGCGGAAATTACCACTCACTCTGAAAGCCATCGAGTATTCGCAGGAAAATCTGGCAGGATTATCATCGCAAAAATTGCGAGTCCCATAGTTAGACTTCCTTCGATATAATAGAGCCACCTAGCATTCCAATAATCGGGAATTCCGTCCTGTGGATTGAAAATAAGACTAACCTCCAGGCAGCGTGGCCCAAAACACCATTCATGCCGGAGAGAATGCCAGCGGCAAGGAGGCCACCAAAGGCGTTGCTGATCAAGTTCCCTGCATTGTGGTAAATACTTCCCCTTAATAAAAGTAAGATTGCGAGGTACCTGCATAGAGAATTGAGGTTCGGTATCCTACTTCTGACCTCTTAATTTTCAACAGTCAACAGACATTTCAACTGAGAATATCTAATGAGACACAAACCTTATACCACTTTGAAATCAGAAAGAGAGCTCCAGGAAAGAAAGCAGCTTCGACAACTAGTGAGAGAAGGTTAGCTCAAAATTAAATGTTCTCAGCATGACATGAGATATCATTCACCTCCAAGAAACAATCGAGCCATTAATACACCCGCAAAGCTGGGGAGATTAAATTGAAATTAACTGAAAGGAAGCAATTAAAAATCAGCCTAGACTAACTTCGTAGCAATGCCTGTAATAATTCAATGAATTTGGTCAAGATGCTAGCTCATTGAGGGTGCAGGGTACGAACCTGTTAGCGCGGATATCATTCCCCATATCAGGTTACAGGCGGGAATGTATAAGGAGGGACGTCCGAGATAGTTTAGGAGGAGATTTCTGCAAGCAATTAATAAGGGAAGTTATACTAGGGACCGATTGGAGACGCACGAGGGAACTTGCATGGAGCAGTAGCCCACATAAAGAATTGACAAGACAGTGCTGAATTGTTGACCATGGAGATGAAGATCCTTTTCAAAACCCTTTAACCGAGCGGCGCTGATTTTGAAGAGGTTTCGGTCTCATGAGGGGGATATTTAAAACGAAATATTTACCCAGCATTATTACGGTCGATCTGTAACACAGGTATCAAGCTTCTGAATACGCGCAATGGACGGCGTATCACTCACATAATTTAGGATATAAATTATAACGAGCATGCTCATCCTAATATCAATCTTCCAACTGCGAAAACTCAATCCAAGGAGACAATACTTTCAGAATCAAATAAACTTACAGCAATCGCTTCTCGAGCTTGGCACGCTCTTCACGCCCACCAAATTCCGCATCTGTATCGGAATTGCTGTTATCATCAACGTACTCAACGTTAGCCAGGTCTTTCTTCTCTTCATTGATCGCAGTCATAATAGGACTAATGATGTGGGGGGAGGTCGTTCCCTCAGGAAACATCAGGAGGAGCATATATAGGCATTTGGTCGTATGTGAACTCGTGACATGGCCAACGGGCCACTGGCATGTACGGCATATCCTTAGGGAAAGGTTCCCATTACCTTCGTAGAAGTCATTTGGCAACCCTTCTTAACGGAAAAGCTATCTTTAGAGTTCTCCGCCGTTTGATGTGAACGCAACCTGAAGGAAAGAAATTTGACCAATCCGATATTTTGTCATGAAACAGATATATTCGACATGACGCTCACTTGCAGCGGTAGTCAGATCATTCCTGCAACAATCATCGTGCCTATCTCTTTCTTCCAATTATCAGTCTTTCCACTCCACTTCCCCTTCCCACCACCTTTTATACCCTTCGCTTTCAGTTTATCGCCAATCTCCTTTACTTCCTTCTCGTCAGATCCAAAGATGAGGATAACCGCGTTTTTGGAAGAAGTTTGGGTGCCTGTCGAAACGAGGACGATCAAATAAGGCTTTGAAATAGCCATTGAGCTCCAGGATTGCTCGACCATGTTCAATAGGGCTAGTGGGTTAGAGGACGAGTCCTGGCGTTGATAGTATTTAGTGAACCGACTCTCGTCCGCCTGGTTCTCGAGAGCGTCCCGTAACTCTTTGACGATGAACCCAGCCACTTCGCTTTCGAGTTCTTCAGCCCTCTTGTTCGCTTTCTTTCTCCCATCTGCTTCGAACATGATTCGCTCTGCTACCTGGTTTGGAGCGCATCCGTAGGACGAAGCCGCAGCTGCAAGATATCCATGTGTCTGCGCCAAATACGCTTGGATTCTTGGACCAGCGCAGAAGTAGATACGAGCTCGGCCGCGAGAGAGAGATTCTGTCTCTGGAAGAATGAAGATGGAGACCCCTTGTAAAGTGGGAAGATGGGTTCCACAGCATCTACGACTATAATTAATGGATTCTATCTGATGAAAAGAGGGAGTAACTCACGGATTACGGTCAACATTCTCAATCACAACTGTTCGGTTGACACCTCCCGTATAATCCGCTGGAAGACCTTTGGATGCATTTCTATCCTCACTAGCCTCCCGCTGGGATTCGTTTTTTAATTCCTCCACCTCGATATGTACCCTTGTCCCACGCCAACAAATATTATTTGCTGCATCTTCGATCTCTTTCAGTTGTTCAGCGGTTGGAGTCCGAGGAACTTCTATATACGAAGGATTGGGCGAAGGGGCTAAATACCAAGATGGAGTTGGAAGATCCAATTTTGTTTCTAATAAAGCTGATATCAGATGCTGAGAAGTATGCATGCACATCTGAACAGAACGGTCAGCGATGCATCGAGTATCGTGCATCCGAACAACATACATGATCATATCTTCTCTTAAACCCAGCATCCCCTAGACGTACAGTTACTGCAGCTCCAGGGGTCAAAGCCTCCAGATTAGCCTCGTCGCCTTTAACATAATGTATCGCGTGCCCGCCGTGTCGTTTCGCCTCTAACACTTCCCAGCGAACACCATTACGATCTTCGATGTAGCCTATATCAGAAGGTTGGCCTCCACCCTCAGGAAATATTATGGTATCATGTAAGAGGATTTCATAGATAGGGCCTTGTGGCTTGGAATCTTCCTTTTTCTTCTTGTCTTTCGATGCTTGTAAACCTTGGGAAGCCCGAAAGGTGATAACGTACGTCTCTAGTTCGATCAAAAGGGGATTCCCTGTGATGGCAGTTCAGTGATACTGTGGTGGAGAGGGAAGGATCGTGACAAACTTTGGCAAGCGAGGAGACCAACTGGAACTGGCACAGACTTATCTTCTGGTACTCGCAGAGAGGGTGAGATAATACGGTGGTAGGGTGCAGGATCGATCGTGGTAGGAGACAGAACCAGAGCAGCTGCAGCCATATCTAATTATCTGGCTCGAAAGTGAACAGGTACGTGGTATTAGTAAAGTGCCAACGAGTTTTGCGTTATTATTAGCAGCATCTCTTAATCAGCCACCACTGCAAAGCTCCAGTAGCTCATCTTCTGGTTCCGAAGTAGATACACGGCTTTATATTAGCCAAGCAAAGAGTAAAAAGACAGAGGGAGAAGAGAAAGGAAATAGGAGAACTATACATATTCGACGGACATGACCCATCCCTTTTTTAATGTGAATCCATCTAACGCTTCTTTTGCAGTTGATGCTAGCTCTGGCGAATCGAACGAAACATGTGCTAATGCTGAGGGACCATTCGGTCCAGGCTTAGGTGTTGGAGAGATACGTACGCCTTGGAATCCCTGGAATCTACAGCACATGTAAGTAAACAGCCAACCGGCATGGTTCGGAAATACTTACTGTTGGAAGAGAACACCCAAGACATCATTCGTTACTTCGTGGGGAAGATTCGTGCATAACAAAGCAGCAGTTGGGTGTTTGGGTGGCGTTACTGGACGAAATCAACATCCAGCAGCTGCACAAGAGGAGAATATACTCACCACTCGCTGATTCTTGAGGTCTGTTATCGTCATCTTCTATCTCCATCTCGTCACTGTCATCATCTGACTTTCCTCTCTTCCGGTCGCGCTCGTTATCTGCATCATCGTCTTCTCGCAGTCGCTTCTCAGATGATAATCCATTGGTAAGCACCGAGGCTGGAGGGGTTTTTTGGGATAGTGTTGGATGGACGAAATTAGGATCTTCCTTTTGTAAGGTAGCGTAGGATTTGGTTTTAGCATACTCGATATGCTATGAGTTGCGCGAATAGGGTGAGCATGTAATTTCGGCTATATTCTTGTGTGAGATGAACGAACCAGAGGTTTTTCATAAAACATCATGCCTTCACAAGCTCTCATTGCTGTTGTTGCACCAGCAAGATCAGAAAAGACGAGGAACGCCTGACCACGCATCTTCGCGTTTTTGGACGCGACAATGTCAATGATCTTGCCATATGTCGCAAACAGCGCATATAGCTGAGACCGCAACTCGTCCTTGCGCACATGGTCGTTGAGATTCTTGATGTAGAGAGTAGCGTTGGGCGCAGCCATGTTGGAACTGGCGATGAGGACGGGCGCTTGAATAGCCAGGCTGACATAAGCTACTCTCCCGAGGCCATTATCCCGCAAGTCGAACGTGTGTTGTTGATCCTCGAACTGACTGCTCTTACTGTTCCGGGAAGTCCTTCCTTTGGCGTCGCATCGATTTCGGGACAACCCTTTTCTCCTAACGACCTCCACCGCGATAACACATACTCTTGACAACCTTTCCATGCTACTGAAGTTTCGTCGGCCTTGAAATGAACACATTACAAGCTCCTCAATGGCTTCCTGAAGTTCTCGTGCCATTTTTCACACTATCTTATCCCCTGGACCCTCCCAGCAATCCCGACTCCTACCCCAACTCTGATTATTATGGAACAGGTCGTTTGGATGGGTGCTTTGTCTTGACGTGGATCGTCTTTCTCGGCCTTCTTCGGGAGTTTCTACGACTGGGAGTCTTCGAGCCATTCGGGAGATATTATCTATATCGTAAAGATATGGCAGAGTTGTCCAAGAAGGGCGCTGCAAGAAACGGATCTGCCAATGGGCACACGGCGGCTAATGGACATTCTGGTCATACAGTTGCAAAGCCAGTCAAACCAGTCTCAGCATCGACAAAAAACGTCGTTAAAAAGCGTCCTAGGGGCATGGACAAGGCCACCTGGAAGCGCGAGAGAAGCACAGTTCGCTTTGCGGAACAAGGCTGGCAGCTCACCTATTATCTAATTTATTGGCCTTTGGGAATGGTACGTTTTCGCTACTGCATTTATTATGCTATTTATAACACTGTGCAGTATATCCATTGGGGACTCCCTAGCGCTCCCTTCAATCTCGACAGGCTATGGCTCAACTACCCTCACATACCATTGGCCGGCCCAGTCAAGTTCTATTACCTCACCCAATTCGCGTTCTGGGTCCATCAAGTGTTGCTGTTGAATGCTGAAGCATGGAGAAAAGACCATTTCCAGATGATGTCTCACCATGTCATTACGATTTCCTTGGTCACCGCAAGCTATTACTATAATTTTACTCGCGTAGGGGTGCTTATTATGGTACTGATGGATTGGTGCGATATCTTCTTAGCTGTAGGTCATTATCATATCCCATTTCTTTCTCACTAAATACCTGCATATAGGCCATGAAAATATGCAGATACCTACGACTCCCCGACAACTTGGTCAGCGGGTTCTTTTTGATCTTTGCCGCCTCTTGGGTGGTTACCCGACATATCCTGTTCTCTTTTGTGATATACTCCGCGTACAAGGATGCTCCGCGATTAATTCCTTTCCTTTGGGCACCAGAAAGTGGTCACTATCTTACTCGAAACGCCTATATTTGGTTCATTGCCTTGATGGTAGCTCTACAGGTACTTGAAAGCCTTCTGCAACTATGTTCGACTGCTCACATTACCCCAGGTTATTCTATATCTCTGGCTATATACAGTACTCGTAATCATTTGGGATGTCATTAGGGGAAACCCCCCGGACGATGTCCGAAGTGACGAAGAAGGGTATTAATACTCTCTTTTTCATATCGGAAACTTACTGATTCCCCCGTTTAGCGGAGCTGAATCCGACGATGATGTGAAGGAGGAATGAGTTGCAAAATATTTACTCGGGTTCTGTATTGTTGATAGATTCCTAAATCCTAGTTTTCAAGATTCCCTTTACTTTTATACTTAGTGACTTTCGATTCTTCTCGATCGTCTCTGTATCCAACTGCTGGGCTTCCTCTATTACCCATTTATGTATCTCCCAAAATGCCATCTATATCTTCAGTACCATATGATAGAGAGGATATTTCGATATATCTGGTGAGTAAAAAATCAGACATTAGAGAGTACCATGTCAGTTATTCTTCTTGCCTACTCTAGAGGAACGTGGTTTTGTCAGGTCTTTGACCTATAATTCTACTCTGGATCTTTTGTCTTTGTCTGTTTAAATCCTGTTCTCGCACGTTCACGCAAGCTATGTCGCAAAAATCCAAATTTCTGAACCTGGCCTGATATGACCTGATATGGTGGATTAGGAGACAAAAAGTGTTTAGATTGTGCTAAAAACGTTGTATACGAAACCTGACAGAGGAGGGAAATCTTGATGGAACCTGATCAGGCCGAATCAGGACCTTCAGGGCGTCAGGGAAAATGGATTTTTGCGACAAAGCAAATAAGCCGTTGATTCTGAGAAGGTTAGCTAGGGGAAGTCGGCTCCTAATCAGATAAGATACACATTTGATTGAACCTTAAGAAGCCATGAGATAAGATTACTTCAACGAATGAGTATCCCGATGAAAAAAAAAAGACTTCCCCAGCATTAATTGAAAAATATTGATTGATACCTAGGACGACTGGTTAAGATGACCGGATAATTTAAAATTTCACCCACTCGATAACCGTTGAAACGTTCATGCAGAGAATGGGGAAGAGAAATTAAAGAGAAGTTGTACCAACTAAATTGCCATACTTAAGTGTAAATGAACTCAATTTAGCTCGCGGATCCAATCCCATCCGAAACACACAAGTAGCACATAGCTAAAGACCAATGTGAATGAAAGGTACCCAGCTTGTTAAAGCGGCTCCTTCTTTTCTGAGTTTTGAGACTGCCTCGTGCAACGCATGAGCAGTCTGGCGAGGGTCTGGTCTCCGTTCTCGGAACAGAGAACCATAAAACACATCTGCCACAGTCGGTCCATCCATGTCCTTGATGGACCACAGGGTCCCAACAACGCTCGGGTAGCCTGCAAACAGCATCCCAGACGCTAAATGTACCGCTTCCTCTGGTAGAGTTCTATCTCCAGTCGCTGTCTGGCATGCAGACAAGAAAATAAACTCAGCATTTGGTACAGGGTCTCTGATGATTTCCAGCAGCTCTAGCCGTTCTCCTTCAAGGAAAAGTGCACTCTTTAGCGGATCTGTGGCATTCTGCGTTCCATGGCTGGCCATGTGTACCCAAGGGCACTTTGCCATTTCTTCACGTACTCGCTCCACCGTTGCACTGGCACCATCCAAACCTAAAAATGTCGTAGAGAGCTCCTCACCAGCCCGTCGAGCCGCATGCTTATATATTGTATGCAATTCATTTTTGGTTTGGGGGATTACTGCTAATTCCTCCGCTGCCGATTGAGCGACACCTAGAAGTTTGAAGGGACGCAGGGGAGTAGTTTTCGGGGTTTCGAGTAGAGTGGATAAGGTTGGCGTATAGGAAGAAGTGACAAAGTCACTAATGCAAGATCCTGATTCTGGGCTCGCCCCTTTGTCCTCGTATATGCCTGCCGCATGCAAGGGGAGGAACGCCAGTGCACCCGTTGCGCACCACCAAATACGAGGCTGTTTGGAAATATCCGCTTCAGTCTAGCAGTTTCATACCGTCCCTAAGAAATCGGTGGCGTGGAAGTTTAATTCGTACTCACCATTATATTTAGGCCATTCAATATTGGTTTTACGACATCCTTCCAGAGTATTGAAAGGATATTTTTCAAAGGATCCTCTTTGGGAGGTGCTTGAAGTCTCGGCGCTCTCTCAGTCCGATCAAGGAGGCAAGAGTCGGACAAGACTTCATCCAACATTTTACGCAGTTTTTCTGCCTTCTCTAGGGTGAATGCGGAGAGGGATATCTGGGTGACCTTCGCCTGGCTATTCAACACGAGCGCATCACATCGGAGGCGATGGCCATTAATCATCACCAGGTATCCAGACTGAACGGTCACCTTGAGATCGGATAATTTCTTTGGAAGTAAAAAATGCTCGAAAGTTGGCTTCTCCCTGACGAGTCGGACCACTTCTTCCCATTCCTTAGTTAATTCGGATGGTTGCTGCTCCCATCCTTTTGGAGTGGATTCCTCAGGAGGATTTAACTCCATGCCTGTGGATTTTAAAAGTGCACTGACCCGTTCAAAACGACTAGCAAGCTCTGGATGAGCTTTTTTGAGATTCTTGATAGGTGTTCGGAGCTGAAGGAGCTGAGTCCATACGATAGAGCGACCATGATCAAGCCATTCAACGGCAGACTCGTATTCTCCGCAAGCAATAGCTGATGCTGCAGCATCCCGAACGATATCTCCCAATGGTGAAAGGGTTTTGTAACGGTCACTGAGTGGAAGAGCCAAAGAGGCAACCATCGGAAGAAGGCCTAGCGCATATGTATACCCTTCCAATGAGGATGCAGAATTGATCTTTGAAGTGCACTGTGCCCAGCTTAAGGCAGCATTAAGACGATGCAAAGGATTGCTTGTGGAAAGGAACGTAGCTTCCTTGAAGTGTAGAAGTGCCTCGTCAAGATCTTTGCGGTCTCCGAAATGTTCATACCGAAGCCGGTATGCACCACCGATATCCGTCAAGCATCGGGTTCGTGTCGTATCGTTCGGGTTCATTAGTTGCAACGCACGCTGTCCAGCCAGTATTGCCTCGTCAAGGTGAGAAACATGTTCGGAAACGAAGAAGTTCTGAAGACAAATGCTAACCCGGAGACATTGGAGTATAATGTGGAGTAGACTGTCAGCTTTGATAAATTTCAATGCTTCAGAGTTGAGATGGTTGGCCCTATATATATCTTCCCTCGTGTTAAGCCGTGCGGATCTGGCGATCAGTACATTGCAGTAGTTGATATTACATTCCGCTCTCATATGGAGGGCATCGCTTGGTATATCTTTCCGTGCGGCTTCAAAGGAGTTTATGGCTTCGTCAAGATCCTTCATATCTCCCATCCGTTGATAATTTGCCACCAGGGTATTACCAAGCTGGAGCAACGCCATATATCTGACCGGACTGTCTTCAGGAATTACACCCAAGGCTCTCCTGGTGATAGAGAGAGCATGAGCCATATCTCTGGACGCTCCAACCATATCAAATCGTCTGGTGTATTTATCGCCAAGTTTTAGTAAAAATAATGTTTTCTCAGGAGAGTCGTCAGGTATGAGATCGCTGGCCTTTTGCTGTGCTTCAAGAGCTTTCTCGAGGTCACTGATTTGGCCTAACCGAGAGAATCGATGGGAGTACGAAGTTCCGAGGGCGGCCCAGATGTGCCCTTTCAGAGACAGATCATCGGCACTGAGAGCCAACGCTATATTGTGTAGTTCTAGAGCCCTTTCGAGATCTTGTATTTCTCCGAGTCGTAGAAACCTCAATTCGAGCGTATCCCCCAAGTTTGTTAACATACTCCCTTTGCCGGGATAATCGTCTCGAGCAAAAGCTACAGCTTTGGAATGGGCTTGAAAGCCCTTATCGAGGTCATCGATATTTCCAAATTGTCGGAATTTAGTTATAAAAATGTCTCCGAGCCGCATCCATGAGGTGATCATACTGATCACTGAAGAGTCATCTGGAAGAGTCTCCACTGCCTTGGAATAAGCCTCCAGAGCTCGGTCAATGTCGTCACTTGTCCAGAAACGATGGAATCTGACTTCATATGCATCGCCGAGGCAGGACCAGAACGTCGGCTTAAGAATGTCGGTATCCAAACCGAGGGCCGTAGCTTTCGAATGTGCTTCAATAGCTTTGTCTAGATCCTGGAGATCACCAAAACGTCGGAAGTTGTCAAGAAATGCTGTCCCGAGGGCATTCCAAAACATTGGCTTTGCAGGGTATCCGTCTGGAGCGAGCTCCAAAGCCTTTGTATAGGCCTTGATGGCGTTCTCAATATCACTGGGGCGAGAAAACAACCCGAACTTCATGTTGAGGATTTCCCCAACATTTTTCCATAACACTGGCTGTCGAATGTGGTCTGGCGTAAGCTCCAGAGCCTTGTTATATTCTTCCAGAGCCCTGTCAAGGTCTTGTTGATCTTCACGATATCTCCCATATTTAAGTCTGAATGTGACACCAAGTTTGGTGCTGAGGGTAGCCAATTGAAACCGTTTCTCGCCTGGAGTGAGTTCCAATCCTTTCGTAACGGCCGAAACCGCCTTCGTAAGGTCCTCAGGGTCGTCGAATAATACGAATCTATTCAGATAGATGTCTGTGAGGTTTTCCAGCATACCAGGCTTCTCAGGAATGCTGTCGGGAGTGCCTTCGAGGGCCTTCAACTGTATTTCCAGGGCATCTTTGAGATCGCCAAGGTGCCTAAACAGAACGAACCGCATCTGATATGCTTCTGCAAGGGAATACCAGAAGAAAATCTTCAGCGGAAAGTCATCTGGTGCCATTATCAGAGCTTGCGACAGGAGGGAGATGGCCCTATCGACATCGTTCTGGTCTCTAGACTTTTGGAATATATTACAATATCCGAGTCCCAATCTATAGCAATTAGTGATCGTATAAATGTTCCCAGGGGGATCTTCCAGTTCCAAAAGCTTCTTGTTAACCTGTAGGAACGCCTGTTGTGCAGAATCGATGACGTATTTTGACTCAATATGCAAACCGAGGGAGTATGCCGTGGACATGATGCCGTGATTAGTGAGCACCAGAATTCTGGACGGATGATCGGGTGAGGTGCGACCCATTGCATTTCCGCATAGTCTGAGTGCTTGATGAATGTCCTCCTCTTGAGCTCGTAAGAAGTACCGACGACAGTATGCAGCACCGAGGTTACTAGTGAGGGGAGGGTGGACCGTTTGCTGTGGAATGCCCTCCAATATTCCAATGGCTTCGTTGACTTGCAAAACATCGGGCGCAAATTGAATCCATATGCAGAAAGAATCGTCAAGTAGATTTATCCATATATTTTGAAGGGAGTCTGGTAAATTGAACGCATATTCATACGTAACACAAGAGACATGTCGAGTATATCAATTCCAAGAAGATCCTTGTAGATCTTTCCGCTTTGTTAACGTAGTAGCGAATTTTGGTTATAGGAGAAGTACCTTCAATATGTATGATTCCTTAGCTGGGACATTGGCCATAGCGGGACGTTTACGGCGCGGGAAAAGTTTCGTTTTAAAAGCCTTATACACTCGCCGCAATCTGTGAAAAGTAGGAGATCAGTACGATATGAATGTGATTTCGGAAACCTACTTGTTCATACGTGGGGTGTGTGAGGGAAGCGGCAAGACGTAGGCTCTTTTTCATCGTCTTTAGTATCCAAAGCGAAGGATAAGCCCTTGTCTCCATACTCAGAACGAATCGAGGGCCGCATCAAGATCCGTGTCATAGAGGAGACATACTGGCGTACGCCGAAATACATTACCTCCTTCTTGCTGTGTGTTATTTGATTTGTTCTGACCCACGGCTGT
>Ga0157379_10002683_pt1 | contig 14991 bp, 20 predicted proteins | sample S25metaG_FD_121802 | JGI IMG/M metagenome (GOLD analysis project Ga0157379, IMG submission 121802) | Switchgrass rhizosphere microbial communities from Kellogg Biological Station, Michigan, USA - S2-5 metaG | ecosystem: Host-associated > Plants > Roots > Rhizosphere > Soil | place: USA... | reverse complement strand
GCGGTACATTTCTTAATAACCTCTTTCACATGTTCCTGAAAAATAATAAATTCAGCATTCATAATAGCTATAACGAATTGACTAAAATCCACTCACAGCCGTCCCATGCTGTCTCTCAAATTTAACCCACCACGCCCACACATCTCCCAAATCCGACCCCACCTCCGACGCAACAGCCCTCCCAAACCACTGTCTCGCCTTCTCAATCTTCCTTTCCGCCCAAAACAGCCTCGCCACCGCACAAATAACCCATGGATGATTATCCGATTTCGTAAGCGCGTCGGTCGATTTGGATTTACGTGTCGGACGAGGTTCGGACCAGATGGCCATGGACCACAACAGCCCCGAGGAGGGACATTCTTGAAGACTTCTTGCGAGGACTGTTTTAGCTTGAGCGGGGGCGCCGGAGCGTTCTTCAACGCCGACAGCTTCGGCCCATAGACGGTCGTTTGCTGGATTTACCAATCGTGCCTTCTCGAGTAACGAACGAGCTTTGATGCTCTTTTTGTCGGCTTCTTCGAGACGGCTGGCGAGTATCCATAGTGTGACTTCCTTGGGAGATGCCTTGATACCTGCTGCGAAAGAGGCACGAGCGGCGGGATAGTTATTCTGGGATTGGTGGATTTGGCCTTGGATCATGTAGAGTTTGGGGAACTTGGGGTATTTCGAGAGGGCGGTGGAGAGGGTTTCGAGAGCAGTGGATATCTGCCCTTGTTGGCGTTCGAAAACGGCGGATTTCATCCAAATCTGGAATGGTATTAATCAGAATTTGATTTGAGAGAAGTAAAAGAATAACATACCCTTTCGGTATCAGCTACCGAGCGTGCTCTAACAAGTAATTCACGCGCAACACCCAATTCTCCATTCTCAGCCTCCAACTTAACAGCAGCAAGCCAAATAGCTTCACTCTCCGGGTTCGCAACAAACGACTTTTCAAGCACTTCACGCGCACCAGGGACATCTCCGCCCATCCACTTCTCTTTTGCCCACATAAGCCAGAGCACTTCTGCTTGCGGACAATGATGAACAGCCCGACTGAGAATATCCTCAAGCGATTCCCTGAATGCAAATCTATCAGAATCGGGAAACGATGACGTCAATTGGAATAAATACCTTGTACCGTGAGCTTTTTCGAGATCTGCTGCACGGCGCCACAGGGTCTTGCGATCTGGGAAGACCCTAAGGGCATAAGCGATAATAGCTCTTGCCGTTCCAATCGAGCCACGGGACTCTGCAGATTCTGCATCTTCCAACCAGGTATCGAATCTATCCTCTTCTTCGATATCCATACTCGCCGTTGCTTTGATGATCGCCTCGCAAGTCCTTGGAGACGCTTCCGCCTCGCACGTCTCTGCCTCCTTGAACCATTGCTCCCGAGTTAGCATAACCTGATGTTCCCGAAGTTTCTTAACACCAGCATCGATAGTGACATCGACAACATCTAATTCTTTGGCCCGTTCGGCTGATGACTTGCCTGGCTGTTCCGCTTCCTGTTCGAGTAGTCGACCAGCAGCGATCCAGATTTCGTGGCTGGTGGGAACAGCTTTGCGGGCTTTGTTGAGAACAGCTCGAGCTTGTTTGGGAGTTTCAAGGCGGGCAAGGGCTAGCCATAGTTCGACGGACTGAGGGATGACTTCGACGGCCCGGCTAAGTAAGATACGTGCATCCGCGGCTTCGGTTTCGAGATTGACTGTTTCTTTCCATAATCGGACAGAGTTGGGGATCATCTCGAGAGCTAGAAGTAATACACGTCAGAAAAGAGAAAATGAATGAAATAAATTTGCATGCCTTTACGCAGAACACGCTTTTTAGCTTTCAGTTCAGTCTCGAGATTAGCGGCTGTCAACCACACTTTGACGCTTTGGCCGACATGTTGAACAGCATTGGCAAGAATGACCTTTGCATCAGCGGTATTCTATGGAACACAAATCAGAAAATGAATTCAAGTGACGAAATAACCACACTTACATGAAGACGGGCTGCTTCCAGCCAGACATCCTCACTCTTCGGACAGTGCTCACATCCGGCTTTGATGAGTTTCCGCGCAGCCACCATTCGTCCTGCGTGTTCTTCTACACATGCAGCAGCTATCCATCCAGGGGCATGCTTGGGATTCGACTTGACGAGCGAGTCGAAAAGCATTCTTGCCCGCTTGATATCACCGATTTCAGCTTCGGATTTGAGAACTACACTATTCAGATCTGTCAAGTAGCCTTTGGGATCTATCGAGCTTGCTGAACCAGACATAGATGTGGTGCCAGAGACCTGGAGAAAATCATATCAACATCAAGTAAAGTTGCAGCGCATTGTAGGGGCCTACCTGGTCGAGTTTGAGCGATAAAACCTTATCACGGGCATGTCCCATTGATACAATATCAGTCAAACCACCAGCGTCAGCTGGAGACTCGAAACCGCCATACTCCTGCTGCTTGTCATCTAGCGAATTCTCCAGCGCACCTCGCTCCCGGTCACCGACAATTACACTATCAGGAACAGCATAGGTCTTGCCAAAATCTCTCACTTTCCGTCGCTTGGTCAAATTCCCCACCTCGGGGATATTCTCCCATTGTTCATCGGTCACGACAGAAAGGGCGCGTTTCAAATCCGCAAACTGTGTCTGAATCTTCGGTCGTTGAGCACGTAGGGCTTTAGCTTCTTCAACTTCACGGGCTTCCCTACAAGTGTCAACAAAATTGAACAAAATACTTATGAGCGAACGAAGATCCACTAACCTGCGAGCTTTCCGGCGCTGATCCATGGCTAGGTCGACGCTTTCGTAGATCTTGTCAGCTTCTTCGTCATCAGCTTCATAAACTGTACCCGCAAAGAGACCCATTTCATTATCAGGATCCTGGAAAGCCTCTGAATCCATATCCGGTTCCTCGCCTCTCCGCATCTGGGCCTCGCTACAAAATAGATAATCAGCATAAGCAAGGAGAGATGAAGCAATTGAAACATACGCAATGGCCTCTGCAGATGGTCCTTCACGAGCTGGACCAATATCTGAACGAGTTGTGAACCCAGATGCACTGTTCAGAAGACATTAGCATTATGCTGCAATAAACATGCAAGACAAATTACTCACCCACGTCCCAGACCAGCTACATATGATGCAGGAGCTGGCATTGACAAAAATGCCAGCTTGTTAGGCTTCGCGTTAGCTGCCATGATGAGCTTAAAGTTGCTTGGGAGTTAAACAAGGGTGAGGTGAGCGGTTAACGGTGGCAAAGTGGAAGCGTTTGGCTTTGACGCTCAATACTTACTCAGCGGCGGGTGGCGGGCGGTAGAACTATTTATTCACCTTCTTGCTACCTTCTGACAGGTTACGCTATATCACTCGGTATGTACTACGATAAATAAGTTAAATATTGACACATAACTCACAAATATATAAAGTAATAGGCTCCACCAGTCACCATCTATAGGGCGAAAATAGCCTCAATTCGTATGCATAATACCAAAGAACCACGTCAAGTTATAGATGGTTAATCGCCCAAAACATTTCAAAGTCGGTGTAACCCTCCATGCTTTTTCTTTAATTATTTTTCTATCTCCTATTTTAGTTCTCAGGAACGGTACTATTGCAGTGCTGACCTTTCACGTTCTCAGTCATAAGCTTATTAAGATCTGGAATGTCATTGTCACTGAGTTGCCTGCCTCAGGGACAGATTCTTTGTAGATCCGTGGATCCCAGCCAGACCCTCCGATAACAGGAAGATATACGGAAGGCAAATCAAGTTGTGTTATGAAAATTGTGTTATTAAGAGTATGATATGTGGTGTGTTGTACATTTGAAACCATGGTAATGTGTCAAAAATAAATGAAACTATGCTAAGTATTCCTTCCGATCCACTGATGACCCCCAAGAGCCCTTTTACTGATCCACGGTTTTAATTTGAGACAGGTTGGACAGTGGCCACAACCCTAATTTCTTGCGGCTGTGCTATATTTGCGACCTTAGGCTTCATTGACAATCTCCTTATGACGTTGGGCTTGTGCTTGTCAAGCTTCAACACCATAGTCTCGATAATGCGCCATAAGGCTGTCAAAATGCCGTGTCCTTGAGTGCCGACCAACTTCTCCAATTGAACGAATAGGCCATGAGGCGCTTCACCGCTATATTGTTGCATCAATTTGCGCATCTTCTTGCTTTCCGTCATCGTATCAAACATTCGCTCCGTGTGGTTAGGTGTCCAACCGGGAGGGAAACGATTCTCGTCGAGCCAGGCTTGGAGTTCTTCGGCGTTCAATGTCTTAATCGAACCTTTGCCAAAAATGTCAAGCACCATCGCAAATTCGCCTCGTGCTATCTCGGCATGTAGAGGATCCACTGGAGCACTGGCATCCTCACGGGCAACACGTGTCCGAGCAATATCTTCAATCGTGATGACGCTGCCATTTTCCTTGGAGAGCACGCTATCCGGAGAATAGGCCTTGGTAAGGAATTTGTGCAGCAGTTCAGGGTTGACCTTGGTCGGTGCATCCTTGGAGCCATCGTCATCGTCATCATGGACGATACTAGCGTTATGCTCGATACGGTTGTGACGGCCAACATCAAGGAGATCAAGGGATTTGAGAGCACTTCGTCGCAATAAGATGTATCCACCGAGGGTGAGGAAGTCGGCGAACAAGGGAGAAATGCCATAGCCTGCTTGCAATGCATGCGACAACACTTTGAAATGAATATTTTTGCCATCACGGGGACTGAGCTTGATTATTAGCTTGGATATCAGTGAAGATTGATGTGAAGTACGCACAGGTATCCATGATTGGCAAGGGTGTTCAACGCAGGACAGACAGAGCGAAGGTCAGTTTCACCGGGAGGCTTGAACTCATGTTCTCCTGCGTCGACTGGAAGAGGATATTTCTCAGAAGAGGGCCTCGCAGCGTGAGGATCCACAGTAACAGTCTGTTGAGTACTGTTTCTGCGAGAGAATTTCGGAAGAGAGGGCATTGTCAATGAGAAATATTAAGTGAAGGGGAAAGTGGGTTTGAAAAGGCTGGAAGATCCAACCATTATATAGAGAGGTTCACGCAAGGAGATGGGAGAGACCATACCAAATCGGCAATCGGGAATTTGAGAACTGTCAGACTTAATCAAAGTCAGCCCAGCATTGGCTCGGCTTGCTATCACCCCGTGGCGCTTCAGGCCTTCTCTTTGCTTGTCGTGGCGAAAAGAAAGGTGTTCCTGCGGTGTGTTCCTTCTGCCGAACCTGAACCTCGATTTTACGTTTCTTCAGGCCCTCACCGATTGAATTCCAAATTCAATCAGACACTCTTTTCAGCGATGCTATGCATCAGTCTTAGTTGATAACAATGGGATACAACGATCTTCAGGTAACAAAATCTAGATAATTCAGAAACTCCCTTATATTTGTTCATTTCGAGGCTTGCAACGCACAAAGAGCGGCTGGGAAAATCAAGGAAATCGTTAGTACAGCCTTCTTGCCAAACGAAGAGATGTAACATACCGCCGACTCCGCTGCCATCCTTTGCTAACCCAATCAGTACGCGTCGCTCCACTTTTTCCCCTACAATCGCCCTTAAGGCTTGTCTTATCCGCGCTTCGAAGCCCGGATAATGCTCAATCAAACTGTTTTGTCAGTAAGTAAGAAGCCGCACAAAGGATTGGTATTGATTGAATCGTACCTGCCATCCACACCAACACTGATAGGTTCAGTTCCCTCTGAGAACCCGCCACCGATCTTGGCATGCCCCGTTTGCACTAGCACTGCTGCGACGGCCACACCACTCAACTTCGCCGCGCGTCCTGCTACCAAAGAACATGCTTGCTGGACTGTCTTGGTATCCTCGTCGGAGATAACCTCGGGTTTGAAGCCAAAGTGCCTGACCAGGCTATTCCTTATTTCGGCTGGGCTTTTAGAGTTCTCGACTTCAGACATGATGGCTGTGTCGAATCCCCAATGACTGTTCAATTGAGGTGTTGAGTATCCTTTGAACAACAAAGGCGGTGACGAGTCGATTAGGTATAATAAGATATTCCGAGTTATCTCTCCAAGGTACATCCCAGAAATAAACTTTTCGAAAGCCTGGTATCGAGGGTTGATGGACTCCCGATCAACCTTATTGTCAAAGCGGGTGAATGGCAGGACGTTCCTCTGAGAATCTAAGTGAGCACATATCCCTACACGAAGAACTCGGATTACATACTGCGTTATCAAAAGCGCCCCATTCGGTATTGACAACCATAGAGCCTCCCCGAGCAACAGCAGGAGAGTTTCCTAGCTTTGTTATCTTTGCCACATCCTCCACATAAGCTCCATTTGTTCCAGTACCGAAGCTGTTCGGTTAAGTCAACTTCCATAAGTTCTGAGCAAATATATTTACGAACATAGCACCCAAATGACAGCCGCCAGAAGTATATGCTCGTGATAACAGCGCACCTACAGTCTACGGAATACCAGTAAGTAATGAGATCACAAAGAGACAAAGAGGGAACCAACTTACGTCATTAACTAATGCGACACAATTAACGTGCAAATGCTTCCGGTCAAAAGCATCTTGTAGTAATTGAACAACATCGTGGCCAACGGAATTCCTAACGTTGAACCCTTTAGTCCATGTTAAGATCTTTCCCTTATTTAGAGCGGTTTGCTCAACGGGGAAACTGAAAGTCAAACCAAGCTTAAGCTCGGCGTCCCCAATATCCGTATCATTGTCCACCGTCAGGAATGCATCGACACATTCGGCGATATAATCTGAAAATCCCGAGGTGATGATTCAGAAGGATCTAAAATGCAGCTTCAAGCCGTTAGAATTCGCACCGAACAAAGTAGAGGCGTCTCCCGTCTTAAGTGAATCCGACACACGGTACACCTTTTGGCGTAGTTTGAACGTCTTGTCTCCTTGAAGATGGACTTCACAGATACGACTGTTAGGAAACTCCATGAGTATTTCCAACTATTCAATCATCAATAACTCACAGATTCGTCCCCCCAAGATCCACAGCAAGGAACACCCTGAGCGTATGTGTATCAGAATACGCCCAAGATCAACGATCGAACATACCCTTTCTCTGTTCCGTCAGGAAGAGGATCCGTTACGAAAGTTGGTCTTTATTTGGAGAGCCTAGTTGAGGCAGATCGTTGAAAAGAGAGTAAAGAATACACACATCATCGCCATTGCTTCGTTGTACTTCGAAAGTCCCACATTGAAGTCATGTATGAACCGATGTGTGATTTCATGAAGCTTTTCTGGAGAAAGCTCGAATTCCTTCTCGATCGAGTCCAACATGTCCGCAGGTGACACTCAGAGGGAGAGGTAGAAAGAGTGTGCGATATATCGAAGTCCACTGGCGGGACGGCTTCCGTCTTCGGTTACAGGCGAGCGCGCGTGTTCTGATTATGCAGAAATTGACGCAGTACACCACGATGGGTGTATGGTCTCCGAGATATTGCATCTAGTCCCTGGTCGGTCAAATGATGGAAGCGTCATAGGAAATCAGATGACACGTGAAAGGAAATAAAAAGAAATATATCGATACAGTGATTTACAGCTCATAATCTAGAAAGGAACGACCAGTATGGAAGTAATGGGAATTCGAATCGAAGTCAACTTATCCTCGTCCACCCCTCTTCTTCGCATCTTTCCATTCTCGGAAGATACCATCCAAACTCTTGTACAGTAAATGTTGCGGAAGGCATCGAATGATCTCCCCAACTTGTTCGTCCACTTCATTCTTAGCTTCATCACCTGGCAATGTGCGTTTAGCAAAACTCTCAGCCATTCGGACCATGGCGACAATTGCAAGGGTCAAATGTGTTTGCTGAGAAGCATGCGGCGAGCTTGGAGAGAGAGCGGTGAGTAAAGGACCAGAGAGGTGCAAGTTTGACGAAGTGTTTCCACTAGAAAACGAATTCGGAGTGGCACGCTCTCCTCGCACGAGACGGAGCAGAATCTCCAATAGATTGTCTCGTTCAGACATGTGTGTCTTGATGAAGCGTTGACGCTCAGCTTCCAGGCCAACAAGAGAACTCGTTGACCAAGTCTCCAGTACAGTGTGGATGGTTGGTGGCTAAATATACATATTATGAGTTTGCATACGGATGGAACGATGCAAAACTTACAGGATCAGGATCCATCACTTCGATGCGCTTTTCCCAACCATTTTCACCGCTGGACCAAAATATTCCGAATGTATTCCGGAGCCATTCCTCCAGATCCCCGGTTTTGACCCATCTCGGTTCTGACATGGGCTTCTCCTTGTCCAAGTATATAGAGAGTGACATCTTTGATGGTGTGACTAGTTTTGACCAAGGTGGCAGCAACTCATCCTCATCGCGAAACGGTGTCGGGTGAAAAGTTTGCTTTTCGTTGGAATATGCTTCTGCCTATTAGAGCCATCAGTAAAACGGCAAACAAGTTTATAGAAGAAAATACTAACAAGGAGACCTTTAAACTCCGCATCTCCTTCACGTTCAAGAGACAACAATATGTCGATACGGCCTTTACCGCGCCATATCTTCATTGTTTCGACGATCCGTGAATCTATTAGAATACGTCTTGCGCCTGAAGCATAAGAAATCGAAACACGATTGGCTGACAACACCTTTCGCTGAGGCGGTGTCGTCTCTGAGGGCAAAGGGGCAATGACGATCTGTGAATTTGATGGCGAGACTATTGTAGTAGTATTCACAGAGCTTCCCGATAGCGTTTGTGTTAATGACTGTTGACTGGCATTACCCTGAGACGCAGGAGATGCGGGAGGCTCAGGATCATGTTCGAGATCCATAGGCATGTCAGTCGTTTCTATTGACAATTTGGCAGGATCCTCTGGAACAGGTAGAGCTTGCGTTTCAACAGGGAGGATCTCAGGTATGATTTCCTCCTCGCTGGGCTGGAGACCGGCGACATTGCTTAAAGTCGCCTTCTCTTCCTGTGAATGGCCACTACACTCTTCCGAAGTTGCTTCAGGGGGAGCCTGATTACGGCCATCATGAGCTTCTAGCGATTCGATGCTTTCCTTGAGATCAGGAATTTCTGCAAAATCATGTTCATGGGTATCCTCCTGCACCAACGCAGCCTCGTCAGGTTGGGGGAACTCCACCTGGGTGACCTCTTCAGAATCCCCATCTCGACCAATGGCCTCCATGAGCCAGTCACCCTCGTCCTCAGTCCTTCCACTAACACTCGCAGTTGCACTAACATCGACACTTGGTGCAACGCTTCCCCCTTCCTTGTCACCGTCAAGGGCCTTCACCAGTGATTCAGAACTATGGTCACCTTCTTCCGAAACGGGGTTGAGTTTTGTTCGCGTCCGCGGACCTTCTTCACCCTCGGCATCCTCCGACATTTTTCTTTTAGTCCTAGTAGAAGGTGCAGTGAGGCTTTTTGATGGAACATCGTCGAAATTGGCTGGCGTATTAAAGTAAATCCGAATGCGCGGGGGTGAAGATGAAGGTGGAGGAACGACCGTGGGGACATCTTTGAGCATTTCATCAACTGCATAGGCATCGACTGGATCTTGGTTAGCTGAAGGATCCTCCGTTGACATTGCTACATCGGATGCCTTCTTTATGGCAGAGCCAAATTCGATTTCTTCGACCCCGTCAGTGAGTACCAGCTTTGTCTCGTCCCCAGGTTCGTCACTGGCTTTCGGCTGTTCTGCTTCAGGATCTATGACCGTTCCTGTATCACATGAACCCCATCTCCAGCTTAAGCTCTCAATCTCCAGCCCAACAATCCTGAAATCTGTCAGTGTTTGCCTGGTGTCTTCCTTCCTGCCACGATCGTTTGGTGCAACATTGGACTTTGTTGTGTTTTCACGAGTGTGATTGGTATGCTGGAAACCGGAACCTCGTCCTCGTCCACCTCCAGAAACTCCTCTGCGACCATGACCGCCCTGACCATGCCAACCTCCCCGGCCACCTCTATGAGCACCCATCTGGCTACCACCCCGACCGCCAGAACCATGCATACCGCGGCCTCCTCGTGCTGAAGCGTTTGCCGAACCACCACGCATAGGGCTCATACTAGAGACAGCTCCCATACCGCCACCACGTCCTCTCGAAGCTCCGCCACGTCCACTAGGGCCAGTCGGTGGACCACCTCGAGCAGACCCTGATACCGCCGAAGTAGAACCGCCGCGTGCAGTAGAAGATGATCCAGAAGTGCTCTGGGGTCCATCAAACCGAGGACGCTTGGCAGGTGGTAAGTGGGGTGGAGAATGTTGGGGAGGTGGCGGCGGTTGGTTAAACATGGGCTGAGAGGGTCTGAAAGACTGGCCACCAGGTTGAGAAAAGGCCTGAGGTGCCGTCGGGAATGGACGGCCTGGCTGAGCAGACATATGGGGCTGAGAGGGAAAGTATGGTTGATGCGCCGCTGGTGCTTGTGGGATAGGAAATTGGGCTCGAGGTTGTTGCGGTGGCTGCGGTGGTCTTTGCCAGGCGAAATTTTGTCGACCGCCATAGCCATAGTTGGCATAAAGAGATGACTGGTTCGAAGGCACTTGGGGCATATTTCCCGCTGCTGCCATTGCGGCCGGTTGAGTTGGCCATTGAGGCATCGGTTGAGGTTGCCCAGGCTGTCCATGCGGCGCTGCTTGTGCGGCTGCCCAATACGCAGAATAATCATATTGTGGTGGTTGGGGTGGGGGAGGACCAGGAGGAAGAGGAGGTTGAGGATAAGTAGCCTGTTGAGGAAAGAACGGGTTGGAACGTTTATTCATCGTAGCTTTTGATGCAAAGACTTTGCCAATATGTGGCGAAAGGAACCAAACACAAGATCCGAGGTAATCTGTCCTCGCAGGACGCCAAAATCAAAGGTTGGGAGAATACTCACCGGTGAAAATGGACCTGCAAAGCTTGACACCCCTTGAGAATGGTTCACTTGGTTTCTACGTCGTGTTCAGGTCTTTTCAACTCCGACTCAGGCGGTACGGAATCATTCTCGCCTTTTATGAGCGTTCGACAACAAAGAAAACACTATTATACAAACTACTGTAATGCTGGATATAATATACATGTAAATAATTCAAGCCGCAATCAATGCATGCAGCCCGTAAATTTCATTTCGAACTGCGTAATAAACCTCAGACATCATCCCTTCCATTATCACTTTACCTCGTCCGGACTTTCGTACTGCTACAGTCTGACTGGGATCTTGTGAATACGTCTTGCTGGCAGCCGCACCACAAACAAGGACACCTTCTCCTGCAAATTCGGCCGGAATTCCCAATTTTGCTAGTCGAGCTTTGAGGACAGTCAGCTTCAAGTCCCCAATCATCGTAGATTTTGGAAGTGAAGCAACTGGTCGAAAGCTGGTCTGAGAGGCCATGACCGCCTGTGTAGAGTTAGTGCCAGGTGCTGGATCCGTACCTGGGGGAAGAGGTTCAAGGATGGGAATGGAGGAAGTCACATGGCTGGCCACCCGACCGACGACGAAGCCAACCTCGTTGTCTTCGAACTACATAAAAAGATTTAACAGATCAAGTAAGAGATAAAACACTGAAGACTCACACTTGACATCTTAATTGATGCTAGCAATTCGTCACTAATGGATATCGAGAAGCTGTTTGTGTGCTGTCCAATTTGGCAAGAATCTCCCAGTGCTGGAGCGTATATTTCCTTGGTCATTGCCCTGACGGCACCGCATGCTTCTATTAGCGATTGTGTGGACTCCAAGGACGAATGAACTATGATCTAATGGTATCATCAGCTTTATTCGCTGCATAAATTCGACCCATGACAAACCATTCTCCTTGGATTGACCTGGGGAACTATCATCTTGAGGGCACGTCCATCATTTAATCCTTCCATGTCAACAAAGCCTATCTTGCATGCTAGCTTGACGTCGATATTGTGGGATACAAATTTGGAAGGAGGCTCTGCGATAGCTTTCTATTTCTTCTGTGAGCATAGTGATGACGTTTAGTACCAAAACACACGGACCTTGGCTTCTTCCTCTGCAAGTTTTGCCTTCTTAGCTTCTCTTACTTCCTCCGTCTCCGCGTCCTCCTCAAGAGCCTTCCCTTTCCGTAGCCACATACCGACATCTACTGTCTCACCATACGAATCCACGCGGCGTTTCCGCTCCACATAAGGGAACATTCGGAACCTTTGGGTCTGTCCGGCTGCCGTCTTGAAGAAAGATGTAGTTCTTGAGACATTCCCTTTGAGATAAATGTCAAACGACAATAACTGCTTCGTCAAAGCCTCATCCTGATCAAAAGAAGTCCAGTCGCGCTCGCCACCATTTGCAGCATTTCGACCCCCTCGTCGACGGACAACGCTACCACCTGGTTCAATGGCCCCAGAAATCTGCTCATCCTCCTCCGCACCATCTTGCATATCCGCATCGCTGTCGTCATCACTATCCTCAGAGTCCGACTCGTCTTCATCTGCTTCTAATAGCCGTTGTGTCCGCGCCATTGCGGTTCGCTGGGCCGCTTCCTGTTCCTTTGCTGCCTTTTCCTTTTGAAGATAGGCTTCTAGTTCAGCGCCTTGCAAAGGAACTTTTGAATTTAACTAGGACATCATGTTCAGTTGAAAATACAGTGTGGTGTACGGAGGATGACGTACTTTAATGGTGATATTTTCGTCAAATTCTATCAGTGAACCAATATTGCCTTTATCCCATTTTTCATTCTCGTCTTGACGTTGATCCCATCTTTCGAATAGCATATGGCTCAGAGTCCCATGTTCGGCTCGAGAGGTGAGGAGAACCACATTCCCCGGAATGGATGCAAAATCGGCGAACATTGCACGAGATGGTCCATGGGATAGAGAAGCAGGGACTGCTAAGATTAGCTTGGGCTTGCTCGAGGGGTATCTGGCTGTAAGGGCATCAGGCGAAGAGAAAAACTCTAGATGACTATCCAAAGATGTAGTCAATTGTCAAGATATATATTCTGGGACCCTTGAAATTTCACTCACGGGAAGCGTAAAGCCAGAGCACCGATACTCTGATCATCTTCTGCTCCACGTTTTCTTTTCTTCCCTTCTTCACCAACATCCTCCTTTGAAATTGTCCCGCCCATCCATTCCATCATACTCCGAACGAAGGTGAGCATTTCCTCTCCGGTATTGGAAATAAAACAGATTGGACTCTTGAGTTTCGAATAGGACCAATGTTGATCAAGTAAAACAAGAAGCTCAAGGACTCGGGTTGAAGTGTCGCATGGGATAAGCAATGAGTTGGTGCGCAAAGTCGATGTTATGACATCTAGGTATATACAAGTGATAAGAATTAAACCAAACTAAGTGGAAACGTGCAGTTGCCATCCATTTACCTAAGAAGAATGAGTCTCGGTCTTTCCTGCGACTGCTCAAAACGAGGGCCCGTTCAGCATCCGTGATCAAGAGGTCCGGCCGAGCAAGGGGCTCAAAGATGCCAATGTCGCCAGAAGTATGTCGGAGTAAAACAGTTCCGTCCAGATGTCGTTCACGAGTATGATTGAGATCAACAGCATAGAGGATTGTTCCCGAAGAAGGGGAACGAATTTTCCATATAGTTCCACCCAGTGTATGCCCAGCACTATAAGGAATGATAGTCAAGCCCTGGCATTTACCTAAATAATCCAGTTCAATCAAATCCATCAACAAGACTGGAGAAATGTGTAGATGACCTACCCTGTAGATGTGTCGGCTGAGAGTATCGCAGAGCAGTAAAAGAATCAAATGCATCATGAACTTGTTTCACAGTCGGTATACACTTTCCACTTTTATTTCGTTTTTGAGTTTCGCCATCCTGTTCCTCTTGCATTTCAACATTTTCGCTGCTTTTGCCTTCTTCGGCATCTACGTCTTCTTCAGACCTGAGGGATTCCACTTGTTCAAGAACGGCTATCCTGGCCATTGCTTGAACTGGTAGTGTACAGTAGGATGGTGCTCGTAAGTTCCAATGAGCATAGGCGTAAGGAATTAGGCCGGAATGAGCCAAGTCGCCATGAGAGAGAAGAACCAAGTCCACAGTGTACGCGATGCTAAGAGAAATATAATTCAGTAGCGATTCGAAATAGGAGACTTGACACACCTTTCAAGAGATTTGACATACGGGTCCCAAGGTTCTTCTGATGCATCGTCTGTAGTTTTCTTCACATAGCTTTCTGGATTCCAGTCTGGCGATCCACAATCGAGCAAAATATTAACATCATCCACTTGGAGTAGATAGCAAAGGGGTGTGGTTTGTGAGGACTCTGCGCCACCCGCCAGCGGCGTCAGAGTAATCATGATAAATGTTGTTGAACTGACCGGCGACGGGCAATGGTCTCGACGATGAACACCGAAGCGGTGTAGGTCAACTAAACTCGGAACCGGAGTTGGCGGAGTTTCAAGTTAATCACAGTTGACTTTTGAGCTGTTGTCGCCAACTTCTTCCTAACCTTTCTTTCGTTGTAAGCTCCTTCTTATCTGGTCTTATCAGTTCGGCTCACCCCTATCCTCCCAAAGCTATCCCGCAAAACTCAACTACATCTTAACATTCGCGATGGGTCTCTCAATTAGCAAAGTTCTCTCAGGTATGCGGCAGCCACTTGGAATTGAGAGTGGATAATGACAGTGTTATTTCATAGGTCTGTTTGGAAAGAAGGAGATGCGTACGTTCGTTCCAGGCCCTAATATTTGCCTTATTCTGATATCGAGTGGCATTTCCCTAAGGGATTCTCATGGTTGGTCTTGATGCCGCTGGTAAGACGACCATTTTGTACAAGTTGAAGTTGGGAGAGATTGTTACAACGATCCCTACAATCGGTCTGTGATCTAATATCTTGGGAGAAGCCTGCAATTTATCCAGATATCACAGGCTTCAATGTGGAGACAGTAGAATATAAGAACATCTCGTTCACCGTGTGGGATGTCGGAGGACAAGATAAGATCCGTCCCCTATGGAGACATTGTATGCCCTCCCGATGGTTCACACATGATCTCTGTTGACTCTCTTGTGATTAGATTTCCAAAATACTCAGGGCATCATTTTCGTCGTCGATTCGAATGATCGCGAACATGTCTCCGAAGCCCGCGAGGAATTGCAACG
>Ga0157379_10002680_pt1 | contig 15000 bp, 14 predicted proteins | sample S25metaG_FD_121802 | JGI IMG/M metagenome (GOLD analysis project Ga0157379, IMG submission 121802) | Switchgrass rhizosphere microbial communities from Kellogg Biological Station, Michigan, USA - S2-5 metaG | ecosystem: Host-associated > Plants > Roots > Rhizosphere > Soil | place: USA... | reverse complement strand
GGTCGCGCTTGGCGCGGTAGAACGCCGCCAGCGTCGTGTGGTGCGACGGATCGGCGAGGTGGCTCGCGAGGCCGTGCTGCATCGGCGTGTTGACGGTAAAGACGTTGAACTGGTGGACCTTGCGGAACTCGGCGCTCAGCGCCGCCGGCGCCGCCGCATAGCCGACCTTCCAGCCGGTGACGTGGTAGGTCTTGCCGAAGCTCGAGACGACGACCGTGCGCGCCGCAAGCCCAGGGTAGCGGGCCGCGCTCGGATGCTCGCCCTCGTAGACCATGTGCTCGTAGACCTCGTCGCTGATGACGACGACGTCGGTCGGCGCAAGCAGCTCCTCGAGGCGCTGCATGTCCGCCGCCGACCAGACCGTGCCGCTCGGGTTGTGCGGCGAGTTGACGATGAGGGCGCGCGTGCGCGGCGTCAGCGCCGCGGCGATGCGGTCGAAGTCGGGCGCGAACGTCGCCGGTTGCAGCGGCACATGAACCGTGCGGCCGCCGGCGAGCGCGACGTTCGGGGCGTAGCTGTCGTAGCACGGATCGAGGACGATGACCTCGCCTCCGGGACCGACGAACGCGAGCACGGCGGTGAGGATCGCCTGCGTCGCGCCGGCGGTCACCGTGATCTCGCTCGCCGGGTCGTAGCGGCGGCCGTAGAGCGCCTCGATCTTGGCCGCGATGCGCTCGCGCAGGACCGGCACGCCGGTCATCGGCGGGTACTGGTTGAGGCCGGCGCGCATCGCCGCATCGACGGCGTCGACGAGCTTCGGGTCGCAGTCGAAGTCGGGGAAGCCCTGGCCGAGGTTGACCGCGCCGCGCTCGCTCGCGAGCGCCGACATGACCGTGAAGATCGTCGTGCCGACGTCGGGCAGACGGCTTTCGACGCGAGGCACGTGCGCCGCTTGCGCCGCCTCGGTGGGCAGGGCGACCGGCCGGGCGCCGGGCCGCTCCAAGCCCTGCTGCACCCCCTCGGCGGGCAGCGAACGCAGTGAACGCGGGGGCACCATCTCTATAGCTGGTAGTCGTGCGCGTCGCCGGCCATCGCGCGCTCGACGAGCGGGCGCGTCAGGCGATCCGACGTCATCTCGGCGAACGCGTAGACGAAGTTGCGCAGGTACGCGCCGCGCTTGAACGCGATCCGCGTGATGTTCTGGCCGAACAGGTGGCCGACCGGTCGGGCGACGAGATCCGAGGTCGTGCCTTCCTCGCGCATCGCGATCTCGGCGACGATGCCGACGCCGAGGCCGAGGCGCACGTAGGTCTTGATGACGTCGGCGTCGATCGCGTCGAGGACGATGTTGGGGACGAGCTTTCGGGTCGCGAACGCCTGGTCGATCCGCTTCCTGCCCGAGAACGCCGGGTGGTAGGAGATCAGCGGCAGCGGCGCGAGGTCCTCGATCGAGACGCGGTCGAGCTGTGCGAGCGGATGGCCGGTCGGCAGCACCAGGACGTGCTGCCAGGCGTAGCACGGCAGCGTGACGAGGTCGGCGAAGTCGTCGAGCGACTCGGTCGCGAGGCCGAAGTCGGCGACCTCCTCGTAGACCATCCTGGCGACCTGCTCGGGCGTGCCCTGGTGCAGGCTGATGTTGACCTTGGGGAAGCGCTTGCGCATCTGCGCGATCGGCGCCGGCAGGAAGTAGCGCGCCTGGCTGTGCGTCGTCGCGATCGAGAGCGTGCCGGCGTCCTGCTTCGAGAACTCGTCGCCGATGCGCTTCAGGTTGCCGACCTCGCGCATGATCACCTCGATCGACTTCAGCACCTCGCGGCCGGGTTCGGTGATGCGGCGCAGGCGCTTGCCGTGGCGCGCGAAGATGTCGACGCCGAGCTCGCCCTCGAGCTCGAGGATCGCCTTGGAGACGCCGGGCTGCGACGTGAAGAGCGCCTTCGCGGTCTCGGTCAGGTTGAGGTCGCGGCGGACCGCCTCCTGGACGAACCTGAACTGGTGGAGGTTCATTGCCCGGGCGATTATGGTTCAGCGGCTCGTGCAGCCACGCCCGCGGCGACGAGGGCGGCGCGCGCCATCGCCTCGCTGACCGCGGCGTGCTCGCCGATCGCGGCGTGCAGCCGCATCGTCGTCCCCGGATGCGCCGTGCGCAGCGCGTCGACCAGCGGCGGCAGGTCGTGGCGGAGGTGGCCGCCGGTGCCGAGAAAGAGCGGCACGACGTCGATCGTCGTCGCGCCGTCGGCGACGAGCGCGGCGACGGCAGCGTCGAGGCTCGGTGTCATCAGCTCGAGGAAGGCGAGCGCGACCGGCAGCTGCGGCGCGGCGGCGCGGATGCGCGCGGCGACCGCCTCGAACGGCTCGGCCCAGCGCGGGTCGCGGGCGCCGTGCGCGAACAGGACGATCGCCTGCGCCATCGCGAAGCTCAGCGAAACCGCACCAGCCAGCTGAACGCGGCGAGCGAGAGCGCGAGGTAGAACGCGCCCGGCGTCGCCGCGACGAGCCACGGTGTCCAGTTGCCGAGCAGTCCGAGATGGCGAAAGACGTTGTTGAGCAGCACGAAGCTGACGCCGAGCATGATCCCGGCGAACACCTTGATGCTGACGCCGCCGGCGCGCGCGTGCAGGTACGCGAAGGGCAGTGCCAGGCCGACCATGACGAGGCAGACGAACGGATAGAGCGCGCGGTTCCAGAACTGGATCTTCTGCAGCTGCACGGCCTGGTCGTTCTCGGCGAGGTGGCCGATGTAGCGCCAGAGCTCGATCGTCGACATCGTCGTCACCGGCAGCACCGCGGCGGCGACGACCTTCGGCGACAGCGAGCTCTTCCACCGGCTCGTCGCGAGCTGCTCGCGTCGCGCCGACGACTCGACTCCGGCTTCGCGCCAGCGCGTCACCGCGACGTCGCGCAGCGCCCAGGTGCCGTCGCGGTCGACGTCGGCCTCGGCGGCGACGGTGCGGCTCGTGAGGCGCCCGTCGGCATCGAACTCGAAGATGCGGACGTCGCGCAGCAGCGTGCCGCGCTCGGCGCTGCCGACGTTGATCGAGTAGCTGTGCTCGCCGTCGGGCGAGCGCTCCTTGATCCATGCGCCGGAGCGGCCGAGCTTGAGGCTGCCGCTGAAGCCGGCGCGCAACTGGCTCGCGATGCGCTCGCTGAACGGCGCGACGTAGTCGCCGACGACGAAGGTGACTGCGCCGAACGCCAGCGCGAGGCTCGTCAGCAGCCAGAGCGCGCGCCCCGGGCCGAGCCCGCCGGTGCGCAGGATCGTGTACTGCGACGTCTGCGCGAGCCGGGCGAGGCCGTAGATGGTGCCGATCAGGACCGCGATCGGCATCAGCTCGTAGAGGTGCGCCGGCGCGTGCAGGAGCGAATACACGGCGGCGTGCGCCGCGGTGTAGCCGCGGCTGCCGACGTCGCGCAGCTCGTCGACGAAATCGATGAAGAAGAAGAGCGCCAGGAAGGCGATCGCGACGAAGACGACCGCCGAGGCGATGTCGGCCCAGAACAGCCGGCGGACCGTCCTCATGCGGGCGCCGCCGCGCCGCGGCGCCGCCGCCGGCGACGAAACGCCGGCACGCGCCGCATGCCGTTCTCGCGCCACCAGAGCAGGGCGAGGGCGAGCACAAAGGCACCGCCGTGGCCGAAGACGAGCACGCTGCCGAGGCCGGTCCGGCCGCTGCCGACCCAGGCCTGTGAGAGGTTGATGAAGTTGTAGTAAGCGAAGAAGCCGAGCAGCGCGAACAGCAGGTTCCAGTTGCTGGCGTGGCGCGGATTCGAGGCCGACATGCCGATGCCGAGGACCATCATGTTGGCCGCCGCGAGCACGAGGCCGAGCCGCCAGGCGAGCTCGCCCTGGTTCGGAGCGGTCGGGCGGCGCATCAGCTCGGCGGTCGGCAGCGCGCGCGGCGCGAGCATTCCGGTGGCGTCGCGGACCCGCTCGCTCGTCTCGGCGCGGTAGGTCTCGAAGCGCGACAGCGTCTTTTCGCCGGTCCTGGAGTTCTCCTCGTTGCGCTGGCCCCTGGTGAGGACGAGGACGCGCCCTTCGTCGTCGCTCTCGATCGCCCCCGACTTGGCCGACGTCACCGCCTCGACGCCGCCGTGCGAGGCGACGATGAAGACGTTGCGGCCGATCGCTGCGCTGCTCGCGCTGCCCTCGAAGAAGAACGTGCGCTCGCCGTCGGCCGACGTCTGGAACTGGCCGGGCGCGATCCGCGACAGGTCGGAGCGGCGCTCGAACTGGTCCTTGAGGACCGCACTCTGCTCGTTCTGCCACGGCCAGACGAAGAGCGAGAGCACCGCGATCAGGAGCAGCACCGGCCAGCTCGTGCGCAGCACCGGCGCGACGAAGCGGCTGAGCGGCACGCCGCTCGCGAACCAGATCGTCATCTCGCTCGCGCGGTACATGCGCGACAGCGTCGCGACGACGGCGATGAAGAGCGACAGCGCGAGCATCGTCGAGAGGTGCCCGAGCCCGATGTAGGCGAGCAGGAGCATGACGTCCTGGGGCGCGATCCGGCCGCCCGCCGCCTGTCCGAGGTTGCGGATGAACATGATCGTCAGCACGATCGTCAAGATGATCACGAGCGTGGCGCCGAAGTTGCGCGCGAGCTCTCGACGCAATGTCGAATCGAATAACATCGTCGGCTCTTCTAGAGACCGCGGGAATTATGGACTTCAGACATCAGACCGCCGCGCCGGCAGGGCTTGCCGACGTCGACGTCGACGCGCTCGTTCTCGTCATCGGCGAGCGCGCCGATCCGGCGCTCGCTGCGCCGCTCGCCGGCCTCGTCGGCAAGGCGGTGAGCGAAGGCGACCTGGTGCTCAAGAAGGGCAAGGCACTCTACGCGTACCGGCCGGCGGGAGTCGGCGCGCGCCGCGTCGCCGTCGTCGTCGCCGGCGACGATTCGGCGAAGTCGTTCAAGGCGGCGCTCGCCACCGGCCTCGGTGCGCTGAAGTCGAGCGGCGCCAAGACGCTCGGCATCGCCGCCGCCGGGGCCGTGACCGCGGCGCACGCCGAGGCCGCGGTCGTCGCCGTCGCCGACGCGTCGTACGTCTACACCCACACCAAGCCGAGCGCGACCCCGGCGTGGTCGCCGAGCTCGGTCACGTTCTACTGCGCCAAGAGCGAGCAGAAGGCGGTCCAGCAGGGCCTCCGCCAGGGCGAGGCGGTCGCCGCCGGGATGACGCTGGCGCGCGAGTTCGGCAACCGGCCGGGCAACGTCTGCACGCCGACGTGGCTCGGCCAGCAGGCGAAGAAGCTCGGCAAGCAGTTCGACCTCCAGATCGACGTCCTCGACCGCAAGGAGATCGAGAAGCTCGGCATGGGCGCCTTCCTTGCCGTCGCCCAGGGCTCGGAAGAGCCGCCGCGCTTCATCGTCGCGCGCTACGACGGCGCGGCGAAGTCGCAGGCGCCGGTCGTCCTCGTCGGCAAGGGCATCACGTTCGACACCGGCGGCATCTCGCTCAAGCCCGGCGCCGAGATGGACGAGATGAAGTTCGACATGTGCGGTGCCGCCAGCGTCCTCGGCACGCTCGCCGCGGTGGCGCAGCTGAAGGCGCGAGTCAACCTCGTCGTCCTCGTGCCGACATGCGACAACATGCCGAGCGGGCACGCCGTCAAGCCCGGCGACGTCGTCACCAGCATGTCGGGACAGACGGTCGAGATCCTCAACACCGACGCCGAGGGCCGCCTCATCCTGTGCGACGCGCTGACGTACGCCGAGCGCTTCAAGCCGGCGGTCGTCGTCGACGTGGCGACCCTGACCGGCGCCTGCGTGATCGCGCTCGGCCACCACCATTCGGGCCTGTTCTCGGCCGACGACGCGGTCGCGGCGCGGATGCACGCGGCGAGCCAGAGCTCGCTCGACCCGTGCTGGCGGATGCCGCTCGACGAGGAGTACGACGAGGCGCTGAAGAGCAACTTCGCAGACATGGCCAACGTCGGCGGCCGCCCGGGCGGCGCGATCACCGCGGCGATGTTCCTGCGCCGCTACACCGCCAAGTACCCGTGGGCGCACCTCGACATCGCCGGCACCGCATGGAAGTCGGGAACGCACAAGGGCGCGACCGGCCGGCCGGTGGGCCTGCTCACCCACTTCGTCCTCGGCCACGCGAAGTGACGCGGCCTTCGGGCGGATGACCGAGATCAGCTTCTACTTCAACGTCGCGAGCCGGACCGCGTACGCGTGCCGGCTGCTGCGCCGTGCGCACCGGCAGGGGATGGCGGTCGCCGTCGCCGGGCCTGCCGACGCGCTCGACGAGATCGACCGCGAGCTGTGGAGCTTCGCCGCCGCCGAGTTCCTGCCGCACAGCCGCATCGAGCGCGCCGCCGAGGTGCCGTCCGCGCTCCACGCGACGACGATCTGGCTCGGCGAGAACCCGATCGACGCGCCGATGCACAGCGCACTCCTCAACCTCGGTCCCCTGCCGCCGCCGGCGTTCGAGACGTTCGAGCGGCTGTTCGAGGTCGTCTCGGTCGACGAGTCCGATCGCGAGGCAGCGCGCGCGCGCTGGAAGACGTACGCGCGACGCGGCTATCCGATCCAGCGCCACGAGGTCGGCGCATGAGGTCCGTCGTGCGATCGTCCCCGGCGTCGCAGGCGGGCGGCTCCGCGGCGACGCGCGTGCGGCCGAGGGCGCAACGATGAGCACGCGACCGCCACCGGGATCGATCCCGACGCTGACCGAAGTCGTGAACTTCCCGCCGGCGACGGCACCGCCGCCCGCGCCAGCGCCATCTCCGGCGCCGTCCTCGGCGGCGCAGACGCGGCCGCCAACGCCCGCCGCTGCGACCAGCGCGCGGCCGCCGGCACCAGCGGGTGCGCGGCCACCGGCGGCGCCGTCGCTTCCGCCATCGCCGGCGTCTGCTTCGGCAGCCGCACCCGCGCCGGCAGCGCCGGCGTCGAAACCCGCTTCGGCCCAAGCGGCCGCGGCGTCGGCGCGCGACGCAGTTCCGACGCCGCCGTCGGTCGCGCCTGCGCCGCCGGCGACAGCGGCGAAAGCGGCGCCTGCCGCTGCTGCGCCAACGGCCGAGCCGACCGCGACGCGTCCGACGACGAGCGCGACCTCGGCAGCGCCCGAGAAGCGGCCGGCCCCCGCCACCGCGACTTCTTCGGCGACGGCTGCACCAGCGGTCGGCACCGCGGTCACGCCCGCGCCGACTGCCATCGCGGTGCCGGCTTCGACGTCGACGGAGCGGACTGCGGCCGTGCCCGCTGCGCAGGCGACCGCGCCGACGGTTGCGGGGGCGCCGACTTCGTCCCCGTCCGCACCGGCGGCGGCAACCGACACGGCGCAAGCTGCCACGAGCGCGCCATCGACGGCTGTGCCGACATCGGTCGCCGCGGTACCGTCGTCCGCCAGCGGGCCGACGGCGAGCGCACCCACCCCGGCGCCGACGAAGTCCGCAACGCCCGAGCCCGCGCCTGTCACCGCGCCCGTGGCGGCGCCATCGATGGCGACTGCGTCCGGAGCTGCGCCAGTGACTGCGCCTGCGGCCGCCCCGCTCGTTGCGGCCCCGACTCTCGCGCCGGCGCCAGCCACTGCGCCGGGCGCGGCGGCCGAGGCGGTCGTTGCGAACGCGCTGCCGGCTGCGTCGGGGCCCGCGACGACTGCGGCTGCGCCCGGGACGACTGCGGCTGCGCCTGCGACAACTGCCGCCGCGCCTGCGACCACGATTCCTTCCGCGCCCGCACCGGCTGCCGCCGCTGCCCCCGTGAGAGCATCCATGCCAGCACCCGCACCTGCGTCGTCATCGCCGTCCGGCTCGGCATCCGCACCGGCACCGGCTCCGGCCCCGGCCCAGCCGTCGGCGGTCACCGCGGGCCCGCCTGCGCCGGTTCCGGCGCCGCCCCACGCGCAAGCGCCAACGTCGCCGCTGCCGCGCGTGCGCTGGTCGGCTACTGGCGTGACGGCCGTTGCGCCGGCTGTGGCGCCAGCGACTGCCGCCCGGCCGACAACGACGGCAGCACCGCCGACGGCGGCGCCGCCAGCGGCGGCGGTGCCGGCCAGCGCTGGACAGACACCGACGGCGACAGAGCCATCGACCGCGGCAGCGCCAGCAACGACGACAGAGTCAACCCCTCCGCCGGCGGCTGCGACTCCGCTGGCCGCAGCGACTCTTGCGACGGCAGCGACTGCAACCCCGCCAGCGACCACGGGGCCGCCAGCGATCACGGCCCCGCCACCGACGATGGCTCCGGCGTGGAGCGCGGCCGCGTCGCCGACTGCGGGCCTGTCAACGACCGTGGCCCCGTCAGTGGGTGCAACCCCGTCAGCGTCCCCCGCGGCACCTGCGCCTCCGATTTCCCCCCGCGATGCGCCGGCCGCTGCCGAGCCAGGTGTTGCCGGCGCTCTGGGTGCGCCTGCGGTTCGCTCCCCAGGCGGCAAGCCGACGCCGAACGAGGTCCAGCTGACGCAGCGCGTCCTCGCCGATCTGCAGCGCCAGATCGACCTGATGCTCGAGGTGCGCCTGCGCGAAGCGCTCGCGCCGCTGCTCGCGCGCGCGACCGACACACTCGTGCGCGACGCGCGCAAGGAACTCACCGCAGCGATGCGCGACATCGTCGCGAAGGCGATCGCCAAGGAACTGGGGCGGCGCGAGGATCGCTAACACCTCGGGCCGCGAAGCGGTTGACGATGGAATTCCCGATGCGGGAAGACCTGCCAATTGCGTTATCGTCGCGTGCTCTTCGGGCGTGGGACGCCCGGCATCGATTCGATTTCCATACCGGAGGTAACTGCATGCAAGTCCAATTGAAACTGGTCGCCGTCGCGGCCGCGGCGATCTTCGTCGGCAGCGCCTCGGCGCAAGACCTGGTCGTCAAGATCGGCCACGTCGCGCCGGTCAGCGGTCCGCAGGCTCACCTCGGCAAGGACAACGAGAACGGCGCCCGCATGGCGATCGACGAGCTCAATGCCAAGGGCGTCACCATCGGCGGCAAGAAGGCCAAGTTCGAGCTCCTCGCCGAAGACGACGCCGCCGACCCGAAGCAGGGCGCCGCCGTCGCCAACAAGCTCGTCGACGCCAAGGTCAACGGCGTCGTCGGCCATCTCAACTCGGGCACCTCGATCCCGGCCTCGAAGATCTACAGCGATGCCGGCATCCCGCAGATCTCGCCGTCGGCGACCAACCCGAAGTACACCCGGCAGGGCTTCAAGACGACGTTCCGCGTCGTGGCGGACGACGTCCAGCTCGGCGGCACGCTCGGCAAGTACGCCGAGAAGGAACTCAAGGGCAAGTCGGTGGCCGTCATCGACGACCGCTCCGCGTACGGCCAGGGCGTTGCCGAGGAGTTCGCCAAGGGCCTGAAGGGTGCGGGCGGCAAGGTCGCCGACACGCAGTACACGAACGACAAGGCAACCGACTTCACTGCCATTCTCACCGCAGTCAAGGCGAAGAACCCCGACGTCGTCTTCTACGGCGGCATGGACGCGCAGGCCGGCCCGATGATCCGCCAGATGAAGCAGCTCGGCATCAACGCCAAGCTGGTCGGCGGCGACGGCATCTGCTCGGCCGAGCTGGCCAAGCTCGCCGGCGGCGCGATGGCCGACAACCAGGTCGTGTGCGCCGAAGCCGGTGGCGTCGACGCCAACGGCAAGCCGGGGATGGACAAGTTCTACGCCGACTTCAAGAAGAAGTTCGGCACCGACGTCCAGATCTACGCGCCGTACGTCTACGACGCCGTCAACGTGATGGTCGCGGCGATGGTGAAGGCCGGCTCGGCAGACCCGAAGGTGTACCTGCCGGTCCTCGCCAAGACCGAAGGCTACAAGGGCGTCACCGGAACGATCTCGTTCGACGAGAAGGGCGACGTCAAGAACGGCGCGCTGACCCTGTATACGTACAAGGACGGCAAGAAGTCACAGATCGCCGTCGTGCATTGAGCACGCCGGGTTTCCCGGCAACGAAAGGGCGCCTGCGGGCGCCCTTTTCTTGCCCGGGCCGATACAAAAAAACGGCGCCCTCGGGCGCCGTTTTCATTCGATGAAGCGCGTTCTTCTCGAAGCGTTCTACTTCTTCGCCTTGTAGTCGGCCTTCGCCTTGTCGTGCATGGCCTCGGCGTCGGCCATCGTCTTGTCGTGCGCTGCCTTGGCGTCCTTCTTGCACTGTTCCTTGGCCTCGCCGCTCTTCGTGTCGCATTGCGCCAGCGCCGACTTCTCGTCGGCCTTGGCCTGCTTCTTCGCCATGGCGTAGGTGTCGTCGGCCTGGTGCATCTGCGACTTCACGGCGTCGTCGGCGGCGAGCGCAGGAAACGCGGAAGCCATCGCGGCAACGACGCCGGCGAGCAGGATCGCGTGCTTGTTCATGGTCTGTACTCCTTGGTGACGGAACGCCGGGATGTCCCGGAGTTCTCGCTGATTGAGGGCATCGCCGACTATAGGAGCGCAGCCGAGCGTTTCGCTCCGTTCGACGCGAAACGCGCGCTTGTCCGACGCGCCGTTTCGCGCTGTCCGACAGTTCGGCGGCCGCAGCGCGTGGTGCGACCACTGGTCCGAGCTGCGCAGGACACCGGCGGGAGGCGTCGAGAGCGCGCTGACACGCTATTCCGGCCGATGCAGACCGCGATAGGCGATCGCCTTGCAGTCGTCGAGGTCGGGCAGCTCCCAGTCGCACGGCGCCAGCAGGCGCCGCCCCGCAAGCCACCGCGACCAGCACTCGAGCTGCTCGGACGTCGGCGCGACGCGCCCGCGACGGTCCTTCAGCAGCTCGAGCGCGACGAGCGGAGCGTGGCCGCGAGCGACGAGGACGCACAGGGCCAGCACCGCCGAGCGGCCGATGCCGTGCTCGCAATGGACGAGCACACGCTCGCCGCGGTCGAGGTGTCGCGACGCGAAGGCGACGCCGCGATCGAGATGCGCGCGATCGACGGCGCACATGTCCTGGGTCGGCAGGTGGAGCAGCGTGATGCCGTGCGCGCGCAGCAACTGCTCGTCGTCGACGTCCTCGTTGCGCAGGTCGACCACTGCTACGATGCCGTGCTCGCGCGCCAGGCGCTCCGCTTGCTGCGCCGGAAAGCTTCCGCCCACCGCGAGGTGGTCGGTGATCCAGTCGAAGTTCGTTTGCCAGGAGGACATCGGTGCAAGTGTGCATTGGAGCGGCAAGGTGGAGATTCCCCATACGCAGCGGGCGCGTCGGTCCAGGTCTTCGCACGCAGTCGCATGAGTTGATCCGTCGATGAACGTCACCGTGCTCGGCAGCGGCTACGTCGGCCTCGTCACCGCGGCGTGCCTGTCCGAGGTCGGCAACGACGTCGTCTGCTTCGACATCGATCGGGCCAAGATCGATTCGCTCGCCGCCAACCGCGTGCCGTTCCACGAGCGCGACCTGCCGGCGCTCGTCGAGCGCAACGCGGCGCTCGGCAGGCTGCACTTCACTGGCAACGTCGCGTTCGCGATCCGCCACGGCGCGATCGTCTTCATCGCGACCGGAACGCCGCCCGGCGAGGACGGCAGCGCCGACCTGAGCCACGTCCTCGCCGCCGCGCGCAGCATCGGCAGGCACATGCAGACCGCGAAGATCGTCGTCCAGAAGTCGACCGTTCCGGTCGGCACGGCGACCGCGGTGATGGAGGCGATCGCCGGCGAGGTGGCGGAGCGCCGCGCCGGTGGCGACGCCGACGCGCTCGCGCTGCCGCCGGCGTTCGCGACGGTCGTGGCCAATCCGGAGTTCCTGAAGGAAGGCGCCGCGGTCGACGACTTCATGCGCCCCGACCGCATCGTGATCGGCACGGATTCGAGCGACGCGGGGCAGCGCGCGCGCGACGCGATGGCGAAGCTCTACGCGCCGTTCAACCGTCAGCGCGACCGCATCCTGCACATGGATGTCGGCGCCGCCGAGCTCACCAAGTACGCCGCCAACGCGATGCTCGCGACGCGGATCAGCTTCATGAACGAGCTCGCCAACCTCGCCGACGAGCTCGGCGTCGACATCGAGCAGGTGCGTCGGGGCATCGGTGCGGATCCGCGGATCGGCTACAGCTTTCTTTATGCCGGTGTCGGCTACGGCGGCAGCTGCCTGCCGAAGGACGTGCGGGCGCTGATGCGCACCGCGGTCGAGCATGGCCAGCAGTTGAAGGTGCTCGAAGCAGTGCGCACGGTCAACGATGCGCAAAAGCGCATTCTCGTCGACAAGATCACGCGCCGGTTCGGCGACGACCTCGGCGGCCGGACGTTCGCCGTCTGGGGCCTTGCGTTCAAGCCGCACACCGACGACATGCGCGAGGCGCCGAGCCGGGCGACGATCGCGGCGCTCCTCGAGCGCGGCGCCGCCGTCGCCGCCTACGACCCGGTCGCCATGGCGGAGGCACAGCGCGTCCTGGCCGAGGACCTGCGCGAGCGGCCGGAGCTGCTCGCCCGGCTGCGCTTCGCCGATTCGCCGATGCAGGCGGTCGAGGGTGCCGACGCGCTCGTGGTCCTGACCGACTGGAAGACGTTCAAGAGCCCGAACTTCGACGCCGTGAAGACCGCGCTCAGGCAGCCGGTGATCGTCGACGGCCGCAACCTCTACGGCCCCGAGATCCGCGAGCTCGGCTTCGAATACCTCGCCGTCGGTCGCTGACGGCGTCACGCCGCGCCAGGGCGGCCGGACCCGCAGCCGACGGACGGTCGCGACGCTGCGATCGAAGGTCGCCCACCCCCCCGACCGCGGGATCGAGCGATCCGAAAACAAGCCGATACATCCATCGAGATCGAGACACGGAGCGAACGAGTTCACACCTCACGGCGTTCGCTCCTCCCGCATCGATCGCAGGAGAGAGTCGGATGAACGCCATCGCCATGCTTCGAAACGCGGGCCGCGCAGCGCTCGCAGCCGGCCTCGCGGCGTGCGCGCTGCCGCACGCGCTCGCCGCGACGGCGACCGCGACGTTCCAGGTGACCGCCAACGTGCAGACGCAGTGCACGGTCGGCGCCGTCGACCTCGCGTTCGGCGCCGTCGACCCGCTCGCCGGCAACGTCGACCAGACGACGACGGTGACCGTGCGCTGCACGAAGAACACGCCGTACACGGTCGGCCTGAGCGCGGGAACCACGGCCGGCGCGACGCTCGCGCAGCGGCTGATGGCCAACGGCGCCGACATCATGAACTACAACCTCTATACCGACGCGGCGCGAACGACGGTGTGGGGCAACTCGGCGGCGACGCCGACCTGGGTTTCGGGCACCGGCGCCGGCCTCGGCACGGCGCAGGCGCTCACGGTGTACGGCCGCGTGCCGAGCGGCCAGACGAACCTCGCAGTCGGCAACTACAGCGAGCCGACGATCACCGTCACGGTGACGTATTGAGCGACCTGTGGTGGAAAGCAAGCGGCGATCGTCGAGCCCTGGCCACGCGCCACGGCTTGTAGGCGGCGGGGAATACGTGCAGTTGATTGCGACTTTCCACGGTCTGCGCGGTCCGATGGCCAGGGGCCCCGACCCGCTTCGGCAGGGCAGCGTCCCGGAGCGGATGCTCCGCGACGCGGCGCGCTCTCGGGCGCCCGCGGCGAAGGTGCGTCTCGAGAGCCACGCCGCTGCTCGCCTCGCGGCCGCTGCCTCGGTGTTCGCCTTGAGGTCCACCACGTGATCCACTTCCGGTCATTGTTGAATCGCAGGCAGCGGGTGGCCGCCGCGCCACGACGTCATCGCAGCGTCACCGTCGCAAGGCAAAACGCGGATGCCATGTTCGACGGTCCGATCAGGCGCGATCCGGTGACGGAAGCCATGCGAGCGGCAGTGGCGAGCGAGGTCCCGATGTCCCGCTTGTTCGGCCTGTTCCACAGGGTTGTCCGGAAGCGGAACCATGTCGAGCGCATTGCGGTGGTCGAGCAGGAAGGTCGCGAGACCGAACCCGGGAGCGCGCGGCGCCAAGATCTCGAGCGCCGCACCGAGGTCAGCGTCGGCGAGCCGGCTGCGGTCGCAGAGCGCTGGGCGAGGGACCTCTAGGGACCGACGGCCCGGCGGATTCGGCGCACTTCACTGCGTCGCGGAAAGGTCGGATCGGAGATCAGCATTGCAACCGCAATGACTTGGCGCTCGGAGCCTGCCCGTCGCCCCGGTCTGGCTCACGTTGGCGCGGACGGCGGCACCGGCGAACGACCAGCCTTGCGTCGCCGGTGCGCCGGGCGACCAGCGGCCCTTCTGCTGCAGAGCGACGACCTCCGGGATCGACATACGTCCGCCAAGCGCCAATTCACCTGCTCGTTCGATACGGCGTGTCACTCATCAGCGACTCTGGTCGGGCTCGGCGGGTCCTTGCACGTCAAGAGGCTGCGCCCAATCCAGAAGCTCCACATCCGAGAGACTCAGCGGGCGGATGGCAAAGAACAGGACCGCGCGCAGACCGTCGGTGTAAAAGCGAGCCCCGCTGAACGTCGCTTGAGGCTGGGTCGAGGCTACGGCGCCCACACCCGTGGCGAATCCTAGTTTGTCCAGACCGCCCGAGTACATCAGATCTTGAACGAGAAGATTTCTCGCTTCGTCGACGTCTTCGTGCAGGATGACATCTGCCGCGCCGCGGGCCACGAAACGCCCGCCCACCGGACGTCCGATCTGCCCGAGGAAGACGTGGCGACCTTCGAAGCGAATTGGGGCGAGCCACAATCGTATCCAGGTCGAGGGTGCACCCGCCTGCGCGATCTTGCGCAGCACGGCATCAGGTCCGCGCCCGAAGACCTGCTGGAAGTCGTCGCCGGGTTGAGTGTCGCGGCGATAGCTGCGACGGACCAACGCCGCAGCGATGTCGGACAACTCGCCCACAAAGACGGCATTCAGAGGATCCCCGGACCCCCTGCCACGCGAGTCGCTTGCACAGCAAGGCAGCCGCTCCAACGACGCACGCATGGCGGAGAGGTCCTTGAAGTTGATGCTCTCGGCATCGGAATAGCTGAACGTCGCTGGCTCCGAGCGCGGATCTCCGGCGGAGTCCGGAACAGGCAGGAACAGCGAAAAGGGGATCAGTCGTTTAGTCTGGAGCAGATCGAGATTGAGAAGTCTCGTGCGGCGCTCCGGGTTGACAAAGAGCACGCCCGCGCGCGTCTCGCCCGGGAGAATCGGATTCTGGAATCCGAGTCTGTCGAAGTGATCGTCAAT
>Ga0157379_10002679_pt1 | contig 15001 bp, 20 predicted proteins | sample S25metaG_FD_121802 | JGI IMG/M metagenome (GOLD analysis project Ga0157379, IMG submission 121802) | Switchgrass rhizosphere microbial communities from Kellogg Biological Station, Michigan, USA - S2-5 metaG | ecosystem: Host-associated > Plants > Roots > Rhizosphere > Soil | place: USA... | reverse complement strand
TGGATGTGTAGTCTTCAAGGGAAATGGCGTTATTGGTCGTTTTCAGAGCGAGAAATAGGGCGGTCAGCCTGAACCCGGGGAAATTAGTATAGTGAATATAGACAGCGCCGGCGACTTACATGACATTTTTCGGATGCCAATCCATTACTGTATTCTTCAGGTAGAATCGCTTCAAATAGGTGATTGCGGTGGCTTCGACCTCTTCTGGGAATCCGAAATGTCCACATAGTTGTGCGACCTTTGTGATGTAATGTTTGACTAGTGCGTATTCTTCGTCTGCTGATAGGAATTGAATATTTTGAGAGGATCCTGGCTATAAAATTAAATTCATCAGAACAGGGTCAACGGAGTTAAGTGTCAAACTAATATACCTCGTCTTTCTCGAATGCATCTCTGATCGCACCTACTGCAGCTTCATTTAAGGTTCGTCGGATGGAGGTTAGCTGCTCCGGAGAGAAGCGCCAGTGACGAAATTGTGAAGATGATTCGTAGAGAGACCTCTGTGGCTCTGGTTGTTGGGACTGGCCTGATGCCTGGCCCTTCTCTTCGGGTTTTGGGTCTGTTTGGGCCATGACGGCGATGAGATATGAGATAACCGAGGTATTTGCAGCGTCTTTACCCCCAGACTGACTCTGAACAAATAGTGATATGATATTTAATGAGAGGACAGTCGTGTATAAGAACGAAGATTATGGATACATTTCGTGAAGGAGCTTTGTTCCAAGAAAGGAGTGGCGAGTGGGTGGATGTGGGTGGCTGACATAACGAGTTATTGAACTATTCTTGCAACCGCTTCTTTCCCATCATCGCCCTCGCCGCCCATGCACGTCCTCTCTCTTCTTTTTTTAGCTCTTCTCACCAATGCCGAAGTTACTATATATACCCAGATCGCCTTCGGGACAGAGACCCCTACCACAACGACGAAGGCATGGCCGACGTTGACCAACGCTGCCGCTTACGACCCCGTCGTATTGACACCCCCGGCCGCCCCCAATCCTGCAGTCGGAGGGGCTTCAGTTGTTCAGCTAGTCACAGGAGGCATGAATAACATGAGTCTTCCTGTCCCGCCTGGATTTGTTGGATTTAGTGTCGAGTTGTCCGTTTGTGACCAAGTTCGTAAGTACCTCAGCTATTTTCGGGGCGATTTGATCTCAAAATGTGTACAGTTGGATCCAATGGGTGAGCTCAGTCAATCTACAAGGAGGCGAATGTTGATTCGCCCATTAGCACATATATCAACCCGGAATTTTTGAATCTTATGCAAACGATCAGCAAACGCTCAGGAAGGGCCGTCGTTCGTATAGGAGGCAACTCTCAGGAAAAGGCCTTTTTCTTCCCAGAAGGTTTAGCCAACGGCAAGACCATCATCAAGGATAAAAGCAAAATCTCGAACCCAGTGAGAGAATTATGCCTTACCACCATTTTGTTGTCTTTGGCTTATTTTATACTAAATCCAGACTGATACCCCCGAATTACAAGTTGGAGTAGATCTATTGTATGCCATGGCGAGTATTTCCGACCTCACCAATACCGACTGGTACATTGGTGTTCCTTTCAACACCAGTTCCCCCCGTCTTGGCATCGGTGAGTCCAGCACGCGCATTCTCGGAAAGCGTCTCCTCGGAATCCAAGTCGGTAACGAACCTGATTTGTATGCAAGCGTAAGAATATTTTATCCTAAGTTTTTTGCCTTTTTATTAACGGACCCATTAGCACGGAGACCGAAATGCAACGTACAACGAGAATGCTTACATTGCAGAAATGCAACAAATGGTCGCGCTCATGCAGGCTGATTCAAGTCTTGCTGGGTTCAAGATTATTATTCCCAACACATGTTGTGAATGGGGTCCTGTCGAGCTTCAGCAAAAGGGTGGCTTCATGGATATCTTCAAAGACAATATGGATTTCTTGTCTGTCGAAAAGTACGTCCAAATCAGAACCATGTGTCTTTTTACTAACGAGCTCCTTCATTAGTTGTGCGCGAATAATCTATATGTGATTTTCTTTTTACTGACCATCATTAGACCCAAATAACAATTGTAAAGACGTATGCATTCATTTCCCCTCTATCAAAGAACCATTTAGCTAATTTACTCAATAGGAAGAAGGCAACAGGAAGAATGGCCAAGACTATTTCGAAAGCTATCTTAGTCATGGACCTGTCCAGAGCTTTGTCGGAAAATGGTCTTCTGTCTCTGAACTTGCTCAAAATTACAACAAGGAACTGGTCATGATGGAAACCAACACCGCTTCCTGTGGTGGCTTTCCGGGTCTTTCAGATTCGTTCGGCGCGTCTCTTTGGATTATAGATGCTACTATGCAAATGGCATTTTTCAATTTCTCGAGGGCTTTGCTCCATGTTGGTGGTCAGAATACCTATTATAATGTGCATTTATATTTTGGATTATTTAATAACAGTCATCGACCTGAATTTTTCTTTCCAGCCTTTTACTTCTCCTCCAGGGGCCCTACTTAAAAAGGGTGGTCTCTGGACAGTCAACGCACCATACTACTCCGCTTTAATTGTCAATGAACTCATCGGCTCCTCCGGAAACGCTCAAGTCGTCGATCTATTCCCCAACAATGGCAGCCCGCATACCCCTGGTTACGCTGTCTATGAGAACAGCGTCCCAGTCCGAGCTATTTTCCTCAATTATATCACCGACCATAGTGGTGCGAACGACTACACGGCACAGATTGCAATAGATGGAAGTGGAGTTGGTAAACCGGACGCTTCGCCTGCTGAAATTTATGTGAGGTGGTTTACTTCTGCGTCTGTATCGGATAAGATTCCATTCTACTATGCCAACCAGGTCGGTAATAGCCCTTGCCCACCCTAGCTACTCGTTCTAATTATTATTTCTCTATTCCCCAGACCTTCGGTCCCGTCCTCGGATCCAACGGCATCCCCCAAGGTAACGAATTTGTCGAAACAATCGCCTGCGACACAGCTATCAACCTCTGCAACGTCAAAATCCCCGCCCCCGGCGCAGCAGTGATATTCTTCACAAAAGAAGCGCTCCAAAAATCCACTCAAGCCGCCGAAGATACCAAGTTCGAGACAACAGTCACGTCCGTCGAGATGCACAATACTGCTACGATTGACTCGCAAGTTCTTGCGACGTCCAATGGGTATGGGGGGAAGAACCAGCAAATTGGGAGTACGAGTTATGGGAGTAGTGATGCGAAGGCGATGAAGCATGCGTTGCCGGGCGCGATGATGCTGATTTATATGTCTGTGGGGGCGTTTGCGTTGGGGAGGAATCTTGTGAGATGAGTTTGAGTATGAACTGTGAGTGGATTTTTAGTGGAGGGTGGAACATCTAAAGCCTTGGACAATCTTTTGCTTTATCTCCTTTTATACGTATATCTACCGTTTACCCTATTTATCCTATTCCTTTACCTTGTAACACTACATACATATCCTTAAATTGCGTAACTGGTTTAAGCTTCAATTCGTGAATAGTAGGATGCGGAATTACCCCTGCGAATCTCCGAGCACGCTATTAACAACCCTCTCACTCGTCTCCCAAAGCTGAGTAGCTAGCTCAGGATTGCCGGCATTCTCACTCGTTTCAGAAATGACCCCATAAGGCATCAAATACTGCCCTTTGTACTTCTCTCTCTCTTCCCACACAATTGGGTTTGCAGCAGCAAAGAGGGGCGTCATAGCTCCTTCCAAGGGAGTCATTCCTTCTTTTTGTTTGATAATTTCCATGCTCCCGCCTACAAGGGTGATTATTCCATCTATGTGGGAGAGAACTTGAGGAAATAATTTAGCGAATTAGTGCAAAATTTACCTGTGAGAACGCCTCCTGGATGGACGCAAAGTGCCACGATATCGATGCCTTCTTTGTCAAACCGATTTTGAAGCTCCTTAATAAATAAAATATTGGCGAGTTTACTCAAGCCTAGAAGATCATATTGGCCCAAAATCAATATAGAATCAAAGGGTTATTCGTACCATAGCGCATCATATTGCTTTTAAAATCATCCTGTCCTCCCAGTTCAATATTGAAGTCGTCAACTGAGTTGAATGTTATCCCTTCGGGAACAAGAGAATGGCTTGTAGATGCTACCTGCTCATATAAATTAGAGGAAAATGACATATGGTTATCACCCCACATTTACAACTCTGACGCCTGGAAATTCAGCCGCAGTTCTCTGCAACAGCAAGAGGAGACCAAGAGTGAATAAGTACGGGCCTAGATGACTACCGAAGATGATCAATTTGAGACGTTTAGAATCTACCGTAGGATCTTACTTCGTGGCAAAAGACACTGATACTCCATATTCCGTTTTACCGAGTCGGCGAGCCAATCTGCAGAAGATACATATTTCAAACAGTATCGACCGCTTGAAAGACTTACGTTGCGGCGTTATTGACCAGAATATCAAGACGGGACTCCTCTTTGGCCAGACTCTCCGTAACCGCTTTAACTTGCCGTAGATTCGTGAGATCCATAACAAGAGCTTTAACATCAAGGGCTATATCCGGAGACGCCTTTCTTAATTCATAGATTCCTGTGGCGGCATCTTCGGCGGAAATAGCTCCCAGATAGACTTTTGCCCCGCGTTTGGCGAGTTGGAGGGCGACATTCCACCCTATACTATTTGGAGAGCTGAATTTACACATAGATAAGTATTGCACTCATGAAAGAATAAGGTAAACATGCTGGGCTCCAGTTACAATGGCCACTTTTCCTGTGAGGTCAGGAATCCCGGTTTCGAGATCCCATTTCTAGAAGAAGGAGTACAGTCTCGATAGATTAACTTTAAAAGATGGCTTACGGGGCCCTTTATATCGTGGCGCATTGTAGTATTGGGAAAGGAAGAGGGAGTGTTGGAACTTCGGCATCAAGACGAGTGAGCAGCGGCATCACTGTGACAATCGTGACAGCTCGCGTTTTGTTTGCCGAAGACGGCTTGCCAGCAGCTTCTCACCTTCCATCAGCCTTCCATGTTCCCTTCCGTCCCAAAGCAAAGCAAAGCTAGTTAACCAACGAGCAACAGTTATGAAGGTAATTCCACTGATGAGCTATAAGAGGTCAGTACACCGCAACCCGGTTTATCCGTTGACCGTATCCATGAAATTTGACAACAGGTGGATCATCGATCACCTACGAAGTTGGTGTGGAGTGATAAGTATATTTATAATTAGAAATCTTGTAGATCCAACCAATATATACCCCGGGTGACCCCAGAAAGCTGTTCAGTGCCACATCAACAAAGCAGTAGAGCTGTAGGACCTTCGCCTCTACTCTTTAACGCTCCTCGATCAGTGGCCCGACACGCCTCAAGTCCATTAATCACGTCCGGAAATATTTCTGCTAACTTCAAAGTTACTCCATTGGAGATTTTCCTCCGCCTCCCTTCTCAGCTTCCCCTTCCGTCATCGGTCTAATACAGGAATGTCCGATATGTTATTCTACTCGGAACCCTGTTCACCGGTGCGAATAACAAACGCGAGCGCCGAACTTCTTCAATTTGGGTTTGGCAATTGAACGGCGATGCTTATAACGATGTGCAGTTGTGGAGCAGGCGTTTCTAAGATAGTCCCAGCGTCTCTCGAAGACTACTGGTCATCTCATAATCTGTTTAAAAGCCCTACTCGCCTCGTTTCATCTGCTTGGTCAGTGGACTCTCCATGCCCCGGCTGAGAAGTCGCTCTGAAAACCCCAACTGTAATGTCCAAAATGCATCTCGATAATGATTTTGTTCAAGAATATCAGGACTGGTACGTAGTTCTGGGTGTCTCCACGGGCAGTTTCTTACAATAGTTTGGGCCAGGGTCACAACAAACGTACGTTTTTTCAAATATCCATTGGAGTATATGTTGATAATTTAATCGACCAGTGTGTGGGACTCGCTGGATTCACTTTGCTTGTGTATGACCATATAATAACATTTGGTGATGAGGTGAATTCGTTCACGTTAGCGGCAAGAGGTTTCTAACTCACAGATGCACATAGGTTCGATATATTTGGAAAGCTAAGAAGAAAATCAGTAGGTTGCTTCATGCAATGTGTATAGCTGTGTTCTTATCGCCTTTATTTACTCAAAGTTATCTGGCTTTTCCTCATTGTGAGACTGTATTTTATTAATGGGAGGCCTGCGTGTTCATCTCCATCATTTACAGAATCGGTACATCACGCCTTTGGGCTTCATTGTTAACCTCAGCGGTAGGTTTACATCGACATGGACATTCCATGGGTATTTTCTGATTTGAATTAGCCTTTTTGTCCGCTGTGTGGCGTCCTGATCTACAACGCGAAATACCCTCTCCTCTCTGGAGCCCTTCAGTACGTCATACCATACCCTGTCCGAAGTAACCCAAGCTGACGTTTCTTCTTTTTCTCTCCCACCTTTAGATGTAAGTCGGCTAGTGCTTTCTTTTCGTTGTCCACCAGTTACTCAATAAATTCACAAGCTGCCAACGTTTCGTAGTATATGAAGGGATCATGGGCTTCGTTGGTGTTGCTATTGCTTCTCTCATGATGATTGTCCGGTAAATACCACCACACCCCCATCTATTCCTTTAGGTACCTACCAAATTGTTTCAGAGTCCATGCAATATACGCCGGTAACAAACACGTCATGACCTTTGTTTGGTCTCTCTTCCTAGCGGTAGTCGGAATTCATGCCTGGCTTTTCACAACGACAGGACGTCAGTGACTTCTCATGAGGCACTTATATCATAGATCTAACATTTTCTTCAGCGGTCACACATCCCAAGATTCCTGGTAAGACATTGAAATAATGGTTATAAAAGCTTCATAACTGACTGACAACCCAGGTTGTAGCATGCTATTCGGTGTAAAGCACAAGATGTAAGTTTGTTCCACTCAAGTGCTTTTCACTGAGCTTTTAATATCCATTTTACGCAGCGGCTTCTGGGTGTCAGCCACTGCTTGGGGTCCTTTATGCTTCGATGCTGCGGTAATCCTCCTCGTCATTCTACGAACGCAAGATATCGTCAAGGCAAAAATTTCTCAGCAGTCAAAATTAGTGACTATATTAATCAGAGATGGTGTAATGTACTTTAGGTCAGTACATTGTCTCAAGGGAAAGTGGATGATGATTAACTTGTTCTCAGCGTTATTTTAACAGTCAACCTTGTATTGGCGATAATGATTGTTTCGTCTCGGGTGCGTTTACAACAGACCCTCCCTTATGTGTGCCCTGACAAGACAATTGGAATTAGGACGGACTCAAGAATATTTGCGCACAGTAAGCACTATGTCTCTCCCGAGAATATTAGTGAGCTTACCATTCGAACTTATAGACTTCAGTTATTGTAAGCCTCCCAAACCTTTCTTTGTTATCATGGACTGAATGTCATCTCATATTCTCTATCCTTCAAGACTCACCGTACGTTCTGTTACGCCTGTAATCAGAAGCATTCTAAATGAAACGTATAGGTCACAATGATGAGCCGCATCACCTTGAACCTTCGCAAGAAGATGGATAGAAAACCGGAGATTCCTACGCACAATGCCGGCATTGCTCTGGACGAGCACTCTCGAGTTCATTTTCAACTGAACGGGCAGGACTCCCCGCCGAACGCCCTGAGGAAGCTTGAGTTGCCTCATCTTGGTCACTCCTAACCCATATCTATTTAGTATAGGAAATACCAATGACTGTATGTAATAAATTGAATATGTAATTAATCGACCTGCGCCAAGTAAATACTTTACAGTGTCAAGGTGTTATCGATCTCAAACACAGATCTTTTTTTTTTTAATTATTACTTGGAGCACAATCCTTTCACGCGAATTCAAACAGCCATTAATCGCCAGAGAAACCCGATACGCAGACCGATTCTTCCCATTAAAAGTAAGTACAAGCATGTTTGAGCTGGATGGAATTCCGCTTGTTTGGACTCTCCCACCCATCAACCTTAAATGCAATGAAATATTATACCTGAGACGAATTGAGAAGAGCTCTGGACTCGGCATTAGAAAATGGTGGCCGTCACACTTGTGCGACCGTCTGCATTGTGCAGGAGATACACTAAGCCATCAAAAGCAATAAAAGGACGGAGGCTTCAAATGGGCTTCGAACGACGCTGAGATGCTCAACTCCAAACTAATTGGCATTCATTTCCTAGGAGCCCTGAGAAACTAGTTGCTTTCTCAGAGTTGTAACCGTTGTGCCTTTCTCCTGGGATATGCCATAGTCGGACTGATCAGTCACATCACAGAGGTCAACATATGTTTGTTGAATGTTCGGTAACATCCGTTCCCTTCTTTATTGAGGCTTTCTATCCTCCTGTCTCTCATCAATATCTACCTTCTATTCGTTATGACCTTAGAAGACGAACATTTCATTGAAGGAGAGAAGGGATCGAGCACTAGTGCCGACGTATTTCATCTCCTCCGGGCGAGGATGATCCTGCGCCAGAGGAATTAGAGACGAGGTCTATTCGGATGATCCAAATCTCTTAGAAGACTCGTGGAAAGAAGATTTAATTATAACACAGAGATTTTTTCCCGTTGACGACTCAGCTCAACAGCTCTTTCGGAAAGTATGAGAGAAGAGCGCACATTCCAAGGTAGATGGTCGAGTTTCTCAAAAGCACCTGAAAAGGCTTCTGATTTGCATACCCCACTCCGAACCGAACTCTCTTCAAAAATATCATTAGGGCCACTGGGAATGACCTGTGACGAAAATATGGGTTACATGAATCCTCGCCGGAAGGGCATAACCACCTCACATAGAAACATGTACCCGAAACCCTCCCCTCCATTATCCACTCCTCTTCTACTTGCATATTGAGGGAAACACTTCGCCAATTCGCTTGCATGTCACCATTTGGCGGATTTCTCACTTGCCATCTGTCCCATTGAAGTACGACTCACAGGACCATGAACAGGAGCCCTCTCGCGATAGACTTGCCGTGCATATGATGCATCTCTTCCGGTTTCAGGGCAATCGAAGAATTGCTTTCCGTTTAGTGGTCTCTCAGAACACATTAGCCTCTACCTTTGATTATCTAGGGATCCTCTTGTCGCCTTCTTTGAATTATCATGCATATCCGGAACAATTATGCGTGGTCAATTTCTGGCCTATCCTCCCATAATCCCGTCAAGATTGGCTAAGATCCAAGCATTTTCCGAGGCGATCTCGGAAAACCTTCGATTATAAGGGCATCCGTCCGTCCAATTTCTAATCATACACGCAGAAATTATGTGGACTACCTAGTATTGGGGACAATTTATCTTTCGGAGGATCGTTTGGGTCATTCGATAGGGTGTTTCGGCGTTGAGAGCGCAGGTGGGGCATATGTTGTCAAGGAGAGCTGGAAACCCAAAATTGAAGGCAAGGACGCGGAAGGCACACTCTTGGCCTATATGCAGGGGATTGTGGAGTTAAACTGGTATTCCGAACATACTTCATTTCGAGGAGGTCTTGGTTGCGTTTGAGGTAGGCCAGCGGATAGACAATGTTCTCTGTAATCTATGTTGACTCAGGATCCACTCAATAGAGTCCATACTCGTATTGTAATGTCACCCAGAGGTCAGCCTTTACACTCTTTTTCGTCTAGGTTGGAGCTACTCTTGGCCTTTAGGGATGCCATTCAAGGTTGGTAATATTGTATTGGCACATTTCATTCTTAAATTCATTCATCTTAGCACATCTGATCTTTACGAAGTTGCCGGGATTCTTTACCGGGACACAAAGTCTGGGAATATTTTAATTATCAAGGAGGATGATACTACTGTATCCAGAGGGTTCTAATTGATCTTGATCATTCAATTCAAATCAGTGATACATATTTGAAATATGTCAAACAGAATAGAATTGTATGTTTTTTTCCTTTAATTCCCTCATCTCACACTGGTTCCCTTGTTAGCTGGTATACGGTATAGGACACACCTTTTTATGTCCACATTGTGCTGGTTCAAGAGAAAACCCAATACTGTCATGGATGACGTAGAATCCTTCTATTACTCTCTCCTCCTCTATACTTGCTTTTTGTATACTGGACCTGGCAAGCCCCTCCCATCATATCCCAACCCATTTGATGCCTGGGAACAACACAGTGTCTCAGCCTCAGATTCCAAACTCTACTTCCTTTGAGTAGCTTCTGTTACATCAAACATACTCAATCATGGTTTTGAAGTACATTTGAAACCTTGTTAACAAGGATCCATATGATTTTTCGGAAATTTACAAAGGAGGAGGTAGAAGCTGAATGTAAGGATAGAGACCCTCCCACAGAGGATCATGGCATAACAAAATTTTTGAAAATGGAAAATCTTGAAAGTGGAGCTCTTTTTATTAGAATTTTCCATGGCTGAAAAGCTTAAACAAGGTGTAATAATTTTAAGATTTTCTCGGCATTTTTGTAACAATGCAAAGAAAATTCTAAAAAGATTACTAGTCATACAAAAATGCAGAGAAATCTTTATAATTTTTATAAATTTTTTTTAGAGTTTTCCGTCCCTAAAATTCTAATAAAAGGAGCCCTAATTTCAAGATTTTTTCAAGATTTTCCATTTTCAAATTTATTGTTATACCTCCAGTGTAATTGAGAGCTGAAAGGTAAAATGTAATTTATATGCCTCATTTGAGGACTATTCTCCCCCTCTATAAGTTCTGTGTCTGCCTTTGGCAGATTTTTTGTAATTTTGGCAATTGCTCTATCGAAGTACAACACTTTAGTGGATTCATCCTCATATGGAGGTATCTTTTTGAGTTTTATCATTTTGTATTTAGATGATTTAGAATTTTCCCTCTACGTTTTTTGCACCTCACAAATGCCTTTGGCCTTATTGGAGAAGATTTAGTGGTGTTAAAGTCGAGGAGCTCGGGCAAACTAACGAGGGAAAGGCCAAGGAATGTTTACCCCCGATGGTATCAAATTCGGTTCTCTTTGGTGGGAACTAATTCCTGGGAGTGGTTTGTGGAAACAACGGGTGCTACGACGGGTGCTGGTACTATTGTTAAACGGGGAGAGTTCTACGAGAGAAAACCGATTAACACTCTATTATATCTTTTTGATAGATATTGCAATATTTATGAACGAATTACAAAGGTTTTCTGCGACATAGTGAACGCAGCACAGGCAGCGAATTTAATAATCCGCCAATGGGTGTTGAACAGGGCTCAGGCATTCAATATGCTCGCCGTGATGTATTTGAGATCGAAAAAGGTTATCAAACATTCTTGGGGATTTTTGAACGTTCATCATTCATACAGAACAAGAAGCTCTGAAGTTGGCGACAGTTAGAATTTGAAATTTGAAATGTGACCCATCGTTTCGTCTTTACTAAACTTTATATTTATAGTAAACTCCAGTAAAAGACCGACTCTTTACTATAGTTAACTTCTGAGTCTGTATGTATATCGCCTTCACGAAATGTCACATGGATTCGATATCAGTATATCTGTGAAGATATTCTAGTGGGAATCAATGCGCCATCAAGACCACTTAGATCTACTGGTCTAGTTAAGTACAAGTTTATACCAAGAAATCGTACAACTTTGTTTTCTCATTCAGTCACTAAGTGATAACTAATTCTCCAATACAATGACTAACAACATTATTGAATAATCGTCCAAAGGTAGAAACGTAAAAGGATGGAACGATAAAATACTAGAGCCCAGAGAATTACTGTTGAATACTCATCAAGCTTCCAACGAATGTAAGAATCTAGGTGGGGAGTGTGTTAAACGACAGGCACAAGAACCTATTTTTATTAAACATACCAAACGGGGTCTAACATCTACAATATCTTCAGGAACGAGGAAGATAAGAGCACCCATCTTACGAGCGATAGAGATGGCTAATTTAGCTATAAGACATTGACTGAGTACCCGATGCGATATCTTGTATAACAAATAAATCATACCATTCTGTCTCCGTTCCTCGTAGTCACCAGTTTCTCCAACGTTCGAGACCATGCTGAAGTCGACGATACCAGGCTGCATGGCATCAAGGAGCTCTAAGAAGTAAATACCACTCGTGATAGCTGGGTCCTTGAACGATCGGATGGGCTTCACAGACGACTTGTGCTTCTGGACGGTGGTGTTGGCCCATTTGACCATGTCAGTATCGGAGATGGGACCACGAGTCTTCGAAAGTGATTGGAGTGTTTGAGTGATGTTTAAGCTTTAATGCTCATGTCAGTACATATATGAATAAGTAAGAGATTATTTGCATACCGCATAAGTTGCCAAACTAAACCAAGTACCAACGTCTTGGTTCCATCGACGATATCGGCACCTTGGACACCAACCATATGAAGTTTATTCTGCTTCGCCAGTTCAACGGCATAGTTCGTGTTCTCGACAGCTTTGAATCTTGTCAACCTTGGACGCTGTGCCGAAGTTTCCTCGTCGGCCTCTTCCTCGCCTTCCGCGGCAATAAGGAAACCAGGGCCAGAAGCCTTAGGCTGGTTAACACGGCGCCATACAACACTGCCTGGGACGATCTTATCAAACGCTTGAAGAATGACAAGACCGTCCTTGAGATTCTCGAAGAGATTGTAGACAGCAGGGTCGACACCGAGGGAATTAAGCCATAGAGTGAAGACACGGGCTTCCCGTTCGCCTTCTGCGTCAAAGTCCTCGACGACGCCATAGTCCTTAGCTTCTTGTTCATCAAGGGGCTCGAGACCAGGATGTGTATTGAAGAGGTTGGCAACGAAAGCAAGATTCAGACGAGGATTGCCAGAGATGAGGGATGGGACAGTAAGGTATTTGCGGCAGCCGATGGCTTCGGCATTGCGCAATACTTGTTCAGCTCGTTGGCGGACATCGTGAGTTTGTAAGGGAGCTCGAGAGCATTGGTCAGGCTTGAGTTGGTTCAGGAGGACGGTGTAGTTTTCGCCATCACAGACATCCTTGCTGAAGTTATTGACCCTATCAAGAACAAGTTAGGATTGACCTTTCACACAAGATCAGAAGGAGACATACTTTCGATGCCATCCAGCGGCTCTTAGGTGATAGTTAAACCACCGCAGAAGGATCTGATCAGGCGTTAATCTCAAAAGGTCCTCAATTGTCTCGCCTTCCTCGCACAGACGGTACAGCTCAGGGTGGATTTTAATATCGACACGGGCAAGCAAGCCTCTCCGGATGATCTGCCAGATCAATCCCAGGATCAGATGTTCTCTTCCCTCCGCAATGTCTGAGCTTCCGATATTAACAACGGAGCAGCCGATGGCCTTCGCTGAGGCGATGACAATGTTGTTGTTCTCGGTGATTTGGAAGGCGTTTAGGGGTTTGCGCGCAGTAGGTTTGTTAAGGACACGGCTATCGATGGTATCGGGGACGGAGTCGTTGATCAGCTTGCAGAGGATCAGGCCATCTTTACATTCATCGAACAATTGCATGGTTGTTGTCGGGATGGGAAGACGAGCACCGACGTCTGGATCTCCTTCGAGAACCTAAATAAAAATGAATAACCAAAGATTCCATTTGAGATCATATTCATACGTACACCGTTGATATGGCTTGTGAATTCCGATCGTTCGTCCTCATTAATCGTATGGCTGACATTGGCGTTCGATCCTTTGACCGTCACCTTTCCTTTCTTCGTCGGTAGAACTTGATTTGATTTCTGCTGCCTAAGCTTTGTAACAAGCTAACAATCGTTCATCGTTGTCAGCGACTGAAGAATCCTCGGGAACTTCGGCTTACCTCCACATAGTCCTCCAACTCCACTTTACCGCTAGCATCGACACTGACATCCTTCAAAGTTTCTCTCACAAGATCGTAAGATTCTCCAGTAGCTTGGAGTGCAGAAATAATCGCAGGTTTCGGTACTCGTCCAGGCGTATCTGTGTCAATCGAGCTGAATGATGTCAGACCTCCACCAAAGTACAATAATAAGGACTTTTAGACATACTTGAAACGATTGATGAGATCCATCATCTCCTCCTGGGTAACCTGAGGATATTTCTTCTGTAGTTTTATAGCCTGCATTGTAGAGCAACGTGTGGAGGATAATAGCTCGTTGTTGGCAAAATGACGGTCTGGCCCCAAAATACGGCGCGCAGACCGCAGCGCGTCACACTTGTCACATAGTAGCACCGCCTTCGAATTGTCTTCAATTATTCATTCAAGGCTATTCCCATTAGGGGATCCAAGGCAGAGAGCATCGCGAAACGCCAATAAGCCAAACGAACTCGGGATTCCAAATTCCTGGCCTGAAGGCGCCTTCCGTCCTAACATCGACACCTGGCGTTGGGACCACTTTATTTTGAGCACGCGCCCCCAGCCCGGATTTCTCCACACCAATGAAGTATCAGTGGCTTGCAATCTACCTTTCATTTTTATCGACTCAGTCAAGTAATTTCAATTTTTTTGAAGTCCGCCTCCAGCGGTTCAGTTTGATCACACGCAAACCCCACGAAGACTTGCTCGTAATGCTACAGTATACCTCGAATTAGTGGGCCCGTAATTCGTCGGGTTCTAGGGAACCCCTGACACGTAACCGGACAATAGAATCCGCCTCTGTTGGTGAGTGCTAAATAATAACTTTATTTTGCCCCGCCACAATTGAACAAGTCAATGTGGTAGTCCGTTCACCAAGGTGTAACGGAACCAACTTCGATCCCCTCTATTCTGAGAACAAAAGACTTTACACCCAAAACCACTAGTCGTTCGATCACCTCCATCGTCTTCAGCCTCCCTGCCTTTTCTGACTGGACGGTCCCCATATAGGAGCTATGGTGATAGAGGCAATAGCAGCTGGCCTTTATAAGATGGTGGAACCGGGAAATCTATCGTAGTCAAAGGGTGCTCGTATCATTTGTGCGACCACCCTTTCCGACAGTGAGTTTTGGAGGACGATTGCTGGGACAGGATCCTGCACAGATTGGAGCGGTACCTAAAGAAAGAAATCCAAAATTTGAGCTTATAGGATGATGAGCAAATGAACCCACATCATGATACTCTTCTATAAACATCGGCTAGCGACAGTGGTTAGGAGAGCTGCAGGCGAACAACGTTGCAATAAGCATTTCGATGTGCTTGGTGGAACCAACTA
>Ga0157379_10002674_pt1 | contig 15014 bp, 19 predicted proteins | sample S25metaG_FD_121802 | JGI IMG/M metagenome (GOLD analysis project Ga0157379, IMG submission 121802) | Switchgrass rhizosphere microbial communities from Kellogg Biological Station, Michigan, USA - S2-5 metaG | ecosystem: Host-associated > Plants > Roots > Rhizosphere > Soil | place: USA... | reverse complement strand
TACATTAATTATTCGGCGGCGGTTGTGACTGACGATTCCCAAAAGTACAATGCAGGCAATGCTAACTGAAATATCCGATAAATCTAATCAAGCAATAATGCTGCCAGCGTATGGTCTTTGTTGGCCTGTTGGCATTATAATAGGGTAGGTCATGACTGCCTCATTATCAGGATCGACATTCATCCACGGTTATCATTGCAGCCCTTTAATTGGAGGGATATTCTCTCGTCCAACTGAGAGGTTTAGTTTCTTTCAGGGATCAGCGTTCTTGCGGGAATTCCCCTATTTCCTCCCATGCTTTATTTCCGGTTTGTTCGCCTTTGGCGCGGCAATCATTGGATATATATGTTTGGAAGAGGTACTTAATATTTCTTGTTGATTATACTTTTAATTTCTCATCTCGTATATAGACTTTACCCCGTAAACGCCGCATCGTCAACATTCAAGGATCCGCGATGGACAGGGTCGACCTGAACAAAGCATACGGAACTGTAAGCCGTACGAATCCAACATCAGAGGCGCAACTCGAGGTGAATGGTTCGATTATAGAAGTTGTTTCTTCAGGTCCCCACGACTGGAACATGTCTACGCTTATGAAAATATCCTCTGTAAGAGATTTAGTCATATCTTCTCTGGCTTTATCGTTTGTTTCTGGGGGCTTCGATGTTTTGTTTGTACTATTCTGTTATCTGCCGATCTCTACAGGCGGCCTTGGATACTCGGTATGTCAATTTCTACGCAAGGAAGACCGACCAAATAACCTAATCCCCTTTTGTTCTCAGGCCATGGAAATAGGCTATGCACTTGCCATCGCGGGTTTCAGCGCCGCGCTGCTCCAACTCCTGGTCATGCCTTCGTTACTTCGGCATTACAGTGTTTTATCAGCCTATAAATCCTGCATGAAACTCTGGCCGGGAATATACATGATTCTTCCGTGCCTCAATCTTCTTGCTCGTAAAGGCCTGGATCAAGATTCAACGCCAGGAAAAGAAATTCTTATTCCCCAATACTCTGCCATGCTTTGGATGGGCGTCGGGATTTGCCTTGCCTTGTCGAGAATTGCAAATCTTGCATTTTCGTGAGTCACCTGGTTTCTTAGCGTGCTCTTACGTATTCTTATCTCTTATCCAGTTTGAGCGTCATTCTGGTAAAAGACGCGACACCCAGCCCGGATGCTCTCGGTGCTACGAATGGTCTCGCACAATTCGCAATTTGTCTCGCGCGTTCTATTGCTCCTGCTTCCGTCAGGTCAGTATGGTATTCCTTATCCACAAATTCGTTCTCACTGAAGACTTTAATTCCCAAAGCATTATTTTTGCCACATCTATTGATTATAATTTATTGGGATCCTATCTCTGGGTATGCGTCATGGTCGCCTCTGCTTGGGCAGGCATCCATGTCACGGATAGAATCAATATCACGCAGCATATGGACACCATAGATAAAACTCCTTTGACCACGGGTCAAATTCATTAACGATCATGATACCACATTCATCTGACGGACTTTCACGCTTTGCTTTGGGCTGCCCGCTGTCACTTTCACCGGTCTGCATGTATTCTATCTCACCACGCGTTTACAAAATAAATGCCAATTGCTCGATCTTTACAATTACATGATACGGTACCCATTACAAACTACAACTCCCAGGGAGATTTCGCTGCCCCTCCTACATTTTCCGTAAGGTAAACAGCAGATCCATCTTCATCGATCACAAAAACGTCCTCGAGTCGAACTCCCAGCTGGCAGAGGAAATATTCAGACTTACCGTGCACAAAAGGGAACAATATATACTTTACCTTGTCAGGAATGTAAATACCAGGTTCGTTTGAGTAAGTATGACCAGTCTGGATAATTCGATCACTTTTTCCTCGAAGGTATGGTGACTCATGAGTTTCGAGTCCAATGCCTTGTCGAGAATAAGTATTTTGCACTCAACAAAAGAAAAGGAATTGAACAGACCGTGTCCCAAGCGATGGGTAAAGTATTCGCCATAACTGGCGTCAGAAATTACTTTGCGAGCAGCATCGTCGACAATATGAGTTATGGCACCATCTTTTGCAGCTTCTAGAGCAGCTTGTTGCGCTGCACGAACGACTTCCCAGATTACTAAGTGTTCATTTGAGATTTCGGATGACTGGGTGGATGGGTTAGTGTTTGTTAAATGCGAGCAGGAGGATAATTACCTCAAGGGCAAACGTCTGTTGAAAAGAACAGTCAGTATACTTTAATTCCAACATCTCTCCCGAATGACTCACTCTTGTGATGTCGCTCTTATATCCATGGAGACTTGCGGCGGCATCAATTAGGATAAAGTCTTCTTTCTGCAATTGACGATCAGTTGAACCGCCGTGTGGAAAGGCAGCATTTGCTATAAGATTGTCAGTAAGTATCCACAGTTTGAGAAGAAAATAGGGTACTTGCGCCCAAAAAGAACTACGCTCCAAGTGTTTGTGAGGCCAGCAGAACTAATCAGGTGCGAAAGTAGCTTGGAGGTGTCGGACTGGGAAATCCCAAGATAAACTGTAGATTGGATAGTCTTCATAGAAAGTAGGGTAGCCTGAACAATATTTTAGATATTTTAGAGTAGTCGACATGGAATAGAGCGTTTACTTCGTTGACACAGCGAAGCAGAGCGATTTCCGCGGGGGATTTACGCTCCCGAAGCATCTGCATTTCCAGCGAAGCAGTTGTGACCATCCCAGTAGCTGAGGCAAAACCATCTCCGATGAAGCGTCTCGTCGACCCGGACAAATAGAACCGTCTAAATTGGGGGAAAGTCGTAGTGGGCAAGCTCCTTGCGGCTATCTGGTAGGGGTCCTCATCCTCTTCCCATTCGACGAAAGTCAGGTGCTGAGCTGGAATAGAGAGAAGTTTCGCCCGACTGGCTTCAAATTTCGGTGTAATTATAGTTACTACAGGTTCAATATCCTCATATCCTTGGAATGGGGAGATGATGACTAGCAATGGACGCTCGCTCAGCTGCCAGGAGGACTCGCTGATGTTTGCGAAATATAAAGCATCGGCTCCTGGTTCGGCGATATAGGCAGCACCACGCAGATTTTTGTCCGCTAAAATTTTTGCTAGTGCTTTTTGGCGGGCAATGAATTCAGATGCAGTAATGGGCGGAACGTCTGCGCAATAATCCTTAAGATGTTCAAGACGGGGCAAGCGAGGAGGGGTATCCACTGAGTTTTGGGAGATGGTGTGCCCCAAGTCACTGAAAAAGTAACACCACGAGATCAGAGCGAGAGATAAGAGGGAAGCCCAAACTGTATGCTATTCCAAACTATTCAGGGAGCACATTAACTATGAACAAAATATCTACATGCCTTCCTGTATAACCTCGGTTGATGCTGGTGGTGTACGCCGGTCTTGGAATCTCCAGAGGACATGGTGAGAGTCGGGGAAGAGAACGAAGTTGAGGGAGCACATGGCAATAAACACTCGAAGTACCACGCATCACTATTGATGTGCCAAACTTTTGGCGCTAACGCGTAGTGTTCTCGAAATTACAGGTTTGCCCACCATTCTACCGGGTGTCGGAGCTCGAAAAAGAAAAGAAAAGAAAGGGATTGGGGAGACACCTCGGGGCTGCTATACAGAAAATAGTCTAAATAGTCGAAAATTACTTATTGCGTATACAATTTTCGGCCGAAGCTTGAAAATGAAGGGAAAGGAAAGGAAAACAAAAACAAAAGGGATTTGGGAAAACTCCGGGGCCGCTAGTGATTTGCCGGGCCTGGCCTCAAGCCCGAAGCCAGGCCAAGCCAAGCCTTCCAAAGCCCAAGCCAGGCCGAGCCAAAGCCCTCTGAAGCCTGGAGTGACGGGCTCGGCTCAGGATTTTGAAGCCCAGGCTTGGTACTCCAAAGATGGAAGGTAGCAGTAGGTATGTCATTGCGGCAATTCTTCGGTATTATATAGACATCTTAGTAAGAACTCTACAGTAGCTTTTACCTTCAAAGCTCTACCTTCTCATCATGGCTCCCAAAGGGAAACTGAAGGAACCACCTACTTCATGTGAGCCTTCCACCCGCACAAGAACACTCAATCCTGTATTGAGTGACTCATTCCAACTCTTTATATAGCAACTTATAACTGATTTTTTATATTTTATTATTCACGGCTTCATGCTGATAGGTATCCAGCTTGGGCATCGCCAATGCTGGATTACTTGCCTATTATGGTATCATCGGTGTCGAGCGAGTGAGGTGAGCATTCCCCGCTGGCAGCATCACTATCTCAAAACGTCGAAACCGCCTCAAGAGAGATCTCATTGAAGCCCTTCAAGTTGTGAAGTGTGCTCTCCATAAACAACTCCTAACACAGCTGCCAATTCCTTGCTCAATGCTCGACATGGTGATGAAGGAGGGAAGGAGAGCAGGCCAAACAGAGTAAAGAAGTCGTATCACATTGAGAGGCATATGTATCACATTGGAACTAACTTATATGTAGAGATAGACAGCGATGAGGAATAATAATAATAATAAATTTACTTATTTTGAATATTTATATTTCCCTCCCAAAAGCCCAGGTTCAAGCCCAAGCCTGCAAATTACTAGGAGCCGCTGTACAATAAATAGTTCATATAGTCAAAAGTCACTCATTAAATGTACATTCTTGGTCAGAGCCCGCAAAAGGAAAGAAAGAAAAGGAACTGAAAAGAAAGTTACAGGGATAAACTCTGGTGCCGCTGTACAATAAAAACTGAATAAATAGCTTACATATTCAAGAATCACTTGTTAAATGCACATTTCTGTTCCTCATCAGCCCATTTGTATTGATCAAAGCAGTTGCATACTTTGCATGGTATAGTGCATGGTTCTGGACAAGTTAGGATATTCATTTGCCCAGGACAAATGGTGCTTTTGCAGCGACGACAACTCCGAAATTTTTGATGTTTTCTTTGAGTTTCGGGGAGCTCTCAGTGTTTTTTTTAAAGCTTCGGCCGGAAAATTTACATGCAGTAAGTAATTTTTGACTATTTAAACAATTTACTGTATGGCAGCCCCGAAGTTTCTCGCCAATCCCGTTCTTTTCTCTCCCCGTTCTTTTCCTTTTCTCTTCCTTTTCGAGCTCCGACACCCAGTAGAATACTTTGACACGGGTTTTTTTTTCTGTGATAAATATGGGCTTACACGGACTAAAACCAGAGAGTTCGAGTAGTGATGAAAAGAAGCAAGTTGTGAGTGGATGTCGCTGAAGGCAACCGCGAAGCCGTCGAAGTTGAGACGCGGCACCTGTTTGGCGCCCGTGGCAAGTAACATATCAGCCAATCGCGTTCCTTCAGCTCCACTGGGCCTTAGGATGTTTAGACTACAAATAATCGAAAATGCATTGCTAACTACGTACGTGAATATACATAAGACTATTAATTAACATTTGGCTGCGGGAGAAGAGAAGGAAGCGTTAATGCGAACCTTCCCAGGCAGGTAACAACCCAGTAGAATGGGCGGTCAACCAGATTGCACGAATAGTCATTATAGAATTACAGCTCCCATGGGGACTTGGCTGCCCCCCCTACGTTTTCCGTGAGGTAGACGGCAGATCCATCTTCATCAATCACAAAACAGTCTTCGAGTCGAACTCCTAACTGCATGAGGTTTCAGACTTCAGACTTTAGACATTAAAGGGAAAGAATATGCATTTACCTTGTCGGGGATGTAAATGCCGGGTTCGTTAGAGAATGTGTGGCCCGTCTGAATAATCCGGTCGCTTTTACCTCGAAGATACGGGGACTCATGACCTTCAAGCCCAATCCCTATGTCCTAATAAATGCGCTGCATCGAAGAAAACCAAGCGAATGGGAACGAACCATGTCCTAAGCGATGGGTGAAATACTCTCCATAACTGGCATTGGATATGACCTCGCGGGCAGTATCGTCGACGACGTGGGTTATGACACCATCTTTTGCGGCTTCCAGAGCAGCTTTTTGTGCTGCAAGGACGACTTCCCAAATCACTAATTGTTCGTTTGAGATTCTAGAAGACTGGAGAGGCGCATTAGTAACGTTTTAAATGCAGGGATGGGGATAGTTACCCTAAGGGCAAAAGTCTGGAAAAAGAAAATTAAAGTCAGAATATAGGTAATTAAAAATTTACTGGAATGGCTGACCCTCGTGATATCACTCTTATATCCATGAAGACTTGCCCCGGCATCGATTAGCACAAAGTCTTCCTTCTGTAGCTTACGATCAGTTGGTCCGCCGTGCGGCAAAGCAGCATTTGCTGTGGTGTTGTCAATATATATAGTCCTTTTCAAAGAAAATACTTACGCCCAAAGAGAACTAAGCCGCCACCATTTGTGAGGCCCGCAGAACTAAGGAGCTGCGACAGTAATTGGGAAGTGGCGGACTGGCGAACACCGAAATGCAACATAGACTGAAGAGCCTTCAGAGCTAGTAGAGTCGCCTAGAAAATGTTGATTATTTGTTAAGTAACTGGCAAGAAATACAGTAGTTTACTTCATTGACGCAGCGAAGCAGGGCGATTTCTGCAGGGGATTTACGTTCTCGAAGTTTCTGAATTTCCAGGGGGGCAGTTCTGACACCATACAAGGTATGTGATTGAATACCATCACGAATGAAAAGTCTTGTCGATTCTGCCATGTAGTGTTGCGCAAATATGTTTTGAGATTGGGGAATGCTGGCTACAGTTATTTGGTAGGGATCTTCATCTTCTGCCCATTCAACGAAAGTCAGGTGTTGAGCTGGAATAGAGAGCAGCTTTGCCCGACTAGCTTCAAACTTCGGAGTTATGATAGTTACTACAGGTTCGATACCCTCATATCCTGGGAATGGGGAGATAATGATGAGCAGTGGACGCTCGCTAAGGTGCCAGTCCGAATCACTGATGTTGGCGAAATATAAGCCATTGGCGCCAGGTTCAGCGATATAGGCAGGGGACTGTTGGTCCCACAATATTTGAGCTAGTACTGTTTGGCGGGCAATGAACTCGGATGCAGTTATCGGGGGAATGTCTGCGCAATAATCTTTCGGAGGTGGTTGCTCAGGACGGGGAAAGTGACCAGGGATATCCGCCGAGTCTTTCCAGACAGTATGGTTCCACCCACTGAAAGAGTAACACCACGAGATAAGACCAAGAAGTAAGAGAGAAGCCCAAACGGTATGCTATTTCCGTGACAAAGTTTACCATTTTACTAACTGAGAGCAAGATATCCACGTGCCTTCCTAAATAACCTTGGTTGTTGCTGAGGTTGCATACTAGCCTTCAAATCTCCAGAGGCCATGATAAGAGTCTGGTGAGAGAACCAAGTAGGGAGCACATGGCAATAACCACCCGCAAAGCTCAGCAATCAATTCGGTGTGCCAAACTTTCGGCGCTAACAAGCTGTATCGACGCTCGCGCTCTTCAGTCCAGAGTCAAATATGACTTCAGCTGCAACAGCTCCATCCTTAGATGCTTTGACTGCTATATTTCCGCTCACCTCTCCTGTTCCCCTTCCAACCACCCACAAAGATATTTTTGGTCCCAGTGATCTCCACCGTGAAGAGGACCTGCTACACAATCCGCATTCGTTCAGACACTGGTGGACTGCAATTCATACAACAAAGGAAGCTCTAAATGCTTTACAAAAGGCTGCACCACCTCCAGATCTCCCCAAACCTGTAGTAACTCTTCTAGGGCCTCTTGCGACTCCAATTGCGCGAACTTCCTTGCAAAAGCTCACCTACCTCTTTGAATCTGCCCTGGTTCATTTTCCTGGTTCGTTCAAGCTCTGGAAAGCGTATCTAGAAACTCGTTCGTGGTATGTATTAGGAAAGGGGGCTAAACCAAAGAGAGCGGGTGGCCGAAAGAAGCTTCAAGAAATGAGGGAAGCGTTGGAAGATGAACAAACGGAGATGTTGACCTGGGAAGGAGGTCTGGATGGCGTCGTCGGGTGGCAAGAATGGAAGGCATTAATCGCAACATTTGAGCGGGGTCTTATGTATTTACCAAACGTGAGTCCTCTGCCTCGAGAATTATCTTTCCTCTAACTTTGTTTACAGATGCCTCGCCTGTGGCTGATGTACTTCAACCTCTTTTTCCACCCTTGCTGCCCTCCTGTTATTTCCCACACCCATGCTCGACGCACCTTTGATCGCGCCCTTCGCACTCTGCCACCATCCCTCCATTTCCGCATCTGGGCAAGATACCTCCTATGGGCAGAAACGAAATCTGGAATGACCCTCGTGTCTGTCTACCGAAGATACCTCGCTGTTGATCCTAGCTTAACTGAACATTACACATCCCTTCTCCTTGCTCCATCAAACCCTAATCCTCGCCCTCTTGAGGCTGCGAAGCTTCTTTTGAAATTGGCGCGGCAGGCAGCAAGGGGTGACTATGTCAGTCCTGATGCGAAGAGTCCGTATCAATTGTTGGGCGAATGGCTGGATGTTGTGGAGAAGTTCGCAGAGGATGTTGGTTTAGATGCAGAAGAAGCAGACCAAAACAAGGAGGAGCGCGACAAGGTTCTTTCGGAGGGCAGTTCAGCGCTAACCGTGCCCGGCTCCGACCCCAAGGCTTACGACGAAGACGAAGACCCTGCGAGTACTCGAAAACTCGACATTGAAAAGTTGATCCATAAGGATGGTCTGGACATATACAAAGATCAAGCTGGACGTTTATGGACCGGCCTTGCAACCTACTGGATCAAGCGTGGTGAATTCGACCGTGCAAAAGATACATTCGAAGCTGGCCTAGCAAGCGTTATGACTGTTCGAGACTTCACTCAGATATTTGATGCTTATGCCGAATATTCTGAGTCTCTCATCACCGCATTGATGGAATCGCTGGCTAATCCGGATGATGAAGACGAGGAAGCTGCGGAGACAGAGAAGGAGTTGGATGCTATGATGAAGAACTTTGAGGAACTGATGGATCGAAGACCATTTTTGGTTAATGAGGTGCTTATTCGCAGAAATCCTAACGATGTTCAAGAGTGGGAAAAGCGCGTAGCTCTGTGGGGAGAAGATGATGTTAAAGTGAGTTGATGTTTTTTTAATACATCCTCTTTTATATTGATAATCTCTCTACAGGTCGTCGAAACATACACTAAAGCATTGGAAACGATTAGCCCTCGCCGTGCAACGCCCAACCTTCATCGTCTGTATATCAGCTTTGCCAAGTTTTACGAGGAAGGCGGGGCCACCGGAAGTGCTGAAAAAGACCTCGACAGTGCTCGGAAGATCCTGGAAAAGGCGACGAAGGTCAATTTCAAAACAGTGGAAGATCTTGCGGAGGTATGGTGCGAATGGGCAGAGCTGGAGCTGAGAAACGAGTTCGTGGTGATAATTTTATAGAGTCTATCTCAAGTTAACTGTTTTTACAGGAATTATGAGGAGGCTATTCGGGTGATGCAACGCGCAGCAGTCATTCCGAAGAACCCTAAAATCAACTATCATGATCAGGTGCGAATTTTTGTTCGAAATCTCTTAAATCAACATTAATGTTTTGTCAGACTTTACCCGTCCAAGCAAGATTGTTCAAATCCCTAAAATTGTGGTCCTTCTACGTCGATTTAGAAGAGTCGATCGGTACTGTCGAGACTACTAAAGCCATCTACGACAAAATTTTAGAGTTACGAATTGCAAATGCACAGGTATGCTTCAACTTGTATTTAGGCCAATCAAGTCATTTTAATTCCCATTAGGTCGTCGTCAATTACGCACAATTCCTCGAAGAAAACAAATACTTCGAAGAAAGTTTCAAAGTCTACGAACGTGGTGTTGATTTGTTCACTTTCCCTGTTGCATTCGAGCTTTGGAATATTTATTTGTCCAAGTTCGTTAAACGCTATGTAAGAGTCCCATCTCAATGGGCGTTGTTCAGTAGGCTTATATATCCATTTCACAGGGTGGATCAAAATTGGAGCGGGCCAGGGATCTATTCGAGCAAGCACTGGAGAAATGCCCACCGAAAATGTCCAAGCCGCTATTTTTGATGTATGCCCAGCTGGAAGAAGAATATGGGTTAGCTAAACGCGCCATGAACATTTACGACCGGGCCACACAATCTGTGACAGACGAAGACAAGTTTGAGGTACGCTCCTCGCTTTTATATCCAGAGGTCCCTGTAATTAACACCTACACAGATGTTTACCATCTATATCGCAAAAGCCACCGCAAACTTTGGTCTCCCCGCCACCAGACCCATTTACGAACGGGCCCTTGAAGTCTTACCAAATCGCCAGACTGCCCAGATGTGTCTGCGCTTCGCCGCACTCGAACGTAAAATGGGCGAAATCGACCGTGCGCGTGCCATCTACGCTCATGCATCGCAATTCTGCGACCCTCGTGTGGATCCCGGATTCTGGTCAGAGTGGAATAGTTTCGAAATCGAAACGGGCTCGGAAGATACATTCCGTGAGATGCTACGTATTAAGCGGAGTGTACAGGCTCAGTTCAATACGGAGGCGTCGTATCTTGCTGCCCAAACTATGGCGACGAAAGGAACGAGACCAGTGGTGGAGGTGACACAGCCTGCGGATCCTATGGCAGCTGCAGAACGCGAGGTTGGTACTGGAGAGAAAACAACTGCCTTCATTGCTGCTCGACATACGACTAGCACAGGAGCACCTCCTCCCGAACGAAGCGAAGGAGCGGAAGATTCTGAGGCAAAGAATGAAGAGGAGATCCAGATATCCGATGACGAAGATATGTAATTGTATCCGTTCCGCTTGTAATTTGTTCCTGCCCTTTGGCCTTCATTTATTAGTATCCCATCTTTCAACTTCTACGCTACAGAGGTCTTCCCATTCTGCCCAACCCCCTGTTCGTGAATGCGGCTGTGCGATCCATTTTGCGAGAATGTCTCGAGAACGTTCGAAAGGCGTGTCATGACTACGAAGACTATCCACTAGTTCTGTTAGCTCTGTCAGCTCTCTCTTGTAAGCTGGCAGGATGCGAGGTAATTCTGTTGCTGTGCAGGGATTAAAATCGAGGATGCAAGATCATACTATCGAAGGGGCCAACCAAATTTCTCAAGTGTCCAAGTACACCATAGAGGTTCTTCGTGAACCCATTTCCATCCTTTTGCTTTGTGCGCTTCGAATAAAAGAGCCTCCATGCCGTCTACTAAACTAACCATTTTGTCAAATTGCTTTTGCTGTGAAGACATTAGTGGCGAGGATATAATCATTTCGAATTACACACCAATTTCGAGAGAATATCATTAAGATCTTGTAGCCGTTTCTCCATTAACATAATTCTTGTGTACACAACTCCTGCAGGCGGGAGGCTAGTAGCAGGTAAACGAGCAAGCTCATTACTGCGTACAAGCACCTTAAGAACCAAAAAGCATAGATTGCAGTATTTCCACTAACTCGAGTTCTGTCCGTGTATCCACAAGGCTCTGAGCGGCCCTCATTCCATCTATTAGAACAAGCTCATCCCATGTTTGCGCCACTAGATCGAGCTCTCGAAGAAGAGTACGTGCTTTTCGGTGAAAGGTGCTTTCGGTTGCGCGGGAAGGTGAGGAAGGTACACTTGATGGTTGTGCACGAATAGGAGATTGAGATGGTGCTGAAGGACCTTTGAAAGAAGCGAGTCTGCTCATCTATGTCACTAGTACTCGTACCGGGTGGAACGTGCTTAGCGCCAGGCTCTTTCAGTGTCGACACTCTTTCGTTAGAAGTGAGCAAAAACGTCTTTATTATCCAAAAAAGAGAATTGTGTTACGATCATATAAGTGATAATATAAATTTGTGATACAAGTAATGCCATTCCCAACCGTCCTTGTCCAACACGAGAGCAACAAAAGGAAATAGATACAACCATTTGGATTTCTAAACCAGTTAATATTAATGCGGCCCGATAGCAACGAATCGAGTTGGCCCGTCCAACCATAACTCTACCCTCCGTCCAGCTATAAGGGACATGGTAGATCCTCTCGTCCCAATAAAACCACTTGCAAGAGACAGGGCCACTGTGTCCATAATAGTTGGGAACCTATTGAAAATGTTTAGTAGAAAAATGAGTTAATAATGTATAACATACCATGCGCCATACCCCTTTCCATCTATTTCCGCCTTATGATCAAGAGTCTTCCAGCCAAGATTCCGAACATCGTCCCACCATGTCTGGTTCTTCTCGTCGCTGGTTACAAGAACCTTATCCACAAGTACACCGGTTTTCACACGAAGAATATCTTGAATATTCTTAACATGTTCTTGATATACGCGCAGTGGAGGAAAACATGGATCCCATCTCTGGCCTTTGCAAACAGAATCGAAGTCTGTATGTCTAACGTGTATGCTGATGTACTGTTGTAAAAATGACGTGAGCCAGGAATACGATGTGAATATGAGAAGCTTACTTTTGGAAAAGGATCTGAATCCGTTAGGTCAAATGTTTTTGATATCAGAGACCGTGCAAGTTTCTGGATACCAGGAGAGTACTCCATGTATTGGCCAATTAGATTCCATGCCGGTGCCCATGTCTTCTCAAATTCGTATTGAACGGCAGCCCCAACTATGAGCAAAACGATAAGGGCTGTTGTCAGATCGTATGATTGGGAGCTCTTACCGTAGTATAGATTGTCAAAACAAAGCATCTGTTCATCTGGCTGTCGGTTATGTTTGTGCAAAGGACTTGAAATGGGTTTGATACCACCCAGAGCTTGATCACGAGCCTCACGCCATCCTAAGGACGCCAGAGCCGCAATATTAACAAATATGGCCGTTGGAGTAAGTTTAGCTGACTCTGGCACCCTGGTCAAGGATACATCTTCAGAACAATCAGTCCTTGTCATATTAGTTTATAAAACTGGAAAGAAACATACCCAAAAAGAGATCCTTTTCGGTGTCGAAATGAATTGCATTCCGATGGGTAGTGTTAAACACCGACCAACACCCAACATCATCCGTCCGTCCCAGAGATATGTTCTTAACATCACGCCACTCTAATACTGGCCGTCGAAGTTGAGATGCCAATTTTTGGAGGTCAAATACTTCAGAAACCGCGAGTGGAAGGGTATTGTCCTGATTCCCAACTCCGAAATGCCGTTTATCCACTACGAAGGGAGGCATGATGGGAATTCTTTTGGAAAGGAAGGCTAAGAGTAGGAGGTTGATCTGAGCGATGAACTGATTTGCTGAAAATATTAGAGTGAGTTTTTAGAATACAGTATATTCAATCTCGACATACTGAAGCCCTCTATTGGCCAGGCAGTTACATATTCGATTCCATCTACTAGATTCTCTAAAAATTCAACAAATTAAATTCAACTACATACACCAGGAGAAGAAACTACCTCGAAAGTGACCCGTAGGTGGTCCTCTGATATAAGCTTCATGACTCCACGCTGAATCTCGCGGGATGAGAGAAGTCCAATCTCTGAGGAAACCAAGTCGAAGCAGGCCAAGAACGATAGATGTAGTGGCAAATAGGATTAGAAAGAGAGATAATAGCTTCGAACGAGGTCTCAGGGCCGAAAAGGGTATCCGGTGTTTCGAATGGCGAGGAGACGATTTTCCTATCCCACGACCAACTGGCAGTCCTAATTCCTCTCCATTAGGGGATAGTAGCGGCTCTTGAGACTCATGACTAGTTGACGATATTGGATCCATACGTGATTATACGACCCAAAGCATGAGTTAAAGAGGTATAGCGCTAGAAGTTGCCATCTGATTGGAAGACGAACACTGAGGGAAATCGAAGCTTGACTGCCGGGATGCCTCAAGAAAGATCCAGATACAACCTCAGTTGTTTGACAATCGTGAGTGGCGAGTGCAGACCATAAACAAACGTTCGGATTTGTAACCAATTTGGGGCCTCGGCTGCAAATGTAGGTCTTTTAGCCATCATGTAGGTACTGCCGAAGTCATCTGACGGAGGCTGATGTCTCTGTTATGCTTCAGAAATAGGCTTTAGCATTTAGTCACTGTTCACAGGAGGGAAGACGTTGTACTGAGAGAAGGGGGAGAACTCAGTTAGAGGTTGGTTGACGCTGAGTTTGGCTCACTTCATGAATTCATTGACAACCAGCGTTAAAGCTATGCAAAACAACTGAATACAGAACGATACGGATTTTTAGAACCCGTATCATTCAAGGAAACGTGTACATCTCTCAGTCGCAATATCACAGAGTCTAAAAGGATGTCCAATGTTTCGAGTGGCGAGGAGATGATTTCTCAGGCCGTGATCAACTGGCAGCCCTACGCACCCCAACGACCTGAAGCTTCCCAGAACCAGATGGTGCTTGATGTCCCCGAACGACCACAAAGGTCCCAAGGCTTCCTGGAACTATATGTGCCCTTGGATTCTGGGGAGTGTTCCGGTACAAGGCCTTCTGCTTAGTAATGACGCCACATTGTACTTTGAGGACATTCCTGCTTAGCAAAGCATTCAGCTGCGACCACTGAATACAGTCAGCATACGAGCGTATTTCTTCTTTCCTGGCCGTCAAAAGTCGGGGGAGACACTCTACTTTCATAGATGTATATACTCTACAGCTGAGGAGCATTATAAAGAAAGGGAGGAAGACAGGAAGTGAAGAAAACCGTTATCCGAGCGCCATTACTCAGATAGAGCAACGGTTCAGAGGGACTTCAGGATTCCTGGGCGTGTAATTCCCCTATAGTAGTGGCTCTTGAGACTCTCCTTTTCCCCTTCTCTTTCTCTCCTTCTGGCCAAGTCCCTTCTCGTTCTCTGCCTTCTCTTCGGTTTCTTCCCCATTTGCTTTGGGAGCCCCACCGAACGAAACGATATATTTTTGTTCAGCACACCCCAAGTTGGAATTCATATGTCTCGAGATATGGTGCCCACTCTTACAGAACTCGCCTCCGTCTTCTTCTCGGTCCCGACAAAGTAAGTAGCTGGAAGGTGGGTGGTGACTCAGATGCTTCTCCTCCACCGTAGGCACTGTAGGATCAACAGCCTTGATGACTCCAAATGCGCCTTTCACCATACCATTTAAGGACTCACCAATTCGTTCCGTCCATCTCTGCCTCAGGAAGCCATCCTGCGTACCAAACACATCTGCCTCCCTCTCCGTATTGGATACCACGCCGGTCC
>Ga0157379_10002673_pt1 | contig 15014 bp, 14 predicted proteins | sample S25metaG_FD_121802 | JGI IMG/M metagenome (GOLD analysis project Ga0157379, IMG submission 121802) | Switchgrass rhizosphere microbial communities from Kellogg Biological Station, Michigan, USA - S2-5 metaG | ecosystem: Host-associated > Plants > Roots > Rhizosphere > Soil | place: USA... | reverse complement strand
GGCGGACGTTCCCGCACCATCAATCGAACGGGCCGCCGTCCTTCAGCCGTTGAATCAACGCCGAGTAGTCCTTATGCGTGTAGTAATCGGCCTTTTCGATTCGCTTGGCGGCCGCCTCAAGGGCCGGAACGGCTGACGTAGCAGCGGCCCCCATCTTCCGCAAAGCCTCGTAAATTCCGTACATTTCGCCGGACTTGGTGTCTTTCAATTGATCCAGCCGCCTGCACAGCGGCTCTAGGATATCCGTGCCGCTGAGATGAAATTGGTCGACCAGATAGCGCCCATGGCTGCGTTGCCCGTCCTCTTCATCGGAAAGAAATCCGATGGCGAGCGGCCGGAGGTCAGTCCTTCGCGCGAGAATATCCGAGGCTAATTGCTTGGGACCGTTCCAGCGCGTTGCCTCCCGAAGCAGCGTGTCGAGTGGCGTGGCATCGTTCAGGTCCAGTCCATGCCAGATTTCCACGAAGCCGGCCAGTTCCTTTGGAAGGGACGGCGGAGGCTCCCCGGCCGGTATCCCGGCCCTTAGCAGTTTCTCGCGGAGCGTCAGGCTAGCTTGATCGTGTCGCGCGGCCGCGATAGCCGCGTTCAGTTCAGATTCGGTTGTAAACCGCGCCGTAGCGGGTAAAAAGACGAGAGGAAACTGATTCCTGGCGTGTCGTGGCCAGGCGCCAGCCCACGTTCGGGCATCCTTTGAGAGCTTGCGCATCACGTATCCATGAAACTGAACGTCGTGCGGGCGATCCTCGGAAACGTCGGGATTTGCCAGACAGGCACGGCCGCACATGGTGCATCCGGACATCTCGAGGCTACCGGGTAATGTAGTCAAGATAGGCAAGGCAAACTCGTCGGGGCAGAGGCAATCGGTAGTTTTTTGCAGGAGCGGCATGATGGCGGAAGTCCTATCTAACCCTGACGATCACTTACAAGGAATCTGGAGCGCTGTTCCCCAATTCATAGCGCCACAAGAATCGCGCGGGCTTCCTGCGAATCTCATTCCAAAGCGCGGCCAGTAATCGGACTCGTCCCCGTGCGTCGAGATTCCGGGCGCGCAAGGCCAACCATAATCCAAGGGCGAACGATACCCCGAAATTCAAGAGGCCAATCGAGACCAGTCCTAGGATGGCCCAACCAATGTTCGCCCATGGCAGCGTGCCCGTTCGCGCCAGCGAGCTTACGTCATACGCAACTGAAGCGCTGGCCAGCGTGATATGCCGGACTTCCACCGGAAATCCAACGAAAATACTGATGTAGGGAAGCAAGCCGAGCATCAATCCCAAACAGATGTAGCCCGCGATCCCGCTCAGATGATGTTTTACGAATTGCGCGAGTTTCAAGGCTCCTCGCGCGCCGAGAAATCGCCCGATTCTCCTGCTCTGGCCGATTGCTGCGGGAAACCGATGGAGCACCATCCAATTCGCAGTCCATCCCGCGAACAGGCTGGACAGCCACAGAAAGCATCCTGTGAGCACCGCGAAGGGCATCGTCAAGGATTCGAGCGGATGCGTTGCGTGCAAGCCGTGCACGGCCGCTTCCTCGTTCAGAAACGGATGGCCTCTGGTCAATTGGATTGCGAGATCGATCAGGAATGCCGCCGGGATTGCGCCCAACAGATTTCCCGCAGTTACGATCGCTTGCGTGCGGGTTATGGCGGCCACCAGTGTCACCTCGGACTGCATCCCGTCTTCGTTCTCGAGTGCGTCGCTCAAGGCCGCTGCGGTCATGGATGGCATCTTCGAGGCGAGACTGAAACCGAGCAACTGCATCAGAATGAAACTCAGCGTGTAGTTCAAGCTCTGCGCGACGCCGATCCAAAGGGGAGCGAGGACCATCGCGGCGAGCACGTACTTGAAGAGCGCAGTGAACGCGGTGATGCATCCCGCGCCGAGCGCTCCTTTGCCCATCCTGATCCAGTCGGACTTGGATGACGCGATGTAGTGTTCGCCGCTCTTGCCGGTGTGGGTAACGATCTGGCGCGCGACACGATTCACGCTGTTGCGGACGAGATTGTGCAAGCCGCGCTCCTCGTTGCAGGCCCGCACGAGCATCGCTGCAAAGCGGTTGAGCTCTTCTTCATCGAACGCGACGCGAAGCAGTACGTCGATTCTTTCGAGCTGGGCGAGCACGAGATCAAGACGGAAGACGAGGTCGGACGAGACTCCGAGATCCTCGAGACGGGCGTGTGACAGACCCGACGAGAGGCGGCACTGTAGGACCAACTCTCTCAAACGATCGAAGGCTTCGGGGTGAGTGGGCTTGTGCGCGAATTGACCGGCGGCCTCGACAAGATCGAAGAAGGGAGATTCCGTTTCGTCACGGTGGGTCATCACTTTCATGACTCCGCGAGAAAGACCGATGGAGGCGGCGCGAAGCGCGAGAAGACGAATGGCTACCGCGATGTCCCCCGCACACGCGCCGACCAATTCGCGCCACGGAGCGATGTCCGTTTCGCTCAATCCCGCGATCCATTCGGCGTCGGCTTCATCGAGATCAGCCGACTGCAATGCTTCGTAGAGATCGAGTTCGTCTTCGAGTTGAGGCAACAGCCGCCGTTTCAGTCGTCCGATTAGTTCCCGGAAGAGCGATGTTGCTTCCGGCAGTCCGGCTTCAGAGAGGAGCCTCGGAGCGAATGCTCCTGCCCAAATGCGTTGGAACCGCTCCCTTGTAGCGGAAGCGCCGCCGATCCCATAGGCTAGCTGCCGCAGACGTTCGGTGCGAGCATCGGGTGGAACGCTCTTGAGCCACGCCAGAGTGTCCTGCAACCATTGGCGCTCAATGAGCGCGCTTTGGTCGAGCGGCAGGAGCGCCAACGCCTGAACGGGACCGGAGGAAACGGCGAGCATCCCTCGATGATCGCGCAAACCGAGGGCGGGTTAAGCCTCTCGACACCAGGATTGGGAAAGATTGCGCGCCAACTCGAAGTAGCCTTCGAGGTCCAAGGGCTTGAGCAGCATTGTCTGAACGCCGAGCTTGCGGAGGTGGGCGCTTTGCTCGATCGACACGTTGGAGCTCAGGACGGTCACGGGAACATCCAAACGGAGGTTCTCGAATCGAAGGGTCGTCAAGACTTCTTCCGTGGAACGGCGCGGAAGATGAAGGTCGAGCAAGATCAGATCGAATCGGCTAGCGTCATGGCCGCGTGAAATTTGGCGGAGCTGAGTGAGCAGTTCTTCTCCGTCCGAGACACATTGGATGTCCACGGATAGTTGCTGCCCGGCAAACGCCTCTTCGAGTAGCGCCGCTTCCGAGGGATTATCCTCAGCGAGCAGGATTCGTCCGCGGGCCGGCAGTTGCGTGTGTATAAGCCGCTCCATCATGGTTTCCTCGCGCGAGTCTCTCATGCAGACGAATGTTTATTATCTCATTGCCACAACGTGGCAAGGGTTGGAGAGTTCAGTTGCTGATTATTCACCGAAGTTGGATAATCTGGACCGGTGCCTGAGCTCAACACCTGGAACTGCACTTGAACGTTTACTCCGTTTACGTTTGCCTGTTTGATCCAGATGCCACCGTCAGCCGCGGACCATGGACCTGTGGATGAAGACCAGTTGCCCGAGTCGTCCGTGGTCTCTCCGTAATTATTATCGACCTCTCCGGTCGACACGCCATCCTTCCAACTTGACCAATAGATAGGGGTGTTCGGGGAGGCTCCCTGGATATTGTAAGTGGGAGTCTCGCCTGATGCGAACACATTTTTTCCTATCGAAAGACGAGGAGCCTGAGAACTCGCCAGTCCGGCAGGTTGGTTGGTCCGCTCGTCCCGTTGAGCGCCCTCGTCGGTTATGTAGTGGACGGTCTCAACTTTGAAATGCGTGGCCGGGACGGTCAATGCACATCCGGCGACAATCATCAGTTGGCAAGGGCTTTTCACTGCCATACTCCTTGAGTATTTTTCGCCTCACGCAAGACTACCCTCAATGTGCAATCTGCTGGCCGTCCTTCTGACCGATTTAATTCAAGGTTTTAGGAAATGGTACGCAAGACCTCACGGGCAGCGAACCGGTACTTTTTTCTGGACATGGTGTGCGTGAGAGAGTGTAGAATGAAGCCGGTTCCCGAACCCCGCTATGCGAGTTATCAGCCTTCTCTTATTTGTCGCGCAGCTTGCCGGCGCGCAAAGTGTTACGGTCACCGTCGCCCGCCTCAGCGACAAACCGGTCCTTGAACCTGGACCGGTGTGGTCGAGCACAGGCCTCTTCAATCCGGCAGCCGTGGAGCATCAAGGCAAGACTGTCCTGCTCTTCCGCGCAACCGACTCGAGAATGATTTCGCGCATCGGATACGCGGAGAGCACTGACGGCGTGCGCTTCAAAATCCGACAGACGCCGATTATGGAACCGGTGGGTGTACATGAGCGCGGAGGCGGCGTCGAGGACCCGCGGCTGATACAGGTCGACGGCACTTTCTATCTCACTTACACCGGATACAACGGCAAAGACGCGCAACTCTGTCTCGCCACTTCGAAGAACCTGATCCACTGGCATCGCAGGGGCGTCATCCTTCCTGCGTACGAGGGCTCATGGAATACGAAGTGGACCAAGTCCGGAGCGATTCTTCCGCAGAAAGTGAAAGACCGCTGGTGGATGTACTATCTCGGGACGCGCACCGACGCGGATGGCAAGGAGCGCGACTATATGGGCGTGGCGAGTTCGACGGATCTGAGGCATTGGAAGGACGCGACGTCCGAGCCGGTTATGCCGCGGCGTCCTGGGGCGTTCGATTCGCGTGTCATGGAGCCGGGTCCGGCGCCGATCATGACCAGCGCCGGCATCTTGCTGCTCTATAACGGCGCTGATGATTCGCTGGTGTATGGTCCGGCTTGGGCGCTTTTCGATCGTGACGATCCTACAAAATTAATTGCGCGGGCGGATCGGCCGTTCATGCTTCCGGAACTCGAGTGGGAAAAGAAGGGTGTCGTGGCTAACGTGATTTTTCTGGAAGGGGCGATTGTGAAGTCCGTCACTGATACTTCGATTGAGGCGATCGGATATTACGGCGCTGCCGATCATGTTATCGGTGCGGCCCGATTGCAGATCAATGTGCCAGCAAAATCCGGTCGGCCATGAGAGAGTAGATCATGCTGAACAGTGCACGCCTCCTCGGACTTTTGGCTCCGCTCTTACTCGTTACCGGATGCGATGTGGTGGCGACTGCGGACTTGCCCGTTGTGCAAGACGATCGCATTGTCGGCGAGTGGATGGGGCCGGACGAGCTTGGTTTAGGCAAACCGCCCACGGAACGGGTGATCATCAAGCGTTCCGGCACGAACTACATTTACGGCACGGCGGATGAATACGCAAAGGGCAATACGTCCATCTTTGCGTTGTCGAAGATAGGCAACGTCGTGCTCATTCTGGACGCCAAGGACAAGGGGAAAGATCCGTCGGACGTTTGCCGCGAAGTGTTCCACAACACGTCCGGGACGTGCCGCACATTATTGGGGCGCGTCGACATCAGCCAGGACACTTGCACCTTACGCATGTTCGATTCCACGCGAATCGCGCTGGATAGCCTGGCGAACGCGATTCAGATTCCCCATGAGATCCACAAGCGGATGTCGCCCGATGGCGGGTTCAGAAACAAGTCAGCGGTGGAGATCCTATTCACCGCGGACGCGAAGGGGCTCGAGAGTTTTCTCGGCACGTACCTGCCCGCTCATCCTTCTATATACAAGCGTGCTGACACCTACAAGCGCGCTAGATGAGGTTGTAGCGGCCACGTTTGACGGTGGTCGTGCCATCCGCTTTCTTCACGATCGCATGCGTAGCATTGAGGGGAAGCTTTCCGTCGGGAGTCAACTCGACAGCTTCCCCTCGTGTTTTGAGGTCCGCGCGGAAACGCTCGGACGCGGCATCAGCTTCAGGCGTAGACGGCGGCTCACAGTTCGGGGAACGCCGAACCTTGGAAGCGACGGGCTTCTTTTTCATGAGTGATCCCTCTGCCTGAACTGTACTCTACCGCTGGTGGTTAGTCAAACGCGAAGCCACACTCGAAGGCGCGGCGTTTCAATACGAGTTCGCCGTTCTCCTCTACTACAACGTGCGTGCCGAAAGCCAATCGATGCGGGGTTCCGGTCGAGTCGATGCCATGCTTTCCCACATCGACGCGGCCGCGCTGAAAGAGGTCTTCGGTGTAGGACTCAGCGGCGTTTTGCGCAGATCGCGGCTCCACGGAACCGATCATTCCAAGGGATGCCGAGGTGACGCCAAACCGCTTCGCGTCTTCGGCCGTGTGCACGATCAATGACGCCTGGTTTAGCCCGTAAGCCGCGGCCGAAATGCTTGCCTTCGGAAGCGAGGTAGGAGCCTTGTCCTTGGCGCTCGCGGTGAGCGCGGCCTTGGGGAAACTGCGTGCATTCACGGCCGACATCGTAGCTGCGGCTTGCAGAGAGAGAATGCCCCGGCGGACGAATGCCGCCTTGATCGCATCCTTGTATTTCCCATCGAAAGGAGCCGTTTGAGCCGCGGTGACCATGTGGGCGGCCACTTGGCTGTAATAATCCGGAACTATTGGTGCAGTGAGAATCGCGTTCACCAGCAACTTCCCTAAGTCCTGGCTCGCTTTCAATAAATCATCGGCGGTCGGGGATGCGCCTTGGAGCTTGAATATGGCGGCCAGGATGTCCAGGAACGCGCCACTGAACACCCGCGAAAACGAGTGCGGTTCCGAAGAAAGCTGATTCGCCGGCGCGGACGGCGGCAAGGTCTGGGGATCCTTATAGAAGAAGGAATTGGCGGCGTTGCGTAGGGAGTCGGCATCGACCGCATCGGGATGCTGGATGCGAATTGCGGCGCCCAGTTGCTCGGCAAGGCGTGAAAGGCGCGAGTTGCGGTTCAGGCTCCCACCGGTTTCAGCGAGCACTTCCTGCCGGAATGATGGGAGTTGAAGGTCAGAGAGCATGGCGGTCATATCGCCGAATGCCTCGTGGAAGGCGGCCGCTTCGATGGTTTGCGCATCGAACAGTTGTGGACGGATGGCGTCCAGAACCGCATGACCCATTTCGTGGCAGCACACGTCGGGACTTTCTCCGGAGAAGTAGGTGTGCCCTTTGACCGCTTCATGAAAGAAATGGAGGCCGGCCGCATCCTGAAAGTCGCCGCGTGTGTAGTACGCATTCAGGTCCACGCCGTCGTCGAGGATGACTCCGAGAGTGGCACCGACTTCCCATTTCGTTCCGGTGGGAACGATTTTGCCCCAGAAATCCGCGGTGCGGCGGAGGGCGGCGGCGTTTGCATAGAAGCGAAACTCTGTGGTTCCTGGCGCGTAGACGGCCACAGCCGGTACCTTCCCGGCCAACTTGAACGGCAAAGGTTGGGCTGCCTGATTGGGCGCCGGTACGGTAATCGGCATCAATTGCGGGTGGGATTTCGGGTCACCTGGATCGTCTTCCCAGCAGGCTACATTTTTGCTGGGAGCGGGTGGTTTGGGCTTGGGCGCCTTCACTGCCGCGGTCTTTTTAGGTTTCGTCATGGGAGTCTCTCCTCACTTCTTTCAACAGTTGTTTGCTGCGCCCGGGTGCAGCCTGATTGGGACGCATTATCGCGCGCGAATTTGCGTCAAATGCAGACGGCCATTCGGGCCGGGACATCCGAAGTCCGGCCGTCTGCGTTATTTGAGACGTTAGGGAGCCAGCTTGCGGACCGCGCTCATGCCCGCTTTGCATGCGCCCGCGACATTTTCAGCGGCGTCGTCGACGAAGAGGCATTCTGAGGTGAGGACGCCGAGCTGCGTCGCTGCGAATTGGTAGATGTGGACGTCTGGTTTAGCTACGCCGGCATCGCGACTCGTGATGATTCCGGCGGGCGCAAATATTTCCAGGAGTCCGGCGTGGGCGAGCATCGATTTGACATCTGCCGTGGTCCAGTCGCCCGGGATGTTCGTGATTAGTCCGATTGGAACGCGAAAGATCTGGTGAGCAGTCTCGATGAGGTTGACGACGTCGGCGAATGGCGTCAGGGTCTTCGAACTCAAATCGACAGTGCCCAGCGTGCCGCCGATATCGAAGAAGATCGCCCGGATTGGTTTCTGCATGACAACTCCCTGGCACTCGGTTCTGAGTAGTTCAATGAGATAAGCGCGTGTGGCGAAGAAAAAGGGACAGCATTTCTTCCTTCTTATGGGGTATTGTGCAGCTCGGCGGGAAATCGTAACACTTTGGCGGCAAATTTTGTGCGGCACGGGCTGCGGATGCCAGCAGCTTCGGCGCTCGCAAGCAAGCCAACGAGCCGCGGTATCGTATACTGCATTATTCGCGTCTCGCTAAGGATGGCAATGACCAAGACAGAAAACACGAACGCCGGCTTCCACGCCGGGCTCGGCACCTTCGACTCCACCATGATGGTCGCCGGTTCCATGATCGGCTCCGGCATCTACATCGTGTCGGCGGATATGTCGCGCCTGCTTGGCAGTCCCGGTTGGCTTCTGCTCGCGTGGCTCCTCACTGGACTCCTCACCGTTACCGGTGCTCTTTCTTATGGCGAGCTCGCTGGCATGATGCCTAAAGCCGGCGGCCAGTATATCTACTTACGCGAGTCCTTCTCACCGCTGTGGGGCTTTCTTTATGGGTGGACGCTTCTTCTCGTCATCCAAACCGGCACGATTGCTGCTGTCGGGGTCGCATTTGGTCGCTTCCTCGGAATCCTTTGGCCGGAGATCGGAGAGACGCACTACATCATCGCGCCGGTTCACATCACCACTGGTTTCGCGCTGTCGTTGTCAACCGCGCAGCTCGTCGGAGTGCTGGTGATCGCGCTGCTCACGTGGACGAATTCGCAGGGCCTCGAGTACGGCAAGTGGATTCAGAACGTCTTTACGACCGCGAAGCTTGGCACCATCGCCGCGCTCATCGTCATCGGCATCTTCGTTGCGTGGAATTCAAAAGCCGTCAGCGCCAACTTCGGCGATCTGTGGACTGCCCGTGGTTATGACGAAATCGTTCCGGGTCTTACCGCAATCACCGGGTTTGGCCTCTTCGTAGCGTTGTGCGTCTCGCAAACCGGATCGCTTTTTTCCGCGGATGCCTGGAACAACATCACGTTCACCGCCGGCGAGGTCAAGGATCCGAAGCGCAACATCCCGCTATCGCTGGCGCTGGGTACCGCGATCGTCATTACGTCCTACCTCTTGTGCAACATCGCTTATTTGGTCGCGCTGCCCCTTGATGCGATCCAGCGCGCTCCGTCCGACAGGGTCGCAACTGCGATGCTGCAGACGGTTTTCCCAGGACTGGGCGTCACGCTCATGGCTGTCGCCATCATGATTTCGACTTTCGGATGCATGAACGGATTGATCCTCTCCGGCGCTCGCGCTTACTACGCGATGGCGAAGGACAAGCTCTTCTTCGATCGTGCGGGTGAGTTGAATAAAGCGGGTGTGCCGGCGTGGGCGCTGCTGTTACAGGGGATTTGGGCGGCGTTCCTGGTGCTGCCCCGGACTTACAATCCTGAAACGAAGGCTTACGGAAATCTCTACAGCAACCTGCTGGACTACGTCATTTCCGCGGCGCTGATCTTCTACATCCTGACCATTGCCGGAGTCTTCCGCCTTCGCATGATCCGCCCGAATGCGGAGCGGCCGTACAAGGCGTTTGGCTATCCAATCATTCCTGCCATGTACATTATCGGGGCGGCGACGATTCTGATGGTGCTCTTCATCTACCGCCCCGAAACCACCTTCAAAGGACTGGGGATCGTACTACTGGGAGTGCCCGTTTACTTTCTGCTGAAAAGGCGAAGCTAGACCTTCGGCTTCGGCGGCGGCAAATCGCGCGCCTGGCATTGGGACTCGAATCCTTTCACGCCGTGCTTGCCGTCGCAAAACGGCTTGTTTTCGGAAAATCCGCAACGGCATAAACCAATCGCTGTGCGGCCCGCCAAACCAAATTCCCTACCATCCATGTCGACAATCGTAAAATCCCCTTCAATCCGAATGGGACCGTTATTGAATACTGTGACCTTTGTAGCCATCCGAGAATCGTAGCAGACACGCGCTCGCCGTTATAATAGAACCCATGGTGCAGGGAGTTGTATTAGCGGCGTTGTTGTTCGCGCAAGCCTCCGCCCCACTGCAACCCGACATCCTGCTGTTCGCGCGGGCGCGCACCAAAATGCAGGATCATCTGAGGCATCAGCCGAATTACGTGTGCCTCGAGACGCTGGAACGCACACAGCGCGATCCGATCAGGAGGCGATCTTCGCTCCTCGACGTGCTGCGGCTCGAAGTTGCGTTCGTGGATAACAAGGAGATGTACGCGTGGCCGGGCTCGAACAAGTTTGAAGATACCGAACTGATCGACATGGTTCCCGCTGGCGGAACGATCGGCAGCGGAGCGTTCGCATCGCACGCCTACAATTTGTTCCTGACCAACGCGCCGCGCACGATGCCGGGCGAATGGACGGAGCTCGACGGCCAGCGCGTCGCTCGTTATCCCTTTGAAGTGGCCGAAATGGTTAGCGGATATCATCTTCGCGTCACTCGCGGCGATGCGGCCATCGTCGGATATTACGGGTCGATCTGGATTGATCCGGTGAGTGAGGAAGTAACGCAGATTGAAGTCATCGCGGACCAGATACCAGCGCGTTTAGGTTTGAAGGAAGCACGGACCATAATTGCGTACGGCGACGTCAACATCGGCGGACAACCCTACCGGCTACCGGTGCGCACCGTCGAAGGAGTGACGACGTTCGCTGGTCACGAAAACAGAAACGAAGGCCGGTTCACCGCGTGCCGTCAATTCGTGGGAGAAAGCAAACTCTCGTTTGGAGATCCGCCGCCGGAAGAGGCAGCGCCTGCTCCGCCGCCAACTGTCACCGAGATGATCCTGCCGGAAGGCCTCACCATCCATCTCGAGCTGGTTACGCCGATCGACTCCGACAAATCGAAAACGGGGGACCCGGTGGAAGCGATCCTCGCATCTGCGATCAAACAGAAGAAGGAAGTTTTGTTTGAGAAGGGGAGCCGTGTCGAGGGCCGGATCATCCGCATGCAAAAGCTTGGCCAGACGATCGAGGCTGAGGTGCAGTTCTATTCGATTGCGAGCGCTGCGCGGCGTGCGCCGTTCAATGCTCAAGTAGAGGGCGAGCCTTCGACTTCCTCGACGAGGGGGCGCTTCAATCTCTCCCCCGGCCGCATAGGCTCGGCGAAAATAACGGTCGATAGCGCGCGCCTCACACTAATGCGCGGCAGCCGCAGTACGTGGATTACGGTAGCCCCAAGGAAGCGCTCATGATCGCCCTGCCGCTTCTTCTGCTGCTTTCCGCTGACATAGGCTCGGCCGCCGACGCCGCGCTGTTCAACCGGGCGCGGGCTAACATGGCCGATATCCTTGCCAATCAGCCCAACTACATCTGTCTCGAGACCATCGATCGCAGCGAGCGCATAAGAGCCAAAGGCAAGTTCGAGCCCATCGACTCGCTACGCTTCGAGGTCGCGTACGTTGATAAACGCGAGCTCTACGCATGGCCCGGTTCCAAGAAGTTTGATGAGACGAATCTGATGGACATGGTGCCGGAAGGCTCCGCGATCGCGACTGGCGCATTCGCCGGGCACGCGATGTATCTCTTCCGCTTTAACATCGCGACCGTGAAGGCCGGCGAATGGGTCACCGAAGATCGCGGACGTTTTGCGCGGTACCCCTTCAACGTGCCCAAAAACCTGAGCCACTATATGATGATGCGGACTCGCACGGATTCTGAGATCGTCGGCTATTCGGGAGAGATTTGGGTGGAACCGAACGCCGCGCGCGTCACGCGAATCGAACTCCGCGCCGATGATATCCCCAAGCGCCTCGAGATTCAAAGTACGAATACGGTGATCGAGTACAGTCTAGCCAAGGTTGGTGAGCGTGAGTTCTGGCTCCCTTCGCGTTCCAGCGAAGAAATGGTGACCGCGCTGGGCAAGACCGAACGGAACGTCACCCGATTTTCGGGATGCCGCGCTTTTACTGGCGAAAGCACCCTGCGCTTTGACGATGGGCCCATCGAGACGGTGACGCCGGCGGTGCCCGCGAAGGTGGTGGATCTCCCGTCTGGACTCCAATTCGAGATCCAATTCGATGAGACCGTGGATTCCAGCAAAGTCCACGTCGGCGACCCGATCCCTGCGACGCTCGCTTCCGACATCAAACAAAAGGGGGAGATTTTGTTCGCGAAGGGCAGCGCCGTGGAGCTTCGTGTCGTGCGTGTGCGGCATCTTTCGGATTGGATCGGCCTCGACTTTGCGCTGGGTGAGGTCACGTCGCCCGCCGCGTCTGCTCGTCTATTGGCCATTCCCAATCAACTACCCCGGTCGCGCGTGACTTCGGGTGTTGGAATGTTGCAGACTGGCAGTGACACCAGGCGGCCCGGCCTCGGCACCTTCTATATTCGCGGCACTCACCTGCAGATCCGCAAAGGCTATCGCTCGAACTGGACGATCGTCACGCCGCAGAAGAAGGCTCCATAATGCTACCCGCTTTGGTGCTGATGTTATCGGGAGTGCCGGATGCTGCGCTTTTTGAAAAGGCGCGCACGCTGATGGCCGAGACACTCGCGAAGCAATCGAACTACGTCTGTTTGGAAACGATCGACCGTACACAGCGAGTGTCCGCCAAGGAAAGGTTCAACAAAGTCGACTCGATACGTGTGGAGGTTGCCTTCATCGGAAAGCGCGAATTGTATTCGTGGCCCGGCGCAAGAAAGTTCGACGATAAGGATCTGCTGGACCTCGTTTCGAATGATGGCGCAATCTCCACGGGAACGTTCGCGGGCCACGTCCAAAAGCTGATGAACGCGAAGACCGCGGACGTCGGTAGCGGCGAGTGGATCAACCAACATGGTAAGCAGCGTGCACGATTTCCGTTCGCCGTGCCGGTCGACCGTAGCCGTTACAAGGTAATGAAGACGCGCTATTACGGCGCGATCGTCGAGTACTCGGGAGAGATTTGGATCGATCCCGACACTGGGCGAATCACGCGGCTCAGGTTGCGCTCCGATTCGATTCCTGAGGACATTGGCATTGACGTTACCGAGGCGGACATCGAATATGGAGCGGCAACCATCGGCACGAAAGAGTTTTGGCTGCCGGTCCACTCAACCGAAAGCGTGATCTACGGAATCGGACCTACTGACAGGAATTCGATCCGTCTGTCGGGGTGCCACGAATTCACAGGGGAAAGCAAAATCAGTTTCGGTGAAGATGTCTCGGGCTCGAAGGATTCCGGTTCAACTACGCCTGTTGTTGAGGTGCCAGCCGGCATCGATTTCGAGATCCAATTCACCGAAGCAGTCAACACAAGCTCGTTGCATGTCGGCGATCTGATTCCGGCCACTCTGACTTCGGAAATAAAACATAATGATACAGTTTTGTTTGCTAAAGGAAGCGCCGTCGAAGTGCGCCTTGTCCGTTTCCGAAAGACTCCGCTGCAAATGATGCCTAGCGTCGCTCTGGGCGAAGTGAGTTCGTCCGCCGCGACAGCTCGATTGCTAGCCAGTCCTCACCTGTTACAGAAGACCTACACAATCCAGCGCGGTAAAACCCGCGAAACAGATTTTGAAATTAGGCGCGACATGGAGAGGCCCAGCCTTGGCACAATCTATATGAGGGGGGCTTCGTTGCGGCTCCCCAAAGGCTATCGAACCTCCTGGGTTACGAGAGCTCTCTCGCGAGTTCCGAAAGAGGAAAGACAGTGATTCATTTCCATAATGATAACGGCCATCAGTTTGAAGAGGCCTTCCGCTTTGCGCAAAGCCAAGTCCGGAAGGTGATCGAGAAAGCTCCCGATTTCTATCCGATGTACACCAAGGATGGGAAGTGGAAGCACGACGGCCCATCGTGGACCAACTGGTGCGACGGGTTCTTTCCCGGCATGATGTGGATCTTCCACAAGCGCCTTGCCGAGTCCGGGGCCGACGGCCAGTTCTGGATGGATCAGGCGATCCGCTATTCGAAGCCGCTCGAGCCTCGCAAGAACGATGAGGACTCGCACGATCTGGGCCTGCTCTTCCTGCCCACGTATCATCGCTGGTACAGTGCCACGAAAGATCCGAAAGTAAACGAAGCGCTTGTTCAAGCGGGGCGCACGCTGTCACAGCGCTTCAACGAAAAGGGAAATTATCTGCGGTCATTCGTCGCTGAGAACTCGCTGTTCATCGACATCATGATGAATGTCGGCCTGATCTTCTACGCCGCGCGTGAATCCGGAGACAAGCGCCTGCGGGACATCGCCGTGCGGCACTGCTATACGACTCGGCGCACGTTGGTCCGCGGGGATGGTTCAACGGCGCACGAAGGAATCTTCGACCTCGACACGGGAGCGTTCCTGCATCAAAGCACTCAGCAAGGCTATCGGGGAGACTCTTGCTGGTCGCGTGGCCTTGCTTGGGGATTGTACGGCTTCACGACTTGTTATGAGTACAGCTCCGACCCGTACTTCTTCGACACAGCCGAGCGCCTCGCCGACTACTACATCACGCATACGTCCGGCGATGGCATTCCGCCATGGGATTACAACGCGCCTGCGGGTAAGCGCGTCCTGGTCGATACGTCCGCGGCGGCGATCGCGGCTGCAGGATTGCTGCGGCTGTCGCGCATGCACGGCGATCCTTCGAAGGCGCATTTCTATTGGGAAGCGGGCACGCAGATCGTGAAGACGCTGTGTGACAAATACCTCGCGGCGCCGGATAAGAAATGGGAAGGAATCCTGCGCGGCGGTGTGTATCACTTACACAAAGGCCTCGGCGTGGATGAGTCGGTAATGTGGGGCGAGTACTACTTTATTGAAGCGCTGGCTCGCGTGTTGCCGCGAACTTCTTAGCGCCGCCAGGGCCGTAACACGCGATACTCCGGGGTGGCGGTTGGCGAGTCCTTCGTGACGCTCAACAGTTGGCGGTCCACCAGGCCGCGGACTGCGATTTGCACGGCGCTCTTCGAGAGTCCGGTAGTCTCGGCCATGGTCTGATAGCTCGTGCGGATCTTCTGCATGCGCAATCTCTTGGTCTCTCCAAGCAGGTGCAGATAGACCAGGAATCCAGATGGCGAAT
>Ga0157379_10002670_pt1 | contig 15024 bp, 14 predicted proteins | sample S25metaG_FD_121802 | JGI IMG/M metagenome (GOLD analysis project Ga0157379, IMG submission 121802) | Switchgrass rhizosphere microbial communities from Kellogg Biological Station, Michigan, USA - S2-5 metaG | ecosystem: Host-associated > Plants > Roots > Rhizosphere > Soil | place: USA... | reverse complement strand
CGACAGGCTCAGGGTCGTCCTGAGCGCGTCGAAGGACGAGCAACCCGGAACCTTCAGACTCGGCGAGCGCTGCCCGCCTTCGCGGTTGGCGAAGACGACAAGCTTCGGCGAAGTCACGCCGGAGCTCTAGCGTGACACCAGCGCGAACGTAGGCGGATGAGCTCTGCGGTAAACGTCGACGTCAGGCCCGGCAGGCCGCGTATCGCGATCACGACCGGCGACCCGGCCGGGATCGGTCCCGAGATCGCCGCCCGCGCCGCGATCGACCCACGCGTGGTTGCAGCGTGCGAGCCGCTCATCTACGCTCCCGCGGATCCTCTGTCGTTCAGCCCGGGCCTGCTCAGCGCCGACGCCGGTCGCGCGGCGTATGACACGCTCCTGCGCGCGGTCGACGATGTGCGGTGTGGAGTGGCGGACGCGATCGCGACGGCGCCCATCAACAAGGAAGCGTGGCGGCTCGCCGGGTTGCCATGGAACGGGCACACGGATCTCCTCGCGCATCTCACCGGAGCAGGAGATGTCGCGATGATGTTCTATTCGGATACGTTGCGAGTGGTACTGGCGACGATTCACATCCCTCTCGCAGAGGTGCCGCGCGCCCTGACACGCGAGTCGCTCGAGTCGACGATCGTGCTGACGGCGAACGAGCTTCCCCGGTTCGGCTTCGCCGCGCCGCGGATTGCCGTCGCCGGTCTGAACCCGCACGCCGGCGAGCACGGGCTGTTCGGCCGGGAAGATCAGGACGTGATTGCGCCGGCCGTCGCCCGGTGTCGGGCGCGCGGCATCGACGTGTCCGGCCCGTTTCCCGCAGACACGTTGTTCGTCCGCGCGCATCGCGGCGAATTTGACGCGGTGATCGCCTGTTACCACGACCAGGGGCTGATTCCCGTCAAGCTCGTCGCCTTCGGGCACGCCGTGAACGTCACGCTGGGTTTGCCGATCGTGCGCACGTCGGTCGATCACGGAACGGCGTTTGACATCGCCGGGAAGGGCGTCGCGGATCCAGAGAGCATGATCGCGGCGGTGTTGTTGGCGGCCCGACTTGCCATCAGGTCCGCCTGACCAGCCTCCGCTAAAGCTACGGCGGTCCGCCGAATCCTTGGCGAAGGCGGAAGGCGGACACAACCAGTGCACGTACAATTCATTCGGCTTTACGGGACACTGTAAGGCACTTGAGTTGACGATCCACAGCGGGGCCGGACGAAACCACACCAGGCGCTCGAATCGAAGCTCCAGTCCCGCTGTGGATCGTCGACTCGAGTGCCATTCAGGATAGGCCCGAGCCGGACGTGGCCGTCTGACCTGGCCGGACCATACACGATGAAAGAACAGACCGAACGCGAAAAAGCGCAGGAGAACATCGCCGAAAACCGCAAGGCGTTTCACGATTTCCATCTCCTGGAGACCTTCGAAGCCGGCCTCGTGCTGCTCGGGACCGAGGTCAAGGCGATCCGTGAAGGCCGCGTGAACCTGCGCGACAGCTTTGCCCGCGTCGAGGACGGGGAGGTCTATCTCTACAACGTCAACATCAGCGCCTACAGCCACCGGGGCTACTCCGCCCACGAGCCACTGCGTCGCCGCAAGCTGCTCCTGCATCGCGACGAGATCCGGAAGCTGATTGGCAAGACGGTCGAAAAGGGCATGACGCTCGTCCCCGTCCGGATGTACTTCAAGAACGGCCGCGTGAAGCTGGCGATCAGCCTCGCGAAAGGGAAGAAGGAGTACGACAAGCGCGAGACGATCAAGCGCCGCGAAGCCGACCGCGAAACCCGCGCCGCAATGAAACAGCGGCGTTAACGGTCAGAAAGCCAGTACACCGCAGGACCCGCAGAGCTCGCCGAGGCTTCCTTGTCCAGGAAATCTCTGCGTGTTCGGCGGTGGTCATATTCGTGAATCAGCGTGTACAACTACGTAGTGTCCGCCTTTAGGCGGGACCCGACACGGTCCGGCTGAAGCCGGACACTACGTACTACAAGGCCCTCGCTGGGCCGGAGGCCCGCTAGAATACCGACGTGACGACCGGCTCACCATCGATCGGCCGCGCGGACCTGCCGGCCTCTTCGCGCGCGCCCGGGCCGACCGGTCGGATTCTTGTCGGCCTGCTCCTCGGGATCGTCGTCGGCGTCGTGTGGCCCTCGCTGGGAGTCGCGGTCAAGCCGCTCGCCGACGCCTTTCTGCGCCTGATCAAGATGATCATCGCGCCGCTCATCTTCTCCACGCTGGTCGTGGGCATCGCCGGCACCGGCGATTTCAAGGCGATGGGGCGCATCGGGCTGAAGGCGATCGTGTACTTCGAGATCGCCACGACCATTGCCCTCGTTCTCGGCCTGGGGCTCGTCAACGTGTTTCGGCCCGGCGGCGGCATGACGGCGCCAATCGGTGGCAACATCGCCACCGTGTCCGCGCTGGCGCAGAATCAGCAGCACGCGTGGGACATCTTCCTGCACTTGTTCCCGGCCTCGGTCGTCGACGCGATGGCGCGCGGCGACATTCTGCAGATTGTCGTGTTCTCGACCTTCTTCGGGATTGCCCTGGCGGCAGTCGGGCCGAAAGGGCGGCCGGTCTTCGACGTGCTGGAATCGACGGCGCACGTCATGTTCAAGGTGACCGGCTATGTCATGGCGCTGGCGCCGATCGGCGTGTTCGCTGCCCTTGCGGCGACCATCGGCGGCAACGGCCTCACGGTGCTGTTCTCGCTCGGCAAGCTGATCGCGGTGATGTACCTGGGCCTCGCGCTCTTCGTCCTGATCGTGGTTGGCGGCGTGTCGTACCTGATCCGCATCCCGTTTCTGACGTTTGCCCGGGCGATTCGCGAGCCTTTTCTCATCGCCTTCACGACGGCGAGCTCGGAAGCGGCGCTGCCGAAAGCGATGGAGGTGATGGAGCGGTTCGGCGTCCCCAAGAACATCGTCGGCTTCGTGCTTCCGACCGGCTACAGCTTCAATCTCGACGGCAGCACGCTGTATCTGTCGATGGCCAGCGTGTTCGTCGCGCAGCTCGCGGGCGTGCAGATGACGATCGCTCAGCAACTCCTGATGATGTTGACGCTGATGCTGACCAGCAAAGGCGTGGCCGGCGTGCCGCGGGCGGCGCTCGTGGTGTTGACGGCCACGCTGACCCAATTCGGCCTGCCGCTCGAAGGCGCGGCAATCCTCCTCGGCGTCGATCAGATTCTGGATATGGGGCGCACGGCCGTGAACGTCATGGGTAACTGCATCGCGGCCGCCGTCGTCGCGCGCTGGGAAGGTGTGTTCGACGACGAGCGAATGAAGGCGTTTGCCGTCGATCGGACGTACCGGGCCGCGTGATGAGAATCGCGGTTCTCGGCGCGCGCGGACAGTTGGGGGCGGCGATCGTGCAGGAGCTCGCCGGGGCACACGAGGTCCTGCCATTGACGCACACAGATCTCGACGTCACCCGCGACCAGGACGTCGCGGCCACGATGGAAAGGTTGCGGCCCGGCGCGATCATCAATTGCGTGGCCTACAACGACGTCGACGGGGCCGAAGATCATCCGGTCGACGCGCTGACGGTCAACGCGTTGGCAATGCGTCCTCTGGCGCGGGCGGCGGCGGATCTCGACGCGGTGCTCGTGCACTTCAGCACCGATTTCGTCTTCGACGGAACCGCGTCTCATCCGTATGCGGAGGACGATTCCCCCAACCCGCGCAGCGTGTATGCGATGTCGAAGCTTCTCGGGGAATGGTTCGCGGCGGACGCGCCCAGGGCCTTCGTGTTGCGAGTCGAAAGCCTGTTCGGCGGCGCACGAGGAGGCCGGCCGCCCAAGGGCAGCGTCGCCGGAATTCTCAAGGTATTGATGTCCGGCGGCGAGGCGCGGGTGTTCGAAGACCGCACCGTGTCGCCGACATACGTGATCGACGCCGCATGGGCCACCCGGCGCTTGCTCGAGACGCAGACCGCGTCTGGCGTCTATCACTGCGTGAACTCGGGACGCGCCACGTGGCTGGAATTCGCGACCGAGCTGGCGCGACAGCTTGGCGTCGAGCCGCGTCTGGTGCCGGTGCGGCTGAGAGACGTGCCGCTCAAGGCGGAGCGTCCGACCTACTGCGCGATGTCGAACGACAAGCTCGCGGCGGCGGGGATCGTCATGCCGGCGTGGCAGGACGCGGTGGGCCGCTACCTAGCGCCCGTCCGCGACGAGCTCGCTCACCAGACGACCCACCGCTAAGCAGGAGGTCAGGCCCGGCGACTCCATTCCGGCCGCATGCACGATCGCGTCGTTCCGGCGGTCGCGCCGAATCATGAAGTCGGCGAACGATTCAGTCGGAGGATGCAGCTTGGGGCGGATGCCGCTGCCCGACAACCGAAGATCGGCGATCGTCACCACGGGCAGCAGTCGGCGTGCCGGCTCGAGAAAGTCCTCCACCGCGAGTCGGCCGTCTTCGTAGTCGTCTTTCCTCTGCTGGTAGTGTGCGGTCGGGCCGAACAGCACGGCGCCCCCCATGTTCTTGGTGATGTGGGTGCCGAGCGAATGCCCCTGCGCGTGGGGGAGCGGATAGATCAAAGCATTCACCAGCGGTCGCTTTGCCGGCGTCAGTTCTGCGTATTCTCCCCGGCAGGGATAGATGGTGAACGATTCGCCGCCGAGCAGGCGGGAGACATCGTCTGCGTACAATCCCGCGGCGTTCACCACCGTGCGTGCCAGAAACGTTTCACGTTCCGTGCGCAGCGTCATGCCGGCTGGCGTCGGGTCCGCACCGACGAGTGTCGTGCCGGAAAGAAACGCGACGCCGTGCGCCTGCGCGGTGCGCAGCAGCGCCCTGATCAAGGCCTCTGCGTCGACGATGCCCGTCTCCGGCGAGAAGACGGCGGCGACGGCGCAAACCGCGGGCTCGCGCCGGGCGACGAACGCGCGGTCCACCAACTCGAGCTGCTCGACGCCGTTCTCCGTTCCGCGCGCGTACAAGGCCTGGAGGGCGGCCAGCTCCGACTCGTCATGGGCCACAATCAACTTGCCGCACCTCAGGTGCGGCACGCCGTGCTGCACGCAGAAGTCGTACAGCAGACGGCGGCCTTCGAGGCAAAGCCTTCCCTTCAGCGAACCTGCTGGATAATAGATACCTGCGTGGATGACGCCGCTGTTGTGCGTGCTGGTCTCGAGGCCTGGACGTGGATGCCGTTCGAGAACGCAGGTCGACAATCCGCGCGCCGCGATAGCGCCTGCGGCCGCGAGTCCCGTGACGCCCCCTCCGATCACCGCGACGTCGATGTGCTCCATGCGTCTTACGCTCGACCCGCCCTACCCGACCGACCCGACCCCATGATCACGATCGGTAGCCGACCGCGGCGTAGTCGAGATGCGTGAACAGCAGATTGTTCAGGATCGCGGCATTCGCGTTGACGACGTGTGCCATGTCCACGAGCGCGTGGACCGCGGGCTCGGCGGATGTCGTGACGTCTGCGTCGAGCTGGACCGGCTTCATCTTCATATGCTCGGGGACTGGCGCGCTGTAACGCACCGAGACCCGCTCGAACCCATTCGCACGCAGCAGGTACTGCAGCGTCTCGGGATGGACCGGACGCACGTGAGTCAGGTCGCGAATGTAGCTGCTGAAGAACGCCAGCCAGCACGCCGGGTTGATCGTCTCGATCACGATCGTCGCACCCGGCCGGAGCTTTCTGTGGGCGACCGACAAAACGCGCAGCAGATAAGAAGGTTCGAAGTGTTCGACCACTTGCGCCGCCATCAGGCCACCTGCCGACTCGTCCGGCAATGAAGCCAGAAAAGCCAGCGCATCCGCGGCGACGGCATCGACGCCTCTCGCGCGGGCGACGGCGACCATCTCCGTGTTGGCATCCACGCCGCGCGCGGTGACGCCCGCGTCCGCGAGCGCCGCAAGAAACTCGCCTCGCCCGCAGCCGATGTCGACGACATCACTTGCGCCGCTGAAGAGCGGTACATAGTCGCGCAACCGCGCCTGTATGCCTTCTTCCGATCCGCGGAACTCGTCCTCGAAGCCGACGTAGGTCACATCGTCGAGGTTGGGGCTGGCCGCTGCCTGCGTCGCGGGCGGGGCGATCGAAGCCGAAGCCGTGGTGGCAGGCGCGGCGAGCGTCCGTGCGACCATGTCCATGGTCCGCTGCAAGACGGTGACTTTCGTCCGCAGCTCAGTGATCGTCGCGAGAGTGGGCGCCAATTCGTCGAGTCGGCTCATCAGGCGTGCCTGGAGCTCGCGATCTTTCGTGTCGACGAACGCGGTGATGTGCTGGAGGAAAATGACGAGCGAGGTCGCCAGCCGGGACACATCTTCGCGGCCGATCGCCGCCTGCTCGCCCGCGGCGACGATCGCGCGGTCGAAAGCCGTCAGCGCGTCGTTGTAGCCGCGGTCGGCGTCCAGACGCTGCCGTTCGAGAGCGACGAGAAGCTCCTCCATATGCCGCGTGCTATGTTATTCCGCGAGTCTCGGACGCGCCAGTTCATTGCCGGCCATCGACGCACGCGACTGAAGAACGATGCCCGGCGGTGATTTCCTGAAGCCGAACGCGCCCGGCAGGAAAGTCCCGCGCTTCCGATCGATGCGGGCTGATCGACGACCGGGAAGCAGCGGTGGTCGCGCGTGGTCGTGAAGTTTTGCGCAGCGCCGGTCCGATATTTGGCGATGAGCCGGAGATGATAAGATTCTCGGATCCCAGAGGTATATGTCAAAGAGAGCTGTGATCACCGGCATCACCGGGCAGGACGGGTCCTATCTTGCCGAGCTGCTGCTGTCCAAAGGCTACGAAGTCGTCGGGACGGTCCGTCGCTCGAGCGCGCCAAATTTCTGGCGGATTCAGCATCTGCTCGACCGGGTGACGATCCGGCCGGCCGATCTGCTCGATCAGCTCTCCCTCCTCCGGCTGGTCGACGACGTCCGGCCCCACGAACTCTACAATCTGGCGGCGATGTCGTTCGTGCCGGCGTCGTGGGAGCAGCCGATCCTGACCGGCGAATTCAACGCACAGGGGGTGACCCGCGTGCTGGAGGCGGTTCGTCAGGTGGATCCCTCGATCCGCGTGTATCAGGCGTCGTCGAGCGAGATGTTCGGCAAGGTCCGGGAAGTGCCGCAGAACGAGCTGACGCCGTTCTATCCGCGCAGCCCGTACGGCGTGTCGAAGGTCTTTGCCCACTACATCACGGTGAACTACCGCGAGAGCTACGATCTCTTTGCCGTGTCCGGCATGCTGTTCAATCACGAGTCGCCGCGACGAGGCCTGGAATTCGTCACGCGCAAGGTGACCGACGGCGTCGCCCGCATCAAGTGTGGCCTGACCGACACGCTGTCGCTCGGCAACCTCGACGCGCACCGCGACTGGGGTTTCGCCGGCGACTACGTGCACGCGATGTGGTTGATGCTGCAACAGGATCGCCCCGACGACTTCGTGATCGCCACTGGCGTGAGCCACGCGGTTCGCGATCTGGTTCAGGTGGCGTTCGATCACGTCGGGCTGAACTGGCAGGATCACGTGCGTCTGGATCCCGGGATGATTCGTCCCGCCGAGGTCGAGCATCTCATCGGCGACAGCTCGAAGGCGCGTACTCAACTCGGCTGGGTACCGGCGGTCGATTTCGACGCGTTGATTCAAATGATGGTCGACGCCGATCTCGAGCGCGTCGGCGCCGCTGCCCAGCCCATCGTCCGGTGACCACCGACTGTCGGAAGGTTCTTTTCCCGAAATGAATGACACGCCCGTTGCCGCTCTGCTCGATCGCATCCGTACCCGCCGCGCCCGTGTTGGGGTCATCGGACTCGGGTACGTCGGTCTGCCCCTGGCGGTCGAATTCGCGCTCGCCGGCTTCGAAGTCACCGGTTTCGACGTCGACGCCGCAAAGGCGGCCGAGATCAACGCGGGGCGGAGCTACATCCCGGACGTGTCGACAGCCGACGTCGCTGCTGTCGTCCGCGACGGCAAGCTGAACGCGACGACCGACATGCGCGTCCTCGCCGACATGGACGCCATTGATATCTGCGTGCCGACTCCGCTACGGAAGACGAAGGATCCGGATTTGTCCTACATCGTCCTCGCGGTCGAAGCCGTGGCGGCGACGCTGAAACCGGGCCAGCTCGTCATCCTCGAGTCGACCACCTATCCGGGAACCACCGACGAAGTCGTCCAGCCGACGCTCGAGGCCAAAGGCCTGCAGGCCGACGTCGATTTCTTTCTCGCGTTTTCGCCCGAGCGCGTGGATCCCGGCAACCAGCGATTCACCACGAAGAACATTCCCAAAATCGTCGGAGGCATCGGCCCCGCCAGCACTGAAGTCGCCGCGATGCTCTATGCCGCCGCGGTCGATCGGGTCGTGCCGGTCAGCTCGACGCGGGTGGCCGAAATGGTGAAGCTGCTCGAGAACACGTTTCGCGCCGTCAACATCGGCCTCGTCAACGAGATCGCGCTGATGTGCCACAAAATGGACATCGACGTGTGGGAGGTCATCGACGCGGCCAAGACCAAGCCATTCGGCTTCATGCCCTTTTATCCGGGTCCGGGTCTGGGCGGCCACTGTATTCCGGTCGATCCGTTCTACCTGTCGTGGAAGGCGCGCCAGAACGGCTTCGAGTGCCGCTTCATCGAGCTGGCCGGGCACGTCAATGCCTCCATGCCCGAGTACGTGGTTGAGCGCGTAGCCGACGCGTTGAACTCGGTTCGCAAGTCGATCAACGGATCGAGCGTTCATCTGTTCGGCGTCGCCTACAAGCGCGACGTCAACGATATGCGCGAGTCGCCGGCGCTCGATGTGATGCAGTTGTTGACGAAGCGCGGAGCCATCCTGAGCTATTCGGATCCGTTTGTGGCCGAGCTGCTGCACGACGGAGAGGTCATGCGCTCGATCGATACGCCGGCGGCGCTCCGCCAGCGGCCCGACTGCAGCATCATCTGCACCGACCATTCGACGTTCGACTACGCGGCGATTGTGGAAAGCGGAGGACTCGTCGTCGATACGCGGAACGCGCTACGGGACTGCCACGCGCCGACGATCTTCCGGTTGTAGCTCGCGGGCAAGCGTTGGCGGAACGTCAGTTCGCCGTGCCGGAGCGACGGCTCGCGAGGTTGGCCCTCACTTTCTCATCGAGCGACTGCACGCTGAGCATCGAGCGGACGAATCCCCACACCTCGGCTCGCCGTCTCCACAGCACGCGCGCGGCGCGCGGCGTCGCGGTCTTGTGCAGCGGGAAGTAGCCGAGCTCGCGCAACGACAGCAGTCCCCAGAACAGGAAATCGGTCTGGACGCCGCCAGGCGCCAGCTCGATCCTGACGCGCATCGAGATGTGCGCGAAGGCGACGACGTTCTTCTCGATGGCGTCGGCGAGGACGGCCTCGCGGATCTTCACGATGGCGGCGTAATCGGCGGGTGGCGCTGATGCGCGCGAGACTGTCCGTCGCCTGAAGTCGAGCACCCAGTAAGGGGACGTTGCATCGGACGGCGCGTAGAACACCATCGGCCGCTTCAGCGCGAGCCAGATTAGCGGTGGCAAGGACTTCACGAAGCCGCCGAAATGCGCGTTGAACTGTTCGAACGTGAGCGTCTTGCCGCGCTCCTCGTCCTCTTCCTGCTGGATCTTCGGGCCGGTCGCCTCGACGAGACGCTCGATCCACTCGTCCTGCTTTTCGTAGTAGTCGTTCGGCTGGAGTGTGAAGCCGCCCTCCGAGCTCCAAGTGTCGCCCGGCACCATCAGCACCGTATCCGTCGTCGCCGCCGCATCGGATTTCGCCGCCGCCGTCGCCACTTCCGGTGGCCGGACCGCGTAGATGTTGCACTGGCGGCTCTCGGGGTGCAGAAACGCGACCATGCTCGCAAACGGCACGGCATACCTTGGCCGCAACTCGCGAATCGCATCGATGAACGTCTCGAGAAAATCCTCCCGTGTCATCAGCTTCGTGTCGGCGGGATCCCTGATGTCGTAGCACGCCGGGTACGCCTGCGCGAACGAATGGCTCTTGAACACGAACGTCGGCCGGCCGAATGTGTCCAGCATCGACCGGGCCGCCGGCCCTTTGATTTTGCAGTCGTTCAGATCCGCCAGGACGACGCCGTCCCGCTCGACCACGAACGCGCTGTCGTCAGGCCCGTATTGATACGACGCGACACGCGTGCTTCCCGGCAGCTGCATCGGCTGGCCGTGCGGCATCTCGGTCACGTCCTTGAACCCGAGTTGATCGAGCTCATGGCGCATGACGTCCACACCGAACCGGGGAATCAACACGTGCGCCTTCTTCGAAATCCTGCGCAGCGACGGATAGTGGAAGTGATCGAAATGATGGTGCGACAGGTAGACGTAGTCGGGCTCGAGGAACTCCTGCCGAACCGCCGTATTCGGCGGAAAGTGCCACCACGAGCGCCAGTAGCAGGACCCCGACAACCACGGGTCGACGAGAATGCGCTCGGATCCAGTCTCGATGAACAGACAGGCATGCCCGATGACCGTAAATCGCATCGCGAACCGATTATGGATCGGGAGATTGCGTGGTGTTTCTCACGACGATGGTTCTGCCAGCATCGTCATCACGTCCCACAGGTTGACATAAATTGCAGGATTCCATCCTGTCTTCGCGATTGCGCGCCGGATGGGGGTCGCGCCGGGCAGGCCAAGTTGATGCAGCACCATGCCGAGGCCGACCCATTTACCGCCGCGGCTGATGGCGACCCTTCGGAGCTTCACATTGCTCAGCAGCCGTGAAAGCGTTGCCTCGTCGAAAAAGAACTTGTGGGTCGGGTCACTGAGCAATCGCCAGCGCCGGCCGAGCACTCGTGCGAGCACCGATCGGCGATCGCCGGTCGAAATCGCGATGACTCCACCCGGTCGTAGCAACCGGCGCGCGTTCGTCAAGGCAAGGGACGGATCCGAAATGTGTTCAATCGTGTCCCAGAACGTGATCGCGTCGACGGGCAGCAAGCCGGGGGGATCGAGGATCGAGGCCTCGTGGACCTCGATGCCGGATGCCCTGGCGCGCGCCGAGGCGTAGGGCGACAACTCCAGGCCCGACACCTCCCAGCCGCGCGCCTGTGCCGCTTCCAGGAAATAGCCGGCGGCACATCCGACATCGAGCAGCCGCCTTCCGCGCACGGCCCGCTCGAGCATGCGTAATCGACCTGCGGCGCTGCGACGAATCGCCTCTCGCTCCGCCGTGTAGTCGGAATAGACGCCCTCGACATAGTAGGTCTCGCCGAACTCGGCTCGATCTTCGGCAGCGCCGGGGCGGTAGATCAGCCCGCATTCTCGACACTCGACGAGGTCGCTGCGCAGGCGGCTCCTGAAAGCTGCGTCGCTTCCGCAGACGATACACGCCGCGGTCACCGGCGCGTCCTGTCCTGTGGATCGACGTTGGACCCGGCCGGTATGTCGTTCGTGTCGATGCGTGGAAGCGTCAGCAGTTCGCCGGTGGCAATTCGCGCCAGATCAGGCCGTGTGGTCACGGCAACGCGGCACTCGCGGGCGCGCAGCAGCCCGAGGGTGTCCTGGTTGTAGTCGCCATTGGCGTAACAGTACGCGAAGGCCCGGCGTGGCAGGCCGACGGCGTCGAGGACCCGCAGCGCGCCGTCGATCTCGACAGCCTGCTCGTCTCGCGACAACGTCGAAAGCCGCCGATGCCGATCGCCGTGCGCGCCGATCGTCATCCCGGCCTGCTGCATTTCGCGCGCGTGGTCGACCGTCATGTAGAGGTCGGCTGCGACGGCCTGCTCATTGTCGGACACCAGGCGCCGGAATAAATCGTCGATGAGCGTCCGACGGAGGCGCTCCGGAAGGACGTGTTGAAGGAGCCGCTTGACGTAGACCACCGCGGCCGGATCCCAGCGCGACGCATTCCACCATTTCGCTCGATACTCGGCACGCGACGGCCCGCCGGTTTCCGCCTCGCGGTCGATCTCGCGGTCGATCGCGGCGACGACCGGCTCGGGATCGCCGCTGGCCGCAAGCGTCAGCTGAATTTTGTTCACGTCGAGGACCCGTCGGTCGAGCATTGACGAGGCGACGGGAAAAAACGCGGCCGGCGTACCGGTTTCGCGCAGAAGCGGAAACACGATGTCATGGTGCCCGGCATAGCCGTCGTCGAACGTCAAAACGATGGGTCGAGGCGGCAGCGGTCGTCCGCCTTCAGCGGCTTCCGCGAGATCGAACAGCCCGACAGGTGTGAAGTGCGCGCGGATGTACTGCAGCTGACCGCGGAACGAGTCGGCGTCGAGCCCCTTCAACGTCGCGGCGAGCCCGCCGGTGGGGCGCACGACATGGTACATGACGATCGACGCGAGGGATTCGCCGCCGCCAGCCTGGTTCGTCATGCCTGACGCTTTTCGGCGCGTGGCAGCGTCCCGATCCTCATCGTGACCGCGGCACGCGATTGGGCCGATCCTGATCGGAGTCGCCTTTGAAAAGGATCGGGTCCCCGGCACCTTTCAACGAAAACCACAGCCGGATGTTGCGGCGCTCGAACGGCTCGAAATGATCGGGGACGATTTCGGAACCGTCGGGATCGATGCGCCTGAATCCGGCACGCTCGAAGACGCCGCCGTCGATTCCAGTGTTGTAGACGTCTGCATACTCGGCATCGAGCTCCTCGAGGAGCGTCTGCACCGCCGCGCCCGTGCGCTCGAGGACATCGTCGGCGCCGAGAAAGTCGACAATGCGAAGCGCCCGGCGACCGCCGTGCTCGGCTATCCGACCGGCCAGGATGCCCGCAGGTGCGTCAGCGTCCAGAAGCGCGATCACGACGTATGCGTACAGCGGATGCCGGGCGTAACGGGTTCGAAAATACTCCGGTGTCTTCCGAGGAACGGAACGGTCCTGCGGCGTCCACGCCAATGCGCTGAAGTCGTCGTCGCTGCTCAACCTGCGCGCCTGCAAGGGTGCACCGGCAACGGGCGGCGGCGCGCTGCCAGCGGTCAACGTCGCGATTTGGAACGTGTCGACGCGGGCATTGGCGCGGACGTAGTGTTGCAGCTCGCCCACGCGGTAGCCGAACGCCTTGAAGATCGGCAGCGTCGCCGGATTCAAGCCGAGCGCACCGATGGCGAGGTGCGGCTCGACTCCCGTCAGACGCCGCAACAGCAGAAGTCCGAGGCCGGCGACGTCCGCATCATCGCGAATCTTCCACGTCGTCAGCCAGATGACGTTGTCGCCTTCGAGCGCCGCGTCGAATCGTTTCGTCGCGATGTAGCCGAGGATGCCGAGGACCGCGTTGTCTTGTCGTCGCCGGCCGATCACAAACGAATAGCCCCGGCCATCCGCGTCCCGATGCTGCCAGTCGAGCAGCGGCCTGCAAGCAGCCAGCGCGTGACCTGGTTCCCAGTATTCATCGATGAACCGGATGACGTCGTCGATATCCGCCGCGCCGCAACGCTCGACCCTGACGTCCATTAGCTCAGCGCGGCCGATCGGCGGTCGACTCGGCGCGGTGCTGTTGCTGCGCGTTGCGGATCGCGAGTTCCTGCGTGAGCTTCATGACCCGGTTGGAGAGCGTGCTGATCTGGATGAACACGTAGACCATCAGAAACGTGAGGATCACCAGAGCCACGAGACTCAACGAAGGCACCGGCAGCAGCGCCACGCTCGCGGCCGTCGCCAGGCGAAGCAGTGGTGGTACGACGAGGATCGCCATGGCGGCGATGGTGCCGAACACGAAAATCACGCCGTAACCGGCGTACAGACGATCCTGCCGGACCAGGTTGACGACCCACAAGAGGAGCGCCATGCCAATGATGGTTCCAACGACGATCCCGGCGGCGGTCATGAGTGCCGTCTTCTCGTCAAGTTCGCCTGGACGACGCCGAGCACGACCATCAGCGCGGTCTTGAGCGGGTACTTGATCAGGCTGAGCGCCGAATACATGGTGGTTCCATGCTGCCGTTCTTCCACCGTGATCGGAAACTCGCCGATCCGGAAGTCCAGCCACATCAGGTAGACGAGCGCTTCGGCATGGAAGTCGATGAACTGCCAGCTTGTCAAGGGCGCGAAGGTCTGGCGTCCGACGACTTTCAACCCCGAGGTCGTGTCATAGACACGCCGCCCCGCCATCAAGCGGACCAGCGACGAGAACACCCGCATACCGAGGCGGCGTCCGAACGGCGCGCCGGTATAGCGCCGGCTGACGACGTAGCGGGAGCCGATCAGGACATCCCACCGGCCGGTATCGAATTCGGTCAGGAGCGCGCGCACCTGCGCGGGGTCGTGCTGGCCGTCGGCGTCGAGCGTCACCAGACGATCGTAGCCGGCGCGTTCAGCATAGAGCATCGCGGTCTGAATCGCGCGGCTGTATCCGAGATTGCAGAGGTGCACGACGACGGTCGCGCCGGTGCCGTCGAGCATGGCGGCGGTCGCATCGCTCGAGCCATCGTTGACCACGAGCAGGTCGCAGTCGGGCAGGTTCTGGCGCACGCGCTCGACGACGTTCCGGATGGTGGCGGCCTCGTTGTACGCCGGGATGGCCACCAGCGTTCGATGGCCTGTGACGGTCGACATCATGATCAGGGCCGAGATCGGCGTCCACAGTCATCCTGCGCTCGCACTGGATCCAGCGGGCAAGAGTCTGGCACAAAGTGCAGGGGGCGCCAATCTCCATCGGGCGGCAGCGGCGATCGATTTGCGCTTGACACGGCGGTACGCGAAGTCGTTCAATATGTGAACGCTTGGGGAACGGCCCGGTTTATCCCAGCGGCCCTCCCACTTCCCGGCGTTCGCAGTACCTCTCGATCGCCTGCTCCACCTCAGTCTGTGACTGAGAGGGCGGTAGCCTGTACATTCCAGGTCCTCCTGAATCCGATATTCAGCTCGCGTAGCCCGAGACCTCCACAGTGAGCGCGGGAGCGGCGTTCGCTGTCAGCGGCGCGTACGCAGGGTCCGGCTTCCCGTCTTCGCTTGGCTTCGGCGAGGTTCGCCGTAGCGCGGAGCGCGGAGGCGCGCGTTCGCTGAAGCAATCACGCCAACCCCTGAGACCCTCGACGCCGCAGAGCAAACCTTCAACGACTCGCGGTGATCTGCGGGGTACGCAACTGCGACACGGCGACTGTCGCCAGCAGCAGCACGACAGGCT
>Ga0157379_10002668_pt1 | contig 15035 bp, 22 predicted proteins | sample S25metaG_FD_121802 | JGI IMG/M metagenome (GOLD analysis project Ga0157379, IMG submission 121802) | Switchgrass rhizosphere microbial communities from Kellogg Biological Station, Michigan, USA - S2-5 metaG | ecosystem: Host-associated > Plants > Roots > Rhizosphere > Soil | place: USA... | reverse complement strand
CACCGAAACCCATCAATGCCATCATGTCGGTTTCCCCATTCTCCACCTCCATTTCACCTTCTTCGCCAGGTTCTTCGCCAGGTTCATTCTCTTCAGCAGGTTCGACTTTGGGTGCGGGCGAATGAGTGGAGTTGCTACCTGAGGGCTCAGCTAATAGATAATCAGTAAGCAACACATGAGCATGCAGATCATATGTATATACCAGATCTTGCATTTTGTCGTTCATTCGCCTTCGATTTATCCTCAAAACGTGCTACGGCACCCTCAGGTCCTTTCGAACCACGTCTTTCTGACGGACGGTCGCGAGAATCATGTCTATCGTCGCGCTCCCTATCCCTATCACGATCATACGGTCTTCGTCTGTCTCTATCCCGGTCATCCCGCCTGTCCCTATCCCGCCTCCTATCACCATCATGTCTTCTGTCTTAACGTAGCATCAGTGCGTCCAAACACACACATAATACCACAAAAATACCTACCATATCGCCCGTCACGATCCTTGTCTCCTCGTCTTGGACTATGGGACCGACTCCTGCTATCGCGCCGTCTGTACCCATCATCACCGCGTCTGTCTCCGCCCCTATCTCTATCTCTATCCCGATGCCTATCCCTCTCTCTATCTCGCCCGTCCCTTTCCCAGCTACGTTCGCGTCTCCGTCGGTCGTCTCCTCGTGAAGACATGATTGTGGCGTTGAAAAGACCAAGACGCGCGCTTATTCACCTGGGATCCTGATGTCGGTGTACCAAGCAGCGCAAACTCTTTACAGTAAGAAATTTAGCGAATATACTTTTGATATGTTGCTGATCCCGGGGAATCTAGCCAAATCTACATTAGCAATCAACAATCTCCCCAAAACCTTTGTCCACGGCGATGTCTTCCGGCTGTTAAGGAAAGCCCAAATTAACGAAAGGCAGGTCAAAGGAGGTGTGTACGGTGGATTATCTTCGTTATCCTCTTACTTATTATACATAGTCCACCTCGATTATTACAGATTTTTGCGCACTGGAAAGGCCTATGTCTCGTTCAATGACCAAAACCAGGCTGAGGATGCAATTGCGCAAATGCGACAAGCTAAAAACATTGTCGGAAAACTCGATGTCTTTCTGAAAGGCCCTATTTACCCTCCTGGTAGATCAAGGGGGGTCAAAGGGCGGGAAGCAGCTGTTCAACGAGGAGCCATTTATGGAGAAGGTGCAGACGCAGGAATATCCCAGCGAGGGAGAGGCGTCGTCATATATGGGCTACCAAGAAATGTCAGACAGGAGGAACTTGCGCAATTGGCGCAGAACAATTTAGTCCAGCTTGAAGGAGGAGGGCAGACAAACTATAATATTTACAAACTCGAAGATATGTAAGTACCGCCACGTTGAATCTCTTCCGCAGACCATAGATCTCATTCCTTCAATGCAGTGCGAACCAGCCAAGTCCAACGACCCGAGTGGTAATAATGACCGAATCCTCCGACGATGCACAGCGTCTTGTTCGACGAGTGCATATGGCACCTTTCAAGACATCCAGGGGAAATACTCTTACTCTGCGAGCTGATGTTGTTTATTAATTACAATGCAAATAATACAAGCCAAAAAAATTTGATAACTTTTATTCTTCGTCCTGGTCGCGGTCTTTTCTTGAACGAGCGGCCTATCATGACAGACCATGGTCAAGATTGGACGAAGGGAGGAAAATAGGAGTATGCTTACAGGTCTGGAGTCACCTTCATCGTCAGGAGACCGGCCACGCTTTGTTCCCCCAGCAGGCTCTCGGTCTTTCCAGTCTCCTCCACCACCAGCGACCGCATTAGGACCATCTGTAGCATCTTGATAACGCGCTTCGACTTCGCGGCGGCGTTCAATCTCCAGTCTTTGAGCCTGTGCACCCCATCCACCTCGTCCTGCGTCATAATCCTGCCGATGCTCGTCTCGAACCTGACCACCACTCTTTCCTCGGCCATACTGACGCCCTTCCTTGTATCCCAAGTCCAAATCACAGCGAACAACGCGCTCGTCTAGTTTTGTACCGCTAACATATCGCATGCAAGCTAACGCCTCAGCATGGGTATAGTATTCTACGAAGCAGAATCCGCAGGGTGTTCTGGTGATACATTAAATAATGCCGTATCGAAAGAGGGGAAAAGCCTTACTTTGTATTTCTGTCCAACCCCATGATGATACGCTTTACTCCTCCTCCTTCCTCCGGACTAGTGCATTTTGAAAAGAGCTCATATATCTGCTCTTCCGTAGTGTAAAAACTCAAGTTTCCGACCTGTACATTAAATTCAGAATCAAAGTAACTGGAACGGAAATTGCCCGCACATAGAGAGTAGTCGACTTGGACAGTGCCTCTACTTGGTTCTGCCTCTCGACTCTGTTCTGAGAATCTTTGTAGTTTGAGGGCTGGTCGAGGCACTGCACGACATGAGCCATGAGGAGCTGCGGACGTCACGATGGATGTCTGCGACGGTCCTCTTCAATACAGGTACCTTCTAGGTTCGAGTGGAACCCGTGGGAGTTTCCTGGTGGGTGATCGGTTAGAGCTGCCTCGGCTTACCCGGCAGACTCCAATGTGCTCACTGTTTGTCTGTCATCGAGCAAACATAGCCTCAGGCATCTCAACATTTAAATATAAAACTACCTCACCCTGGCTTCCTCTCGTGTTTCCCAATTCACCTTCTCCTCCCAGTCTCCCCTGGTCATGAAGCCCACACGACCAGAAACCACCGCCGAGCAGAGCTTTTTTCGCCTAGATAAAGATCGTCAGAGACATGCTTTCGAGGCAAGGCATCTTTTCAAACTCATTCTTTCCTATGCTCCAGACTGGTGTGTTATACCATGTATTTCGTGTTACATTTCACTCACAATTTGTAGGATCCTGACCATAGTGGCGACGTGGGTAATCTATTTTATTTGCCAGATTTGGCTTTGACAGTGCCCAGTGGGCTCTTTTTCCTTGTTGGCAACATAGATCCATTCAAACGTGAATTCTCCTTAAGTGATACATCGTAAGCACTCTCTCTCCGGGAGTCGTGTTTCAATTGATCTATTTCCCAGGATACAACACACGTACGCATACACGGTCGCTATCACCACATTTTCACTCACACGATCACTCACAGTTTCGCAGTGAAAGAGCGCATTGATGTACGCCTACTCTCTCACCCTCCAATACATCATTCACTTACCATTTTGCTACCAGAACACCCACCTTGTCTTAATATGCTTTGTGGCACCCCTTGTCATTATGCCTCTCATCAACCTCATTTCGATCCGTTCATTCTGGGACTGGCATGTTAGCTGGTTAGGAGGTACGTACATCTTTGCACCGTCTGGCGAAAATTGTCCAACCCTTGGACACAGCGATTTTGGCTCTTGGCATCACGGGTACCGTTACGAACATCGTCAAAGTAACAGGTAACCCTTCGTCAATAATAAATTTGTATTTCACTGACTGACTTGGATTTTCTAGTTGGTCGTCCTCGGCCTGGTTGGTGCATATAGAACTCCTTTACACACACTCCTCACTCCTTTCACAGACTGCATTGATAGATGTCAACCAACTGCTGGAGCAGCGAACGGTGCCGTTTTTGGTCTGGTAAATTCGACGATCTGCACGCAAACAGACCAATCGATCCTTAGAGATGGATTCAGAAGTTTCCCTTCTGGGCATTCCAGTCGTAAGCCACTTTTTCGACAGTGCCCTCTCCTCACCCTAATCCCGCCTAGTATCTTTCGCAGGTCTCGGTTTCCTTTTCTTTTACCTCGCCGGAAAACTCCACCTTTTTGACAAGCGTGGATATACCCTCAAAGCATGGATTTCCGTGATCCCCCTAGCAGGCGCAGGTAAGACCCTCATCCCCAGCTCCCTGTACGATCATTTGCCAGCTTAACCTAACTTTCCCGCAGCGCTGGTGGCCGTCAGTCGCACAATGGACTACCGTCATCACTGGCAAGACGTCCTCGTCGGTAGCATTCTCGGCTTCACCCTCGCATGGTTTTCCTACAGACAATATTTTCCCCCTCTCACGGATCGCCTCTCACATAGACCTTACTCACCTCGTATCAACCATATTCGCGCCCCTCTCGTCCCGCAATTCGTTGAGGGGGATAGTCGCGCGAATTCACCGAATGAACAGTATGAAATGCAAGGAGAGCAGCAGTCAAAACAGGGTGCTCCTACATTGATGGAGATGTGGCATGAGGGACAGGGAGAGGAGATTCTCCCTCAGGGGGAGCAACAACATTCACGACCCTTACTCGGAGATGAGAGGGTTTAGATTTATGAATTACCTTTTTCTCGTCATTTTCTGAGCCTCAGGTTATTATCACCGTCATGATTATTACGTTTCATGGTCTCACAAATGAGTGCTGGACGTTACCTTTGGGACGCTTTCTTTTAATAACAATAGTAAATATAAATATAAATTCTTCAATATACAATCTCCTGCATATATCATCCATCATGCTCGTGTTTATTAAACGCTACAGAAAGAGAGAGAGAGAGAGAAGGAGAGACGTGTACAAGAAAGTCCATGAAATACTACATGCATCGTGACGTCATGAAATGAAGGAATCGCAATAGCTCTTTATGCACTACGTCCTGTCGCGTTCCAACAGCTCTCGTAGATTATCACTAATTAGCGGCAGACTTCGTATTTGTGCGTTGCCTATTCCCGTCCGGCGACGTAAGCCCTCGAGGTTGTTCTCTGCTTGTCGACGGTCGATGTCTCCGACGAGTTGGGCGAAGGAAAGGTAGAGGACCTCGGCTTGGGCGAGGGTGGAATCGAGTTCGATTGTCATGCTTAGTTCGTTGCAGTACTGTTTGAATTGATTATTACTTTATTTATAGAAATTAAGAAATAAATTGAAAATGTTTACCTTAAGGATTTCATCGAACTGTACATCCAAGTAAAATGTCAGATGGGCCACATAAATATCGATAAAATACCCACCTCAACCAAATACCGCAATATCACATCTCTATGCGATTCTAGTACAGCCAAGACAACAAACAACACGAATTGAACGCTGTAATAGTCCGTCCAAAGAACCTTCAAAAATAAAATGAATACCCCACCACACAAAGTCTGAAGGATATTTTACCTCCCACAAACGCAAGACATCATCAAAGGGAAACTCCCTCTTGAACCAAATGAGAACCCAACTGACGACGGCGTTAGTAAAGATACACATCTACTATACTGAAAATTTTTACGCACCGGAAGCAAAAGAATAAATTAAGGCCGTCCACTTTCTCTAAATGACGATACAGCTGAGGATCCATCACTGCCAATAATTGCTGCAGTGTCGACAATTGCTTCTTCATGCCACTTTGGTCACGAAGGAAATTCTGTTTCTGATAGAGAGGAAGGAATTCAGTATCGCATCTGTCCGCGATGCCCATGACGTACCATCCGATCCATCACCTGCACGAAACACCAAAACGTCTTCTCCTCATCCCCATTCATGACAACATATATCGGCGAACACAAGTCCGACATCCCCTGTACATATCCTTCGTTGCCTTCATCAGTCATCACATTCCACTTCAGGTCCGCTCAATGCACGACCGACAAAAAAACCCACTTACCTAGTTCCTTCTCATAAAAGTGGTAAGTTAGTAATATGCCGGATAGACGTTCGACATGCTCGTTGCTCGGGGATTGTGCACCAATTTCTTCCTGGTTGGGGGACATAGATTGGTAGCGACGGTGGAGTGAACCTGGTCTATCGGAGGATGGGGTGGATTCTTCGGCGAACATGGGTTGGGAGCGATCTGTGCGGCGACAGTCGACGTCAATTCGATGTCGTTCCTGTAGCATAGTCAGCTTAAACGTCCAAGGAGGCAAATGTTTGACCTTACTTCGACGATATCATCCCGATTGAAGACTTCGTCGACGCCGCACCATTGGCTGTAAAGTTCATGATACTCTTTCTGTTTTTCTTTCCATAAAGTATCACGCTGTTTTTCACTTGCATCCCAAGGCAAAACACCAAGAATATACGGCCAGGCCGTTGCCCTTATAGGAGGACTCAAACCCTAACTGGTTATCAATAAACGGTTTATGCAAGGAATAAATGAGAAGCATACCCTACGGAAGACTTCTGCCCGCATCTCCTCTCTGGCAACTTTGGGTCGCCCATCAGAGGCAAACCAAGCATTCCACTGAGCCTCATCCACAGGATGCCGCGGGTTTCGCGAGGGCCTTGGAATCGGTAGGTTCGAAGTGGAATGTATCAGTTCGAAAATACCCAGTGAGGATGCCTCCGCATCTTCCCCTGCTGCTGTTCCTTCGGATGTTGATGGCAAAGCTTCCCTCAGACGTGAACGTTCACCTTCCTCCGCGACAATCTAAAGGGCATGTCAACATTAGGAAGACCAGGATAGCGTCTGAACATACCCGTGCCCATCTGGCAAGATAGACTCTGGCACTTTCAAATTCACCCATACCACCTTTTTCGACCCAGCTACTCCACTCTCCGTTCGCGCTAACCAGGCTACGGACTGGGTCTGGTAGGTGTGGAACAATCGGTTTCGCAAGCGGATGCGATAATATTTGCTGTGCCGCATGCCGGGTTGCCCGAGTAATCTGAGAGAAGGACTGCAGGAGACTCGCCGACGGGGTTTGCTGAGACGAAAGCGATGCATGAAGGATCGACGTGCGGCGCCGGGTGCCTACTGGCGGGGATGATAAGGGTCGTGGTCGTCTATGAATAGGGATCGGTGAAGATGCCGGGGAGAGAATGGAATCAACTGCGTCATCTGCGAAAATTAAAACGGAATGCGCCTCGATATCTTGTCGGGAAGGGTCGATTAAGAATAACGTTGGATCAAGATTAGAACGCATCACGTTTGCGTAAGGACGTAAACTTGCAATCAGGCTTTCGCCACCCCAGGAACTCTTGTTGGGTGCTGGGGGGTAAGACGGAGGATAGGTACTAGGGTTGGGCGAGGGCGAAGGGAGATGAAGTGAACGAGACTCTTCATCGTGGAAATAGAGGGTGGGGAGCGTTGATTCGCGGATGAGATTGATTGTAATACTTCCATGCCATGAAGACAGTGAGGGAGGAATAGCCACAATGCTATAGACTGAGGAAAGGGGAACCGAAAACGCGTAATATTCCGGGCGAGAGACGGGGGCATCGATCAATACGCCGTCTGTACCGAAGAAACCCAACTGTGAATGGAAGTAACAATATAGAATAATATCATGACATTACCTTCGTCTTCATCAACATTGGACTTCTCCTCCACCTTAATGAATTTGTCCCATTCAGAAGGACCTTTCTCGTCCAACAAACTCTCGGGGATCCAGGCGAGCAGATATGTGGGGTTCACACCCTCCTACGTCGCTTCAGCATCCTGTTATACACGAGGAGATTAGGCCACACACCTTCTTTACCAACCCCACAAATCCTGGAATATTATCCCTGGCATACGGCGTCGGGTTGACATAAACCTTGGACTTGGAATACAACAACCGATGGGTGGCACGCTCCTCCTCCTCCTCCATCGTCTCATTTATTGTTGGATTAGATCGACGAATCTCAACCATCGATTCTGACTGAAGCAATACGAGATATGTGTCAGCCCGTTGCGTTGTAATGCCACCCCTAAACATAGAAATCGTCGCGACTTACTGAGCTGGTGGATAGGTTGCTCTCGTAACTTGTGGAAGGCTCAGAGGCGCCCCCCATACCATATGTCACGGTTCGGACTAAATATGAGGAAGACGGACTTGGAATACGCAGTCGCTGTGCACCGCAGTGTTGAGGAACGTCACCTCAATTGGCGCATAACAAACGCGCATAATGCTCCATATAAGGGAATTGGGATTTCTAAGAAAAGCTCGGAAGGAGGGATTCCTCCGCTGCTCTCAGGGATTAAGATTTTAAAGTGTACAACTAGGATATGCATGTAAAGCGTCAATTTATACTGGGATTAGTGATATTACATTCTAAAGAAAATACTGTGGTCTGTACTTATCGCAGGCAATATTCAACTCAACTCACGCTCAGAAAGATGTCCAATATAACTCGAGTTCCTCTAAGAGACACGGATATTTACGCAATAATTGGAAAGGGTCTTTTGAATGTTTGAGGCGTGTAGAATCCCATTTCCTTGCGGTCGAAGAGGCTGTCGGCGAATATAGTGCGGGCCGAGCGCAAACAAACTTCAGAAATGGCAAAGATGCTAGAATTCTCAGGACAGACATAAAGTATAGTGGGAAGCGATGTAAGGAAAAGCGTATATTGCACATGAAGACCCTAATGTCATCACAATTACTTTTGGTAGCTCCAGACATTACGGAGTACTGCACAAAAAATCTAAATCAGAATCGAGTAAACTCGGGGAATATAACTAAGACTCACAGCCTGCCTTGGTGGCCAACCGGTTCAGAGAGTCGTCGCTCTCGCCCATTGCCCGGACCTGACCGCAAAGAGCAAATGCTGTCGAGGTGGACAAAGCCTTGCCATCGGCATCAACGTCCGCAACCATGATTTGGACTGAGGCGTGGTCCTTAGAGGTGATAAGGCGGTCTGTGAAAATGGAATGGTGAGTTCCTTCGAGTCTCCTGCGGACACTGTCGTTCTACTGACTGGTAGCAGCGCATTTGCGGGGGACGTAAAGATCGACGAGGACACCCTGTTAACATGCTCAGTAACGGTTCACTACCATTTCATGCAGCGTACACACCTGATCGTTTTCCATTGCAAGGTCTTTTGAAGGGGCAGACGGAGGTTGTGGACTTGTATAGTTGCTGTTCCGGAAATTTGGCTCTCTCAGATCGTACGGGCGCTAATTTAGACTTCATTTGCTTCCTGCGGAATGTCTAACCTAACCACGCTACGACGATACGCTGCACAAGTCGATCTATCAACGCTCCCTTCCTCTGTATTATTCAAATATACAGATGCGTCTTTAACGCTATTTGACCTGTTTCCGAAGTCCAATTCGTTTCATTTCCTTCTTCTACCACGGATCACTCCTACCCTACCTGAAGAACATACAAGAGACTTGAGGACTTTGTTGAAATGGGATAAGCAAAAGGCGCGAGAATGTATCGAGAGTCTTGCCAATGACGCCAAAGAAGTTGAGGACATGATTAAAGAGGAGATGAAGAAACGGTTTGGATTCGAATGGCCCATTTTTACAGGATTTCACGCCATTCGTAACGTATCATGTTTCTTATCAATGCCAGGCTTACAGAACTTACCTTTTTTTTTGTTCTGTTTTCGCTCCGAAGCGTCCATGGAGTGCGTATTATAATACCCCTATCTCAATGCTTACGAATTATTCCTACAGACATCTTCATCTACACATCATCGCATCAGATATCTTTTCAGATAGGCTAAAGAATAAAAAGCATTACAATTCCTTTCATCCCAAGCGGGGATTTTTCCTGCACCTTGATGATGTTCTGTCATGGTTCGACGCTACACCCTCTTATTATAAAACTGTTCGCATCCAAGTATCTCATTTCTTCTTACTTGTGACTTCTGATATTACTCTATCTAGATGGCTAAGCTACCCAAATCCGAATATGAACCGCTCCTGAAAGAAGCCCTCGTCTGCTGGAAATGCGATGAAACCTTCAAGACCATTCCGAAGCTGAAAGAGCATCTGAAAGCCGAATGGGAGAAGGATGCCGCAAGAGCCAAAGCAAAGGAGAATCGCAAACAAAAACGCAAACGCGAAGAAGATAAATCTCCTGACGGTGCTTCCTCTTCTAAACGTTCGAATACCTTCAAGGAAGACACTCCCGATTCATAACCATGCATTGCTCATATCATCGACGTTTCCTAGAAAGATTGTATCAGTCATATGTATATAATAATGTGTATTTGTGCTATTGATCTCTATTCCAATCAGCAAATCAATTCAAAGACAGTCCACCAAGATCTCCCACTCCGATCCTATTTCGCCTTCTCTTTCTTCGACGTCTCACTGGCCTCACGAATAGCCCAGGTAAACGCGTAGGTCTTGCATGCATCTTCGTAGGAAGACAGGATCTCGGCAGATTCTGGTCCATCTTCAATCACATCAATGAGATTCGAAACCTGGAGGAAATTAAGTGACGATTAGAAGTCAAAAGCTTGGTCAACTCACCTCTGAGAAGAAAGGATCGTCGTTGTCAAAACGATGAACGTGCTCGTAGTCGTCGTCTGGCGAACGAATGTATAACACGGGAGCAACATAAGGATTGACCAGCCTGGAGGAACGGTTACCTCGCGAATATCATCTACGAATCCTAAACATACTTTAATTGATAACCATCCGCAAAAACCTCGAGCTCGCAGCTATAATTCTTGCCTTGCAATCCAACAACATGGGTCAAGGAACCAACCGCGCCATTCTCGTATTTCCTGTTCACGCTTAGCCATCTGCTCTTGACCGCAAGTTCTACCGGGCTCACCATGTCGCTGAAGTAACTCGAGGAATACGTTGTTCAGGTGGGATTTTACTCTCATCTATTGGAATCTTGGAAAGCTCGCCGGCCTTCTCATTCCACTCCAACGAATGTGCAACCACAGTGGATAAATCGACTTCACCACCAAAGTACCGAGATAAATCGCCTAGACCCCATAAAAGTTAGCGGGCATCAAACACAAATCAGCTAAACGAACAAAAATGAGTGGCTTGCTCAATGATCGGTCCGTAGCTGTATATTAAATTAGCCTCGGGACACGGAACAAGCCAAACGGCGAACCTCTTGGATTTATCCCACCAGTCTGGTTTGGAGATCACAGAATAGGCGGTCGCATATCTCGCGATGGTACTCATGACCGTCAGATTCTTCTCTTCGAGAACCTGCTTCATCATCTGGACGGCTTTCAAATACCGTAGCATATATCTGAGAACATGTGTCAATTCGTCAAGGCTAATATCCACTATGGGAAGGAAAGTTACCCCACTGAACAAATTGTACCTGCTTCCTCGATAGCTTTGGCGACTCTGAAAGCGTCTACAACTTCATCTTTGGGTCCCGTGGCCACTGGTTTCTCGACGAAGAGAGGGACACCAGGGAATGCTTCAATGATCTTCAATTCAAGGTCGCGCCCTGGTTTCGTGGAACCACGGAACATCGGTGGACATCCCACAATAATCGCTCTAATGAAGAAATTCAATATTAATGGTTGGATGAGAGGGATAATGACGTACTGGATATCCTCTTCATCGGGATTCTCAGTCTTGATATAATCGTCCAGACTTTTGAAGATACGGGTATCCGCGTAGGCTGAGACTACGAAAGAAGCTCTTTTCTTCTCAAGGACAGTAGCTGCGCGGTCAACGGCAGGGTCTATGAGTGCAACGACTTTGAGTCTTGGACCAAGTTTACTGAAATGCGAGACTTGAATGGAGTGAAGCTACAGTAATAATGTGAATACTGACTGTTCCAGACGGAAAGAGTGGTTCCATGGTCCTTCGTCAGAACCTGAGAGTGGTAAGTGAGGAGAGATGGTAATCTAATATCCAAAGTGACATACCGAACATGATGTTTCCAGCACCAATGAATATAACGTTAAAATCTTCACCATTCCCTCTGGCTGCTACAGTTCTGTGACGAGAATTAATTGAGATGGTCAGTGCGATAAGGACAACTTACTTGTCCATTGGGACAAGATACTCGGGGTCGATTGACCCACGACGCGAGAGAGGACGAGGACGAGGAGGAGGGCCCATGATGTTCAGGAATGCTTGAGGGAGAAAAAGAAAGAGGTGGGGTGGTGGATACACTTTATATGGGAGCGGAGCGCTCCAATAACAAGAGGTGGAGAAGCCGCTAAACCGGTAAAGTCACTCAACTCGCATTACTTCGCGGCCGATCATAATTACGTAGTTGATCAGCCTGCCCCTCACCCAAAGTGTACGGGAAAAATAAAGAAATTTGTAGCTATAAGCGTGGAGAATTCGAAAAGTCTTATGAGGATAAACAGTTGGAGAAGTTGAGACATAGAAAACATGGATATATGCTTCACACAAATCTTCCTCAGCTTAACGAGTCAACACCTGCGAACGCCGCTTTGCCTGCAACTCTTCCGTCTTCTTTTCTGCTGCTTCCAGTCGGTCTTGCATTTCCTGTGCCCCAGTTGGACCCTCAGCAGTGCCTAGCCTTTACTATAGACATACCTTCAGCTGGGCATCCAAACGTTCCTTTTCCTTGTTTAGCTTGTCTAGTCGCTCTTTCTCCGCTTGCTCGGTACGCCTGCCAAGGCAGAGCTATTAGATGTGACTGGGTATTCAATGGCACTACATACAACGCCGCCGCTTCTAACAACGACTCCATTGAGAACGTATCATCGACCAAAGGGGTGGGAAGCGATGGAGGTAAAGTCGGAATTGTCAGCAATCGCTCTTGATCTTCAGAAAGCCGACCGGCTTCGTCAGCAACATTAATGCTGGTTTGGACACTGCACAAGTCGATTAGCAAACGGCGCTGGTCCCAAAGGAGAACAGTACTGCTGCTGTTCTGGGGGTGTTGAATCCATGTCGCTCGTCGTCGTTGTAGCGGGAAAGATCTGCAGAGGTAGGTGTTGTCAAGAAGGTCAGACTCGATAACTATGCGCGCGCTTCGAGGTCCCAATCAGGATACAGGTCTACGCCGACCGAATTCACCACAGACTTCTCGAAGTTATGCCCTTATTACTAATTCTTAACATGCAGCGAAATCTTTATCATAGCATTACACTGCGATCTTTGTACTTTCTTCCGTTGACTCCGTTCCGCCATGCATCCCACTTGCCTTACACCACGCGTCCGATCGCGCTATAGAAATGCTAATAGTCCAAAACTGGGCCTCTTTATCCCTTCACCCTAAACCCTCGACGTTCACCTGCAGACCTCCATCCTTTTTATTCTCCTGGATCCTCTCCCAGCTTGACTAGAGCTATCGCTCCCACCACTGTAGCAAGAATAGTCAGAATATCTCTGTGTTACCCATCTTATCCTTAATTCTACATCTGTTTCACTACTATGGATCTCGAGTTGATCTTGGCCAATCCCAATGATTATGCCCCCCGTAAGTCTTGACGCTATATCGTGTATTCTTTCCCGTCTGACCACCGAATTGGAATCTAAGGGATGACGACGCCACCGGAGGATTCAGTATCTATTCGAGCATTTAAGCATATGCATCCCAACACTGAGGATGGCCTCCTTACTTTCGACAGCACGGTATGTCTCGAGGATTTCTCTAGAATGGATATCTTGGTTAACAAAGACTCTGAAGCCACACAAACTAGCTGCCACACCACCAATGGACCCGTACGCTGAAGATTTTCTAAAGGATGTCCTTGGCCCCGAGAAATGGGAAATTTTCTCTGCCCGACTCTTCGAGCGCCGCCTCGGTGCAAAAGCAAAGGGCAAGGGCAGAGGAAAACCCGGTGAAGACGGCGACAACAAATCTAGTATCTCTGCGATCGAATTTCTCGTCAAAGTCGAAGTTGTGAAAGAAATCCTTCGGTCTTATGTCCCCCACCCCTATAACCCCTTAAAGTCGCTCACACATCCGTATCCACGTTCCCCCTCTGGTCAGGTTACATTAACACGATCCACAATCCTCCAACTCTGTGGATGGTCCAACACTCAGTTCTCTTACTGGGCTCGACGAGCTGAGGCTGTATCTGTTCTATCTGAGTATGATTCACGTCTCCGTTCGGTGGGCAGCGCCTTGGAGCGTCGCCTCCGTGATAATGTATTTTCTGATGCTGTTGACGAGGATGAAGCAGCATTGGTGACAGGGAAGGGTCTAGATGCTATTGTCGATGAAGTCAAGAAAAGGACCGGGAAGAGCCAGTTCCTACGAGGAAAACACTCGTCATTAGACCCTTATGGCACGGTGGTCTCAGAAGATGAATCCTCCCTCCCAACAGTCCCGGTCACATCGTATGCCACAACATTTCAAGCCACAGGATATGATCACTGGCTCACCCGAGCCGGTTACTCAGAGGCACGCAGTCTTTCCCCAGACTCCCCTCCAGGTCAAAGCCCCACGTCCTGGTCAAAGAAAGAAGATATCGCCTTCGCCGAAATTCAGAACTCATCTACGCCCAACAGAACTGCGGCCAAGGGAATAACGCTCCCACCAATTTCCAGCTGGGACCCCACAGCCCTACATACGGCTTCCACGACGCTCTCTGGTAGTGGCGGTGGCAACATGGGACGAAAAGCAAATGAAGGGTCCACGCTGGCACCCCAGAACTTCGCTGTTCCGGACTCTCGTTTGGATATAGAGGCGTTCCTCGCGAAAGGGAAGCGTAAACCTGGTGAAAGGGACAAGATTCCACCGGGTCAGAAACGTGCTCGGACGTTTTGTAGTGATGACGAGGCGTAGGCTGTTTTTCGTTCTGTATGCCACCTTTAATTTACTTTCCCATGTAATACCTTAGATTAGGATACCTAGAGTACAATGTGTAGAACACAATAATCACGAGTTTTTGCCAGTGCATATTACCGCTTTGGGAAGGTGTCTGTGGGGTACTTCCTAAATGGGAATGAACATCTGTGACAGTGAACCATCAAATGTCGTTTCTTCAGCTGAATGTTGGCCACCTGCTAGTCTTAATATCCTTTATATTCCTGTGTCTGGGAAGCTACGCAACGCTCTTCAGTGCATTCCTGCACAGTAAATCAGGAATTTGGGTACGAAACCTTGCGTCGATACTCGGAAATGGATTACATGCTTACCCACCCCCCGTTAAGATTCTCGACGTCCTCGCCGAAGACACGCATTACAAGTATTGGTTTGCGTTGCTTATTCCGACTACCACATACTTTGTCATAGCCAATTGGGTCGGCTGGCAATATTACCGTAATTCATGAAGGCGGAGCACAAGAGGTGCAACGTGAAGAATGCATTATGGTGAGAATTCATATCATGTAGAATAAGAATACAATCATACATAATAACGCTACAGATACTAATGCGTACAAATGGTGAACCATAGTCCTAATCCTACACTGGAACGGAAGGACGAGGAAATACTATTGAGATTTAGTGTTAGGTCGACGGGTTTGCACTCCACGGAGCTGCGACCAT
>Ga0157379_10002665_pt1 | contig 15038 bp, 14 predicted proteins | sample S25metaG_FD_121802 | JGI IMG/M metagenome (GOLD analysis project Ga0157379, IMG submission 121802) | Switchgrass rhizosphere microbial communities from Kellogg Biological Station, Michigan, USA - S2-5 metaG | ecosystem: Host-associated > Plants > Roots > Rhizosphere > Soil | place: USA... | reverse complement strand
CGTTGGAGGAGAAACCACCGGTGTCGGCGGTGAGGGTGTCGAGGGCCGCTTCGCCTGCGTGGCCGAAGGGCGGGTGGCCGAGGTCGTGGGCGAGGGCGACGGTGTCGAGCAGGTGCGGGTCGGCGCCGAGAGGGACCCCGATCGCGTGGGCGATGTGCGCGACTTCGTAGGAGTGGGTGAGCCGGCTGCGGGGGGCGGGGCCTTCGTCGGGGTCGAGGGCCTGGGTTTTTCCCGCGAGCGCGCGGATCGCCGCGGTGCGACCCAGGCGTTGCCGGTCGACCGCGAACGGGGACCGGCCGGGCCAGGTTTGGCCGGATGGTGTGGGGTGGCGGCGTTCGATGTCGGGGGCCTGGTAGCCGGGTGGGATCACAGGGGTTCTCCGGCGGCGGTGCTGCGCTCGAAGAGCAGCTCGAATCCGTCGGGGGTGAGCCAGCGGGCGTACACCGGATCGGCGCACAGCTGCGCGCGGCTACGCCCGCGGAACCGGGCGTCGAGGAACATGAGCCGGTGCAGTACCCGGCCGTGGATGAACCGGGAGGCCACGTCCAGCCGTCCGTGTGGTGGGAGGGCACGCAGGGCGTCGGTGTTGATGAGCCGGTTGGTGTCCAGGAGCCGGAGTCGGCCGTGACGGTCGAGGACGAGGTTGCGGAACTGGTCGTCGATGATGTCGGGCAGCAGCGTGGGCAGGGCCGCGGCGTCGGCGAGTAGCCGGCGGGTGAGCGTCAGGAACCGGTGGAGATCCGCGCGGGCCGTGGTGGGCAGGGATGCCGGGTCGTGGTGGTGCAGCGGCGTCGGATCGACATCGACCCATCGTTTCGCCAGGACGGTGTCGGAGACGTGCACGTCGGTCCGGTCGGGGGCGAACAGCCGCTGGGCGGGCAGCAGCATGGGCAGCGTCGGGCTGTAGACGCCTCGGAGGTAGGCGTCTTCTGTCCGGATCTTCTCCACGGTCAGATCGGGGCAGGTCGTGGTGAACAGTTGCAGGCACCAGGGGCTGGCGGGCTGGCGGAACACCCGGCTGTGTTCGCCTTCGCCGATCTGCTCGTAGACGGCGGGAGGTCGCCGTGCCAGCAGGCCGCTCACCGCCGGCCCGCCACCTGGATGAGGGCGGTGTCGGTGAGCAGCGCGTCGACGCCGAGCCGTCGGGCGCAGGTCAGGGCCTGCTCGGCCGTGTTCACGATCGGTTCGCCGGGGCCGTTGAAGGAGGTGTTGAGCAGGACGGGGGGATGCCCGCGGTTTTCCAGGGTGTCCAGAACGGCGCAGATCAGATCTTCGTCGCCGGGGCGCAGCCGTTGGGGTCGGGTGGTGTTGTCAGCGTGGGTAATCGCGGGCAGGTCCGCGGCCCCGGTGGGGGTGAGGTGGGCGGCGCCGAGCATGTATCGGTCCAGCTCGCCGATGGGCGTCCACCAGGCGGCGTTGTCGCGGTGGGTGACGGGGCCGAAGGGCCGCCACAGCTCGCGTCGTTTGAGATGGTTCACCTGGTCGCGGGTCGCCGCGGCGTGGGGCAGCGCGAGCAGGGAGCGGTGGCACAGGGCCCGCGGGCCGGCTTCGGCCCGTCCGCGGCACACCCCGACGACGGCGCCGGCTTCGAGGAGGTCGGCGATCCGTTCCGGGGACGGCTCTGCGGCCGGCAGCCCGTCGAGGTCGGGTAGCGGTCCGGGCCCGCTACCGAGGTAGGCGGACATCGTGTGTGGGGTGGGCGGGGCTGACAGCGTCCACGCGGCGCCCAGGGCAACACCGGCGTCGTGTGGGACCGGTGGCACGTAGACCGGGCCGGGGATGTGGCCGTTGGCCGCGCAGTTCAGCGCGACGCCGCCGGCCAGGCACAGCTCGGCCGTGCCGGCCAGACGCCGGGCTTTTTCGGCGAGCCAGGCGACCACGGTCTCCACGGTGTGCTGCGCGGCACTCGCGAGGCGCACGGCCTGCTCGTCATGGTGCAGCTCGCCTGGTCGCCGTCGTGGCCCGGCGGCGCCGGTGAACGCGGCGACCTGCGCGGCCCACCGTGGACGCAGATCTTTATAGCGGGCGGCCGGATCGTCACCGAGTACCGAGCGCAGCATGGCGGCGTCGACGGTCAGCCAGCCCGGGTCGCGGCCGGCGGTGGTGTCGTAGGCGGCCAGGCCCATGGTCTTGCCCGCGCCGCGTTTCCCCAGGCCCAGCCAGTCGCTGACCGCCTCATACATGTGCCCGAGGCTGTAGGTCTGCGGCCACACCGCCAGCCGGACCAGCGCGCCGCCGCGGACCGCCCGAAACATGCTGATCGACTCGTCCTCGCCGTTGCCGTCGACCACGACAACAGCGGCCTGTTCGTAGCCGCTGGCGTGGAAGGCGACCGCGGCGTGGGCGCGATGGTGCGCGACGAACTGCACCTCCGGGCGAACGGGCCCGGGGAACCCGAGGCCGTCGAGCAGCTCCTTTTCGCTGCTCGCCGTCCAGCCGGCGCCGTGCTGCGCGGCCATCCGCGGCTCGTCCCAGCCGACCGCGACCGCGTCCACGTCGCCCACGTTCACCCCAGCCACGTCGAGCGCGTGGGCGACCGCTGCCGCGGGCAGGCGCACCCCGGGTGCGTGGCGCACCCGGCTGATCCGCTCCAGCTCCACGAAGGCCCGCGGCATCCCGTCGACCACCACACAGGCCGACGGATCATGAAAGGCGCCGTGGCCGGCGTTGACACCCACCACGACCGTCATCGGGCACCCGCCCCTGCCAGGGCCGACCGGTCGGCGGTGAGCACGTCCGTGTAGCCGTCGAGCATCGCCTCCACGGTGAGCCTGCGGGCGCTGTCCCGCCCAGCCGCTCCGATCCGGGCCCGTAGCGCCGGGTCGGTGAGTAGCCGGCCCAGGGCATCGGCGAGCGCGGGCGGATCGGACGGCGGCACCAACAGCCCGGACACGTCGTGCTCCAGATAGGTCAACGGCCCGCCGTGACCGGTCGCGACCACCGGAACGCCAGCAAGCATCGCCTCGACGTTCGCGTAGCCGAACGGCTCCGGCGCTCGCGACGCGAGCACCGCGACGTCGGCCGCTGCGTAGCAGCTCACCACCTCCTCGGTGCTCAACGGATCGAGCATCACCACCGACCCGCGCAGGTTCAGGTCGGTGACGAGGGCAGCGAGGTCGGTCTCGTAGTCGCGATACCGGCTGTCGACCAAACCCGCCCCGTTGATCAGCAGGACGGTGTCGGTGAACCGGCCGGCGTCCCGTAGCCGGGCCACCGCGTGAATCAGATCGGCGTGGCCCTTCCACGGCACCCGCCGCGCCGACGTCAGCACCCGACGGCCCTGCGCGGGCAGCTGGTGGCGCGCCGCGACGGCCGCGAACACGTCGCCCTCGACCGCCGCCCGCAGCCGCTCTTCGAAGGCGTGGACGTCAAGGCCGTTGACCACGGTGCGCAGCGCCGTCTCCGGCAGGCCATGGGCGAGCAGCGCGGCGCGCACCGCGTCGGACACCGCGATCAGCCGCAGGTCCAACCGCCCCTGGTCCATCTGATCGGCGAGATAGCGGAACCGACCCGCCGCGTCCTCGCTGGCGTCGTGGACCACCCCGACGATCCGTAGGCCCTGCGGGTCGAGCAGGCCGAACTCCACCGCCTTACACACCGCGACCAGCGCGTTCACGGTCTGGACCAGCAGATCTCTCATACCGGCCTCGGCGATGGCGTGCGCGTACTGGCCCGCCAGCGACCACCACACCGGGTTCGCCGACTCGAACACCGCCTCGTCGTACCAGCGGGCCACCCGAACCGGATCCTTGCCGCCGGTCGCCGGATCGACCAGCAACGAGCGGAACCCCGTCGCGACACCCCGCCAGTCCACCGTCACACCCTCCGGCGTGCGTACCGCCCGCGCCCGGCCGAGGCCGACCGCTCCGCTCTGCGTGACCGCCACCCGCATCCGCGGCCAGCGGCCCGCCAGCGCACCGAGAAGGTGATGGGTGTGCGTGACCATGCCTGTCACCCGGGCCATCTTCTCCGTCCCGTCCTCCCATCTCCCACGCACGTCATAGGTCAACACGTGTAAACCCTGCGGAAAACGCATCAGCCCTCCTCATCGGAATGGACATGCCACGCCGGAACAAGACAGCCTTCCTCTCCGTCCAGCGCATCCCAGCAGCCAGCGGCGACGCGACGAACCCGGCGCGGCGGTCGCACAGACCCACCGGACGCGCCTGGCGTTCTGCGGACGGAGCCCGCGATGTCTGATCCAGGAAACCGCAGAAACCCACCGGTGAGGAGACCCCTGAATATTTCTTCGTTTTTCTCGTATTGCTCATTTTTCCCGCCCGGTGCATCCTGGATCAACGCGAGGAAGGGACACCGATGTCACGGCCACGCAGCACACCGATCCGCAACCAGCACCTCGCCGACCACATCAGATCGACCGGCCTCACCTACGACTCCATCGCCGCCGCGATCAACCGGATCGGCGAGGAGGAAGGCACCAGGCTACGTTGCTCCGCAGCATCCCTGGCGAAGTGGCTCAACGGCGTCACGCCACACGCTGCGACAATACGAGCAGGCGTGGAAGCCTTCTCCCGCATCCTCCAACGCCCCGACCTGCAGGCCACAGACCTCGGATGGCCCGAAACCCCACGACCAGACAACCCCTGGCACGGCGACCCCATCGCCTGGATCATTGAACTTGGGAGGGACGTCATGCTCGACCGGCGTACCGCAATCACCGCCGGCGCCTACTCGCTGGCCGCCGCCACCACCCCGGCGTTCCCCCACTCCCTCGCCGCGCCCGTCAGCCCGAGTGGCAGCGCCGGCCAGGCCGATGTCGCCCGCATCCGCCAGATGACCGCCCTTTTCGCCGACCTCGACGACCGCCACGGCGGCGGCCACGCCCGCACCGCCATCGCCGCCTACCTCGCCCACGACGTCGCACCCCTGCTACGCGGCACGACCGGCACCGCCCGCCCAGACCTCTTCGCCGCCGCGTCCCAGCTCACCTACCTCGCAGCCTGGATGGCCGCCGACGACGGACACAGCGGCCTCGCCCAGCGGTACTACGTCCAAGCAGTGCGCTTCGCCGACGAAGCCGGCGATCCGCTCCTGCGCACCACCGCGCTACGCTCCATGGCCGTCCAGGCCATCGAACTCGGCCACCACCGCGCCGGCTTGGCGCTCGCGGACGCCGCCGCCAGCAGCCTGCCGGACAACGCGCCGATGCGCCACCGCGCCTGGATCACCGGCCTACGCGCCGAAGCAACCGCCGTAGCCAACGGCGACCCCCGCCACGCCCGCCGCCTCCTCCACCAAACCGAGACCTACCTCGACCGCGCGGACTCCCGAGCCAATAACGCGCTATTCGGGAATTACCAGCGACCCAGCTTCGAACATCAGGCCGGTCTCACGCTCGCCGCCGTCGGTGATCTGCCCGCCGCCGAACGACACCTCACCGCCTCCGTCACCACCCGCACCACCACCGAAAACCGCAGCCGCGCCCTGATCGGAAGCCGACTCGCCGCCATCCAACTCCGCCGCCAGCGACCCGACGCCGCCGCGCACACGGTGCTCACCCTCGCCAGCGATCTCGAGGTGTCCTCAACCCGGGTACACAACACCCTCACCGGCATCCGCACGTCGTGGCGCCCCTACCTCAGCGACCCCAACGTCGCCGCCGCCGACCAGCTCCTCGCGACCGCCCTGCAACCCGCCAGAGATGGACTCCGGACACGCTGAGTCGGCGCAGCCGGCCATGGACAACCCTCCACAGCCGAAAGCGCCGCCCCTGGACATCCTTAATGATCAGGCCCGTGGAGGTGGGGTGGACCGTCGTGGTTTCGTCATCACCTCGGGCGCGGCGCTGGCCGCGCTCCTCGGCCACTGGCGTACCGCGATAACAGGCCAGTCCGAGTTGCCCGCGGATGCGGCCGTCGTGCCGCGAGGCAGGCCGGCGTTCGGCGCCTCGGCGCTGTTCGATCACATCGGCGACCGGCTGGAGCATCTGAGGCACTTGGACGACGAGCTCGGAAGCGGCCAGATGGCCCGCCTCGCCCGCAACGAACTCGCGCTGATCACGCAGCTGATCAACAGTGGCGGGCTGCCCGCGCGTGTCGAGGCACGGGCATTGTCGCTGGCGGCGGAGGCGGCGAGGCAGACCGCGTGGAGCCTGTTCGACTCCGACCATCACGGGCGCGCTGAACGCTACTTCGAGACGGCGTTGCGGGCGTCGGCGACCGCCGGGGACGCCACCGCCGGCGCCTATGCCATGTCGTTCCTGGCCGTTCAGCACTACACGGTCGGTGACCCGCGTGACGCGGTGAGACTGCTGACGTTCGCCGAGGAGTCCCTCGCGGGCCAGAGCACACCGCGGATGCGGGCCATGCTCGCGGCGAGAAAGGCCCGCGCCTTGTCCAAGACCGGGGACCGTGCCGGGGTGACCCGCGCGCTTCACCACGCCCGCGACCTGCTCGACCGCGGACCGCACGATGACGATCCGCCGGTCCTGTACTGGGTGACCCGCGCGGAGATCGAGATGATCGCTGGGTCGTCGGCGCTCGACCTGGGCGACCCGATTGCCGCGCTGCACTTCTTCACCGCCGCCGCCGACGCCGACTACCCCGGCGACCAGCAGTTCCCGCGCAGCCACGCGATCTACCTGGCGCGCGCCGCCGAGGCGCACCTGGCGTCGCACGACCTCGACGCCGCCGTCGCCTGCGCCCGGCACGCCGCGCGCTGCCTGAAGGCGGTCGATTCGGCGCGGTCGGGTTCGGCCCTGTCCGGGCTGCGCAGGAAACTGGCGCCGCACTCGGCCAGCCCAGCAGTCCGCGACTTCCTACAAGACGGGTAGACCGAAGACCGCCCGCAGCTCACGCACGGTCACATCCTCGTCCAACCCCAGCAGCACCTTCATGCCCAGCCGCGCGGCGGCGACCAGCCTCACGCCAACCACCCGGGTGAGACGCCGAGCGCTGCCCGCCGTCGCAGCTGGTGAGCGGGCACGGCCGTCGATGCGTCGAGCTTGGCCGAGCGTGGCTGTTGACGGCCAGACCGGCTGTGGGGCAGCAGCATTCGTCCCCGGACTGGCATCCGCATCCGGACCGGCGGTGCGACCAACCCGCTCATCCAGACCAGGCATGATTACACGATGCAGGCAGATGACCGCGTATTGCTCATCGACATCGAGAACGCCGTCGGTTCTGTGCGGCCACGGCCGGATCTCGTCCGTAGGCGGGTCCGAGCGCTGCTGGACGCCGCAGCACCCGTCCATCACGTCGTGGCCTGCTACGCCCAGGACGACCCGAGCCTCGACGAAGTCGTATCCGTGCTGGCCGAACTCGGGGTAGCGCCTTGGCCTGTGCCCCTCCAGCGCCAATGCCGCCGACAAGGCCCTGCTTCAGCACGCCCACTACGTGCACCAGCGAGGTGGGCGCGTGTTCATCGTCGCGTCCGGTGATCGCCAGTTCGCCGCGCTGGCCTCACTGGGGCGTCTGGAGATCTTGGCCTGGGAGAAGCAGCCCGTGGCCCGCGCTCTTGCCAATGCAGCCGGATCTCACCTTCGCCGTCTCCCGGCCCCGTCCACAGACAGCAGCTCGCCGGTCACGGCCATCGCAGTGGAGGCGCCCGAGGACGTTGCCCGCCCTGAGGAAGCTTTCGGATCCCACGAAGCAGGGGAGCAGCACAGGCACCTGGGGAGATCGACCGATCAGGGCTTTCCGGTGGGAGGCCGGCCCTGCCATGGCTACCTCCACGCGGTCCTGACCGGCATCGGCATCGGCGTCGGCGAGCGACTCACCGCCACAGCGCTGGCCCGGCGGGGCGCCGCCATCTCCGCGTCCCGGCGTCGCGAAGGTGCGTGATTCCTGCAAGTCCAGCGCGACGCCTTCGTCGAGATCACGAAACGCCGCATCGACGTGTGGCACGCCTACAACAACGCCGTCGACGGCATCGAGGACGTCACGGTGGTGGACGTCGATATCGCGAACAGGACCCCGTTCCACTTCGTCGTGCAGATCCCCGACCGCGTCTTCCATCAGCCACGCGCCGCCGGGATCGGAGTCGGCGCCCCCTACTCGCCCAACCATCTCCAGCCGGCCTTCTCCCCCTGGTACACCCCGCTGCTGGTCACCGAGCAGGCCGCCAGAGCCGAAATCGTGACAGACTTCGCGGTGCAGCTCGGTCAACGCGCGGCGGGTGCCGTCGCAGACGGTGCGGCCAGGACCGGGGGTTTCGGCCGAGACGGTCGAACCGGTGCTGTGTCGCGGCCTGCTCGTCCAGGACCATGTTGCACAGTCCGATCACGTGTGCTTCGTCGCTGTCGTCCCCGCCCATGCGGTGTGATGATGCCACTCCTGATCTTGCGGTGGCGTCCGCCGTGAGAACGCCCGATCCGGATCATCGCGGCTGGGGCGGTCCAAGCTTCGTTGATCGTCAGTTCGTGCCTGCGGCGGGCTGGGCACATGCCTTCGAGACAGCGCGCGTGCTGGCGTCGGGTACGCTGGCATTCAGCGCCGATTGGTTCGCCTCCCTTGACGTTGTCAAAGGAGTGCGGGGGTTCGATTCTCCTGCGGTGCACGCCTGGTTGAGGCAGGTCGGGGTCCCGCGTTGTCCACACGGCGCGGGACCCCGATGTATGTGGCCTGGGCCTCCGCTCCCCGCCGCAGACTGGTGCCGCAGGCCAGCCGGCCGAACGGCCGTTAGGTGGCGAGTGCGGATAGTGTGAACGTGTGTGCGATGTGTAGTCGCATTGGCCATGGTGGTTGGGGATGTTTGTGGTGCGTTGCCGAGCGCACGCGGCGGGCTGTGATGGTCGCCGATCTCTGATCGGCTTCCCTGGGCCCGTGATTTTACTCCGGGGCCGAGCCCCGGACCCCGCGTAGCTGGCGCCTCGTCGCCCGGCGGTCGTTGCTGGGTGATGGTGGTGCTTCATAGATGTCTGGTTGAGACAGGGTCAGGGCCCCGCTGCCGCTACTCCGGCGCGGGGCCTTGGTCTTTCTGGCGGCCGGGATGGCGGCCTACCGGCCTGCCATCAGTCCGAAGAACAGGGCGCATGACCGCTGACTTCGAGACCGCTTGGCAGCGCCACCAGTCACCGTCGAGCTGCTGCACCGCGACGGCATGGCCGCTGGCCCTTGGGGCTGTGACTTCCGTGCCCCTTTCCTGCTCACACGCCCGGTCGGACGGCTGAGAGCCGCGGCGAAGCGCCTCACATACGGTCACAGGTCCTCGTTGAACGTCTGATGCATGAAGCACGAAAGACAGCCACCGTCCTGCGTCCACCTGTAGAGGCACTCCTCAGGGCGAAAGTACGCCCGGCAAGTCGGCCGACTTCGTCCCCGCCCTGCTGGAACGGTGGAGCAGCGCTGACTCACAGCGACGAGGCGGGCATAGCCGAGTGCCGGCGGGAGGCGTCCTCTGATGGTGGCGCTGCGTGCCTTCCGCCCTATGTGCTCCAGGTCCGTCTGGACCTACCGCCTTCTGCGTGACAAAACTAGCACGGAAGGACGCGAAAGCGTACGATCTGATCCGCTCTGTGTCGATATATGGACAGAGCGGCAGCGATGGGGATCATCGGGTTCCTGCCCGTGACCTGGGCCTTACGGGGGTGGAGTGGTGTTACGCGCATGGTGGCGTCCACCCCAACGGCCGCGTCCGCCTCTTCGTCGACGCGATCGTGGGCGGTGAGAAGAGCCGGAGATCCGATCGATGACGCCTACGTCCCGTCGTGGCTCGGCTTCTCGGACGTACAAACCGTTCGCAATGGCCCTGGCAGGGGGAGTGATTGTGACCAGCACCTACATGCCGGCTGGCGAAACGGGTGAGGGAGGAGGCGCACCCGCTGCCTTCGCGACCCCGCGGTTGGCCACTCCGCCGAGGCGCAGGACACCCGTGGGGCGCTTGGCATTCGGCCTGATCATGGTGCTGCTGTGCGCCGGCGTGCTGACGGTGATGTTCACGCGCGCGCAGCACCGCTCCGCGGTACTCGCGGTCGCGCGACCGGTTGACGCCGGGCAAGCGATCGGGGACGCAGATCTGCGGATCGCGCAGGTCTCCTCCGAAGGCCTCACCACGATCGCCGCCTCGCAGCGAGGCCAGGTGGTAGGTCGGATCGCGGCGGTGGACCTTCGCCCGGGGATGAACCTGACCCCGGACGCTCTGCGCGGCTCCGCGATTCCCGCCGCTGGGCAGACGGTCGCCGGTGTGCTGTTCAAGCCCGGTCAGCTGCCGGGCCGGGCGCTGCATGCCGGCGACCAGGTGGAACTCGTGACGACGGCGACCTCTGCGCAGTCCGCGTCTGCCGGAGGCGCGGACGGCCCGAGTAGCAGCACCGTCAGCACGTCGACGTCGACACGTCGGGCGCAGGTGGTCACGGTCACGCCGGTGAGCGGCTCCACGGACGGGTCGGTGGTCGTCGATCTGCTGCTCGACGAGGCTGACGGTCCGTCGGTCGCCGCGGATGGCGCGGCCGGGCACCTGGCTCTGCTGTTGCTGCCCAGGGGCAGGTGATCGGGTGCTGCTGAGTCTGGTGTCCGCGAAGCATGCCCCGGGGACGACGACGGTCGCCGCCCTGCTCATGTGGGCGTGGCCGCAGGTGGCCGCCCGCCAGACCCTTCTGGTAGAGGCGGATCCGGCCGGCGGAGACGTGCTGCTGGACATGTATGAGGGGGCCGTTCGGGAACCGGAGGGCCGGGGCCTTCTCGCCGCCGCGGTGGACGCCCGCTACGGCATGCGGCCCGAGCAGATCCTTCGCTACGCCATGCGTCTCGACGGCGACGGCCATCGCCTCCTGCTTCCCGGGCTGGCCGATCCGGCTCAGGTCGCGGCGCTGCGGGACACCTGGCCGGAGCTTGGGGCGGCCTTCGCCGGACTGGACAGGTGCGACCCGCCGGTGGATGTGATCGTCGACTGCGGGCGACTGGGTTCGTTCGCCCCGCCCGTGCCGCTGCTCGCCGGACCGGATGTGCTGGCGATCGTGCTGCGCCCCACCCTGCGGGACGTGGCGGCGGCGGCTCCGCGGATTGCCGCGCTACGCGAGTCGCTGCCGGCGCCGCCCACCGGGCCGGACCTCGCGGCCGTCCTCGTGGGCGAGGGTCCCTACCCGGTGGGGAGGATCGCTGACTTCCTTGGTGTTGCGGTCGTGGGCGGGCTGCCGCGGGATCGCCACCTCGCGGATCGGGGACTGAGGATTCTGGCTGAACGGTCCTATCCCCGGTCCGCGCTCGGGCGGGCGTCCGCCAGCCTTGCCCGTGGCTTCCACGACCTGCTCCTCGACCGCAGCCGAGCGCTCGTGGCGGCCCAGGCGGCCTGGGCGGCCGAAGCGCGGCCCCTGCCCGTGCCGATGGCGGGCGTACCGGAACTCCAGCCCGTGCAGCGGCCAGCACCAGGTCTGCCGTCATCGGCACCGTCGCCTCCGTCATTGCCGCCGCCTCCGTCTTTGCCGCCGCCTCCGTCACGTCCGCCGTCAGTCGTCGCTTCGCCGGGGGCCATCAGCGGGCCGCCGCCTGTGCCCTTCGTCCCGGATGTGTCGGCGGCGCACAGCCTGGGGGTGCGGGGATGAGGTCGACGGACTACGTTCTGGGCGGCTGGGACGCCCAGCCCGCCCAGCCATCGCGCCGCCGCATCGCGGCCGCCGCGCGGGGCCTTCCGCCGTCGGCGGGGCCGCCGGGCCGCCTTCCCGTGGTGGCGACGGGGGTGCCCGGTCCGGAGAGCATGAGCGCCTCGGACTGGGCCGAGGTCACCCGGATGCGCGAGCTGGTGGCGACCTATCTGGCCGAGTACAGCGAGGCCGATCAGGGCCGCCGGCTGACGGTGGCGGACATGCGCCAGATCGGCCAGGCGTACATCGCCGAACTCGTGCGCGATCTGGTCGAGCGCCGCAGCCAGGCCGGGATTCCGCTGTCGGCGGCGGCGGAGAACGTGTGGCGCAAGGCGGTGTTCGACGCCGCCTTTGGGCTCGGCCGACTGCAGAACTACGTCGACGACATCGCGAACGTGGCGAACGTCGACGTGTACGGCTGCGACGACGTCGTCGTCGAGTACCGCGGCGGCCGGCTCGCCCGGGTGCCCCCGGTGGCCGCGTCCGACACCGAGCTCGTCGAGATGATCGCCCGGGCAGCCCGCTACGCCCCACTGTCGCGGGAGTTCTCCGACCGGGCGCCCTTGCTGACGACCCGTCTTGCCAGCGGCAGCCGACTTACCGCGCAGATGCGGGTGAGCCCTCGTCCCGGCCTGACGGTCCGCAACCACCAGTTCGTCGAGGGCGTCAGCCTGGATACCCTCGTCGAGCTGGGCACGATCGACCTGGTGTTGCGCGAGGTGCTGCGCGCCGCCGTCCACGCCGGCTGGAACATCCTGATCAGCGGCGAGCAGGGTGCCGGCAAGACGACGACCCTGCGCTGCCTGTGCGCGGAGACCCCTCCGTGGCAGAAGCTCGTCGTGATCGAGCGGGAGGCGGAGCTCTTCCTCGAACGGCTGGGACGCCCTGGCCAGGTGGTGCCGCTGGAGGCCCAGGAGGCCAACACCGAGGGCGTCGGTGAGATCACGATGAGCACGCTCGTTGTGCACTCCCTGCGGATGAACGCCGGGCGCATCATCCTGGGCGAGGCCCGCAGCGACGAGATCGTCGCCCTGCTCACCGCGATGAGCGCGGGCACCCGCGGGGCGATGGGCACCATCCACGCCAACCGCGCCGAGGACGTGTTCGCGATCCGGCTGCCCTCGCTGGCGATGATGCCGCCCTACGCACTGCCGGTGGAGTTCTCCGCCATGCACGCCGCCGCTGGTCTCAACCTCGTCGTCCACATCGCGCTGCGCACCGAGCTCGCCGCCGACGGGACGCCGCTGCGCAGGCATCGGTTCGTCACGTCGGTCGCTGAGGTGACCGGCCTGGAGAGCGGCCGGGTCGCGTCCAACACGATCTTCCGGCCGCGCCCGGACGGGCGAGCGGTGCCGGGCGCGGCGATCCACCGCCTCGACGAACTGGTCGGCGCCGGGCTCGACCCGACCATCCTCGAGCGTCATCCCGCCGGGCTGTGGGAGCTGGCATGACGGTGATGGTGCTGCTATTGGCTGCCGGAGTGGCCGGCGGCCTGCTGCTGGTCGCGACCGCCCTCGTGCCGGCCTGGCGGCCCGATCCGCGGAACGCCGTACGCTGGCGGCGACGGCGTCGGCGCCCGTCGAGTGTGACCGAACGCCGCCGTCAGGACTGGCAGCGCGGTCGGCGCGCGGTTCTCGCCGTCGGATCGGGCCTGCTCATCCTGCTCTACCTGCGCATCCCGGCCACGGCCCTGCTGGTGGCCACGCTCGCGTGGCTCACCCCGACCTTGCTCGGCGGCGCGGCAGAGGCCGAGGCGTCGATCGCCCGACTGGAGGCGCTGGCGGACTGGACGCGGCGCGTCGCCGACCTGATGAGCAGCGGCGCGGGACTGGAACAGGCCATGGAGGCAAGCCTCAGCTCCTGCCCGCCGCCGATCACCACCGAGGTCGGCGCGCTCGTCGCCCGACTCACCGCGCGCTGGACGGCCGCCGACGCGCTGCGCGCCTTCGCCGACGACCTCGTCGACGCGGACGAGGTCGTCGGGGCGCTCATCCTCGCCGCCGACGTCGCCCGCGGCGCCGGCCTGCGCCAGGCGCTCATCGCCCTCGCCGAGGCCACCGAGGCCCGGGTGCGGGCCCGCCGGGAAGTGGAGGCCGACCGGGCAAAGCCGCGGTCCGGTGCCCGCACAGTCATGATCATCATCGGGGTCAGTCTTGCTGCGGTGATGCTGCTCGGGCGGCAGTTCCTTATCCCGTACCGGTCGCTGATGGGGGAGATCGTGCTGGTCGTGGACGGCGCGCTGTTCCTGGCCGCGCTGTGGTGGATGCGCACGCTGTCCCGCACCCCACCCGAGCCCCGCCTCTTGCCGCCCTCCACCGGACCCGCAGCGGCCCAGCGGGTAGGCGACCAAGCGGTCGGAAACCCGGTCGCATCCGCCGCGCCCCCCGATGGCAGGGGCAGTCCTAAATGATCAGCTGGGCTACTTTCCGTCGCGGACAGTCAGGCCGTCGCTCCAGCGACGGCGTCTTGGACGGGCCTACTCGGGCCAGGGAGCACGGCGAGGGGACTGGGGAAATGCGCACGAGGAACGTCACCTGGCTTGGTCTCCGCGTGCTGCTGGCTGGCGCCGTGGCCGCGGCCGCCGCCGGCTGCTCCACGAACTCGGACGGCGCGCCACGGCCGACGAGCACCACGGCGACGGCTTCCGCAACCGCTCACGCCACGGGATCGTCATCACCGACGCCGACACCCGCGTCGACCTTCCACAGTACCGGAGACCCGATCAAGGATGCCTACATCCGCTTCTGGATTGGGATGTTGGACGCGCAGACCGTGGGCGATCCGAATTACCCGCCGATGACTCAGTACGCGACCGGTCAAGCGCTCGCCTGGGCGCAGGAAACGATCCGCGCCTATGTCGCCAATGGATGGGTACGTGATGTGCGGGATGGATTCAGGATCAACGATCGGCTGATCAGTCGGACGCGCGATACTGGCAGAGTCGGCGATGTGCAGGACTGGTCGCGATGGCCGCTACTCGTCCGGGAAACTGGAGCAGTAGTTCCCAACTCCACGCCTCGTCAGTGTATCACCGCCGACCTTGTACGGCGAGGCGAAGCCTGGGTGGTGACCACCATCGTGTTCGCGCAAAGCGGGTGCTGACCGTATGCGAACGGTTGTTGCGATGGCCGTCGCCGTGATGGCTAATATGGCTTGTATCGTCTTTCTGGCTAGCTCATATCCGGCACAAGCCGCATCATTAGTTGACTGCCCTGACGGTAAACATGGGTACGTGGTCGACAATGGCTATGTCGTCTGCGCAAAGACCTTTCAGTCAGAGTCGGCACCCGTACGTTCGCCTCTTCCGAAGCCGGAACGGCTGCCGAGTAGACCCACCCGCAGTGGCGCACCTGTCGCTGACAGCGGCCCAGCGAGGACATGTGACGAGCCGAGGACCTGGGACGTGGATGTGGTGAGCAGCACCGCTCCGCCCGTGGCTCGGCCGGCAAGCGCTAAGCCGGGCGCGGCAGGACGGTGGGTGTTCGCGACGTGTGGGGCG